>SESD01001969.1_pt1 | contig 10738 bp, 9 predicted proteins | sample 3171411 | NCBI WGS metagenome assembly SESD01 (sample SAMN06051880, study PRJNA518727) | freshwater metagenome | biome: subpolar coniferous forest; feature: holomictic lake; material: water; isolation source: holomictic Lake 442, 16.5 m depth | place: Canada: near Kenora, Ontario | collected...
AGCCGATGAAAGTCGTCAACCAGCTGATGGGTGGCGGAGTGAACCTGAACGAGCGCTGCTGCGGCGAATCGGGCACGCTGGCGACGACACGGCCGGATATTTCGACGCAAATCCGCTACCGCAAGGAAGAAGAAATGCGCAAGGGCGCGGACTCGCTGCGCAAGAGCGCAAACGGCGGCGATGTTTATCAAGGCGAGGTGAAAATCCTCACCTCCTGCCCGTCCTGCCTGCAAGGACTCGCCCGTTATGCCGACGATGCCGGCACCAGCGCCGATTACATCGTCGTCGAGATGGCAAAAAACCTGCTCGGACCGGACTGGATGCGCGACTACGTGCAAATGGCCAATAACGGCGGCATCGAGCGGGTGCTGCTCTAACGGGCTTTCTGCTATGCTTTCCGGCCATCAGTGATCCGTAACAAGGCGTGTGAAACTGCCTGGGTAATAAAAATGCCCGAACGGAAAAGCAACATGACAAACAGCCAGTTCAGGGGGCAAACGATTTGAATTCTGACCCTTTCCCGCCCCGCACCTTCCGGGACGCGCGTGCGGCGCCCCCCCTGCGCTGACATGCCTGTGTTCAAGCTGCCCGCCACCAGCACCGACAGCGACCCTGGGTTCACCGACGCCGCCGGCTGCTCGGCGTGGCTGCAAACCCTGCCCCTCATCAATGTGTCACCGGCACAAGGCACCCTGCTCGCGCATATCGAGGAGTTCAACGCCTTCGCTCTGCCGCCGACCGAGCGCCTGAAAATCCTCGAGGTGTTGCGCGAACCGGTCCATTTCGTGCAGGCCGAGCTGGCGAAAAAGTTCTCCGGGCGCGCCCTGCCCCTGTCCGCAGCCGAACGCGAGATTTTCCTCAACGTCACCGCGCTCTGGGACGCGCTTGGACAGGGCTACCAACACTGTCTCGAAGCGGTAGCCGCCGGCGGGCTGATCGGCCAGGGCGCACTGCCCTGCCAGCGCGCCCTCGATTGCGTCGGACAAAAATTAAATGAGTACCACAAGGCCTACCAGGCCATCGAGGCCGATGACTGGCAGCTGGCACACACGCTTTTTGGCTTTGCCGAGGAGCGCGGCCTTGAGGCGATTGATGTCGCCGATCCCCTGGGCAAGACATCCACGCTCACCACCGCCGGGCAGACCTGGCTCAAGCTGCTGCTGCTCAACCTCGCCAACCCCAACGAGCAGTCGCCTCGCCAGCTGGCGATGGTCGCGCGCTGGCTTGAACGCTGGGCGGTCAAAGTCGCAATACACAAGGAAGCGGCGGCCGCCGCCATGCCGCTGCTCACCGTCGACCTCGCCGGCACCGACGGCGCGTCGCGCGCGACAGTGTCCGGTGCCGGCGCGCGGTACCTGGTCATGGACGGACTGGGTGCGAGCCTGAAAAAGCGCATCGCCTTGCTCAGGAAGGGCGACAGCCCGCAGTCGCTCAAACTCGGCGAAGATTGCGTGCAGCCGTATTGCGAACAGAACCTGCGGGCGCTCTACCAGCATCTGTGCGAAGCGAGCAATGCACGCGACCAGCTACGCAAAGCCGTATCCAACCCGACGCAGGTCGCCAGCGGCATCGCCGCCATCCACCACCACATCACCGGGTTGCCGTTCAAGCAGCCGGGCAGCGCCACGGAATTGTCGTCCAAGCAACGTCAGGAAATCGCCACCTTCGGCCGCATCGCTACGCGTGCCGAAAGCGACTATGGCCAGATACACGGCTACGGCGTGGAGTTGTGGACACTGCTCGACGAGAGCCTGACCGGGCTGCGCATGCACCGCGGCGCCGACACAGCGGGCGCGCGCCTTGCGCACCAGCAGCTGATCGGCGTGCGTCCCGCCAACAGCCGACATTTCATGCTCGGCACGGTGCGCTGGCTGCTCTCAACGCACGGGCTAGACCTCGACGCCGGCGTGCGCATCATCCCCGGGGTACCGCAGGCGGTCGCCGTCAAACCCACCGGCCTTAACGCCATGGCCGAGAAATACATTCCCGCCCTCGCCCTGCCCGAGGTAGTGGCCTTGCGCTCGCCCGCCTCGCTTGTATTGCCCACCGGCTGGTTTCGCCCGAAGCGGGTGATCGAAGTCTGGCGCGACGCCCCGCAGCAAGTGCTGCTCACCGCCATCGTCGACCGCGGCGCCGACTTCGAGCGCGTTTCCTTCGAAGCGGCCTGACCCCACACCCGGGCCCGCCGCAAATTGCCGGCCGGTGTGCATTTGTCCGCATTCGCCGGACCCTTTCCGGCCGTATCAGAGCAGTTTTGCCAACTAATTCCTCGTCGCCCCACAACCCCGGCCACAATATGACTCTGTCATATACCTATGTAGTATTGCCGTAATTTCCAGCCCGATACCGGGCCGAGGGGCGACTATGAACCAAAGCGATTTCCTTCCGGCCAGCCGCCCGCTGCTGGCCGACCTGAAAAGTTGCGAGGACTGGCTGGCCAAGGCGTATCTGTCCGACCCACGACAGGCCTGCCATGAACTCACGCTGCTGATCGAACAGCTTGAAGAAGCGCCGCCACAGCACCTTGCCTACCTGGACATTCTCGAGCGCTTGCGCAAACCCCTTGCCGCGGCACAGGCGGAACTGGCGAAAAAATTCCTCGCCAAATCGCTGCCGCTCGGGCACCAGGAGACCGCAGCGTTCGAACAAAGCTACGACTTGTGGCGCGCGGTGATGCGCGGCTACCGCCGGCTGTTCCGTGCGGCGCTCAAGAATACGCATCCGGAGCTGGCCAGACACCTGCCGCTTTTGTGCCAGCGCGCGCTCGAAGCCACCGGAGAACTGCTCGCCACCTTCTGGCTGGCGCGGCGCGAACTCGATCCGGACCTGTGGCCTATCCTGCATGAGTTGTATGCCGCCGCCCTTGCACACGGCGTTACCGAGCACAACCTCGCCACCGCAGCGATGCCCAAAACCTGCACCTCGACCTATCTGCGGCCGGTGCTGCTGCACATGGCCCGCCCCTACGGCCTGTCCGGTCGCGATTTCCAGCTGATGCGCCGCTGGGCGTACCGCTGGTCGCACAAGCCGCGGCTGGTTAAAACAATCGCGCGCAATGGCGCTAATTGCCTCGATCTTCCCGACGGTGGCGGCGCGCACTGGGTCGCCAGCGGGGATTTGCCCGCTGCGGCCGGCGAAGGGCGCGTTTGCATCGACACCGGCGAACTCGCGCGCAGCCTGAGGGGCCGGCAAAAACGGCTGGCCGAGGGCGCCCTGCCCGCCGAACTCGGACTGGGCGCCGATTGCACGGCGGGGGTATGCGGCGAGTTGTTGTCGCAACTAGTGCACGCCTGGCTGGAGCCGCCGGCGACACGGCAATTCCCGCGGCGCCAGCAGGCCGCCGCCACCGAACTGGCCGCCGGATTCGCGGCGATACATTTTGCCCTCAGCGGACGCCCCTTTGATAACGGCCTCAAGCAGTGGGACTATTCACGCCGCGATGCCGAGCACCTGCACATTTTCCGGCATATCCCGGGATTAGCAGAAAAAAAATCGGCGCTGCAGGCCGAGCCGCTGCTCGAACAATGGGAAACCCTGGATGAGAGCGCCACCGGCTTTCGCATGCGCCGCAAAGGGCCCGGGACCCGGTTGCAGCACCGGCAACTGGTGGCGCTACGGCCGCAAGGCGCAACGCAGCTGATATTGGCAGAGGTGCGCTGGTTGTACTCGGGGCACGACAACAGCCTTGCCATCGGCGCGAAGGCCTTGCCTGGCATCGCCCGCGCCTGCACGGTCAGGCTCAAGTCCGACGACCCGGCGCACAAGGAACCCTACGCACAGGCATTCCTGCTGCCGGTTGCCACGGGACTGGCACCCAGCCTGGTACTGCCCTCGGGCTGGTACCAAAACGGCCGCGAGCTCGAACTTTGCCTGGACAATGAGACCTTCCAGGTCAGCCTGTTCGGCCTGCTCGGTCGCGGTGCCGACTACGATCGCGCCAACTTCAGCGCACGCGGCTAGGCGCCACATCACGCTTGCCTAGGCAGTCGCGGCCGCCACCCCGGGCTTGACGCGCCGCGCCGGGAACACCGCGCAAAAACTCGACCCCGCACCGGGCTGACTGTGAATTTCCAGTGCCGCCTGATGCCGCGTCAGCACGTGCTTGACAATCGCCAGTCCCAGCCCGGTACCACCGGTTTCGCGCGAGCGGCTCGAATCAACACGGTAAAAGCGCTCGGTCAGCCGCGGAATGTGGCGCGGATCTATGCCTATGCCGCTGTCGCGCACCGTCAACACCCCTTCGCCGCCGCGCCCACCCCAGGCCAGGTGAATCTCGCCGTCCTGCGGCGTATAGCGAACGGCATTGCTGATGAGATTGCCGAAGGCCGAGCGCAATTCCTGCTCATTGCCCAAAAGTACCCCGGGCATGGCCTCGTCAACGACGATCTTGTGCCGCCCGGCTGAAAGCACACGCGCCTCCCCCGCCAGCGAATCGAGCATGCGCACCATGTCTATGCTCGCCTCGCGCTCCGGCGCAGCGCTGGCCTCGAGCGCCGACAGGGTGAGCAAATCATCGATCAGGCGCTGCATGCGCTCGCTTTGCTCACGCATGATGGCAATCACTTCCCGGCCGCGCGCCTGGTCGGAACTTACCTTGCCGTCGGCAAACATCTCGAGAAAACCGCCGACCACGGTAATAGGCGTTTTCAGTTCGTGCGATACGTTGGCGACAAAATCGCGCCGCATGATCTCGAGTTTTTCCGCCTGGGTTATGTCGCGCGAGAGCAGCAGTTTCTGGTCCTGGCCGTAGGGCACCACGCGCACCGAAAAGGCCAAGGCCTCGCCGCGATGCAGGCGCATCACCAGCGGTTCGGAAAAATCACCTGCCTGCATGTAGGCGACAAAATCGGGCTGCCGCACCAGGTTGACGATGGGCTGGCCGGTGTCCTTGGCCATGTTCAGGGCGAGGTCGCGCTCGGCAATGGGGTTGCACCACTCGATGCGGTCATCGGCGTCGAGCACGATCACGCCGTCGGGCAGGGCCTGCCCGGCCTTGCGAAAGCGCTCCAGCGTCGCGGTCAGCCGTTGCTGCTGATGGTTGTTGGCGCGCATGAAACGATAGAGCGCGGAAAACACGTGCTCCCAGACACCACTGCCCTGCGGCACAGCGAGGTTTTGCGGGTCCTTCAGCCAGTTGACCAGGGCCTGCAGATTGACAAGGTGGCGCAGCAGCAGCAGTGCCATGCCCAGACCGATGACCGCCAGCGACCACGCCCGCCCCAGCCAAAGCCATGCGGCCATCGCCACGACAAAGGTCAGAACGAGCATGCCCGCCGTGCGCATCCAGATGAAACTTGAAATTTGACCGGCCATGGCGGCCATTTTAGCGCGCAATACCCGGATTATTCCCCGTCAGCAAGGCGGTAGCCGCTACCCCTGACGGTCTGAACCAGCCGGTCATGGCCCGAAGGCTCGAGCGATTTGCGCAGGCGGCGGATGTGCACATCCACCGTGCGCTCCTCGACAAACACGTGATCACCCCAGACATGATCGAGCAGTTGCGCGCGGCTGTGCACGCGCTCGGTATGGGTCATGAGAAAGTGCAACAGGCGAAATTCGGTCGGCCCCAGTTCCAGCGGCGTCCCGCCACCGCTGACACGGTGGGTACCCGGGTCCAGCCGCAGTCCGGCGATCTCGACCGGCTCGTCGGTGAGTTGCGGCGCGCGCCGGCGCAACACCGCCTTGATGCGCGCGATCAGCTCGCGCGGCGAGAAAGGCTTGGTGACGTAATCGTCAGCGCCGGACTCCAGTCCCACCACCTTGTCCTGCTCGGTGCCGCGCGCGGTAAGCATGATGATCGGTATCGCCTTGGTGCGCTCGTCATCGCGCAGCGACCGGGCGAACATCACGCCCGACTGTCCGGGCAGCATCCAGTCGAGCAGCACCAGGTCGGGCAGGGCGTGGCGCACCAGGCTTTGCGCCTGCTCGGCGTCCTTGGCGCGCAGCACGCGATGACCGGCATGCTCGAGGTTGAGCGCAATCAGTTCCTGGATGGCGGGCTCGTCTTCGACCACGAGAATATTTGCCGACATGGGGAATTCCGGTTATTGAGTTATGACGATTCTACGAAGTTCACATGACAGGCATGTTACATCCGCCGATTTTCACCCGGCAGGACTTCCGCCGCAAAGCATTGGCCGCGACAAGTTCACGCTATGATAGTGCCTTGAACGCGTAGACTAAGGACTCAAATGGCCGGTTTGGTCAAAGATTCGCCGATTCCCACTGAAATCAAGCTGCACCAGGCCTCAAAAGTGATGGAAATCGTCTTTTCCGACGGCAAGAGCTTTCGCCTCGGCTATGAGTTCCTGCGCGTGCACTCGCCCTCGGCCGAGGTGCGCGGCCACGGCCCGGGACAGGAAGTGCTGCAAACCGGAAAATCCAAGGTCGGCATCAGCGCCCTCGATCCGGTCGGCAGCTATGCCGTGCAACCGACTTTTTCCGACGGCCACGCCACCGGCATTTACTCCTGGGACTACCTCTACGAACTGGGCGCCAACCAGGACAGCCTGTGGCGGCAATACCTCAAGCGCCTCGCGGCGGCCGGCGCAAGCCGTGATATAGACACCACTGTGAAGCCGGTGCTGCACGGGCATTGAACGGAAATACGCAACCTCGATGAGCGAACAAACCCATTTCGGCTTCCAGAACGTAGACGAGCGCGACAAGGCGAAGAAAGTCGCCGCCGTGTTCGATTCGGTAGCGGGCAAGTACGACCTGATGAACGACGTGATGTCCGGCGGCCTGCACCGCTTGTGGAAAGCCTATGCCATGGCGCACAGCGGCGTGCGCGAAGGCAGCCGCGTGCTCGACGTGGCCGGCGGCTCGGGCGATTTGTCGCGCGCCTTTGCCCGGCGCGCCGGACCGAGCGGCCAGGTCTGGCTCACCGACATCAACGGCAGCATGCTCGAAGTCGGGCGCAACCGCATGGTCGACGATGGTGTGATCGCCCCGGCGGTGCAATGCGACGCCGAGCACCTGCCATTCCCCGACAATTACTTTGACTGTGTCAGCGTCGCCTTCGGCCTGCGCAACATGACGCACAAGGAAGCCGCGCTGGCCGAAATGACGCGCGTGCTGCGCCCCGGCGGCCGCGTACTGGTGCTCGAATTCTCCAAGGTCTGGAAACCGCTGGAAAAGGCCTACGACTGGTACTCCTTCAACGCCCTGCCCTGGCTGGGAGGCAAGCTCGCCGCGGACGAGGCGAGCTACCGCTACCTTGCCGAGTCGATACGCATGCACCCGGACCAGGAAACATTGAAAAAGATGATGGAACGCGCCGGGCTGGAGGATGTCGTATACAATGATCTGAGCGCGGGAGTGGTCGCGCTGCACCGCGGCTTCAAGTATTGACCCGGACTGTGGAACGCCGGCATCAAACTGCAACATCAAACCAGTATAAGAAGCACTTACCGAGAAAAGAGGAAACGCAATGAAAACCTGGATCATGATCGCGCTTACCGTGATGGTGGGCATCGGTCTCGCCCCCATTGACGCCGAAGCGGCCAAACGCCTCGGCGGCGGCGGCAGCGCCGGCATGCAGCGCCAGAGCGTGACCCCGCAAAAACCAGCGACCCCGGCACAAAATGCCGCCGCGCCCGCAACGCCCGCCGCCGCCCCGGCAGCTGCACCCGCCGGCAACCGCTGGCTCGGACCTCTCGCCGGTCTCGCCGCCGGTGTGGGCCTTGGCTACCTGTTCTCGCAAGGCGCTTTTGGCGGCATGGGCGGCATCATCAGCACCATTCTGTTGGGCCTGCTGGTGTTCGGCGGCGTGATGCTGGCGATGCGCTTTTTCATGAAGCCGCGGGCCCAGGTCCAGGCCGCCGGCCCCAACAGCTATAACATGATGGGCCAGGAAACCGTGGCCGCGCCGCCGCCCTCGCAGATGACCGGCAACGGCTCAAGCGGCGGTCCTGATTTCCGCAGCCAGTTCCAGCCCAACATACCGGCCGGCTTTGACGCCGCGGGCTTTGTGAAACAGGCCAAGCTGTCCTTCATGAACCTGCAAAAAGCCAACGACACCGGCGACCTCGAAACGCTGCGCGACATGAGCACGGACGAAATGTTCACGCTGTTCAAGTCGCAAATCGATTCGCGCTTTGGCGCCAAGCAGCGCACCGAGGTGGTCACCCTCGCCGCCGACCTGCTCGAAGTGGTCACCGAGAACGCCATGCACGTTGCCAGCGTGCGCTTCGCCGGCATGATCAAGGAAGAAGGCGAAACGGTTGCCGCACCCTTCGAGGAAGTCTGGAACCTGCAAAAACCGGTTTCCGGCGGATCCGGCTGGGCGCTTGCCGGCATACAGCAAGTCGCCGCAGCCTGATCAGGCTGTTGCAATAAAAAGGCCGCCTCCGGGCGGCCTTTTTATTTGTCCTGCCAAAACCTCCCGCTCGTTTATTTCATAACGGCCACACTGCGGGGACAACTATTTGCCCCGTCCTGCTCATCGCTCCCGTCCCTCCACATGAAAGTTGTGCAGGAGGCGGTGCGCCATGGGAGCGAGCATCAAGCCTGCGACGAGGGTGGCGGCGAGGCCGCAGTACAGTGCGTAGAGTCCGGCAAAGAGTTTGCCACCGGGTGTGACCGCCGTGTTCACAGGTCCCATGCCGCCCAGCAGCATGGCGGCGTTGAGGAAGGCATCGAGCCAGTCCAACTGCTCGAGCAAGCGGTAACCGACCATGCCGATGAGCAGCGAAACGCCTATGAACGTCAGCGCAATGGCGCCGCTGTGGCCCAGCCGGACGACAAACTGCCGGACGGGAATGACCGCTTGCGCGCGATGCTCAAATACCGGGAACAGCCTTTTCATAGTCGCGTGGCGTGCGCGGCACGTCCCATTATCTGCCCTTCTGCCACGGGTTACTGCACCCGCCTGAACCGCTGCGCTCGCTTGCCGGTATCCACTTCCGAGGTGTACACGCTGCCCTGGGTGTCGATGGCGATGTTGTGCACCCAGTGAAAATCACCGGCATTGCGGCCGTTGCGACCGAAGGAGCCGATACGCTCGCCGGTGGCGCGCACGACGATGTGCACTTCGTTGTTGCTGCCGTCGGCCACCAGCAGATAGGTTTGCGCCGGGTCTTCAGTCGGGATCAGGTCCCAAGCCGAACCCGAGCCCAGCGTCTTGGTCTCGAGCGTGAACTGACGCACAAAAGTGCCGTTTTTCTGGAACACCTGGATGCGGTTGTTGGCGCGATCGCAGACATACAACAGGCCGTCGCGCGTCTGGCGCACGCAGTGCACCGGGTTGGCAAACTGCGGCGATTCGGTGTTGTAAAAGGGCAGCTTGCCGTCGTCGGGTTTGTTGCCGTAGGCGCCCCAATGGCGCTTGTACGCGCCGCTGCTGGCGTCGAACACGATGACGCGCTTGTTCTGGTAGCCGTCGGCGACAAACAATTCGTTGGTGGCAACGTCGAGCTCCATGTGCGCCGGGCGGCCGAGCTGGGTGGTGTCGTTGCTGCCCTTGCTTGCGCCGGCATGGCCGATTTGCAGCTGGAACTTGCCCTCGGCGGTGAATTTCAACAGCTGGTGGTCGGTGTTGTCGTTGCCGCCTATCCAGACATTGCCCTTGGGATCGACGTAAATGCCGTGCTCGTTTTTCGGCCATTCGTAACCGGCACCCGGCCCGCCCCAGGCGCGCAACATGTTGCCGGCCGAGTCGAACTCGAGCACCGCCGGCGCCGGCACACAGCATTTGGAGCGCGGCGGCGTCAGCGTCGCGCCGCGCTCGTCCTCGGTGGCGGTGCGGGGACGGTGCAACACCCAGATATGATCATTGCTGTCGGTGGCGATGCCGGCGACCTGGCCCAGTATCCAGTTATTGGGCAGCGGCTTGGGCCAATAGGGATCGACGGCGTAGCGCGGGCCGTTGGCCGGCCCCTCGACACGCTGGCCCTGCTGCGCGCAGCCGGTGGCCAGTGTCAGTGTCAGCGCAAGCACCGCGCCGGCGAGCAGCCTCACCCCGCGACCAAAAACTGCGGCTGTGGACATAACGGGCAATGAGTTCATGGAGTCCTCCTTGGTTGTTTTTGGCATGGATGGCCATTGCCCGACGGGCCCGGCGATCTCTTTGTTACTGCCGCGACAGGTATCGTGAGCTGTTTCGCGATCCCTTTCGTATCGATCAGCTTACCCCAGACGGGCAAACCCGGATACCGGTCGACATGCACGCGGCGGCAAGCTGGACGATAATTGAGTCCATGCCTACCAAAGTTCCGGCCTTGTACGCTATCAACCACCTGCTGCAGGGCGAGGCCTGGGCGCGCGACCGCCTCAAGCCTTTTGGCGGCAAACGCCTGGTGTTTCGCGCGCCGCCCCTGCCCGACCTGAAACTGGTGGTCACCGCCGAGGGCACCGTTGCCGCGGCGACGGGCGAGGACGCAATGGACCTTACCCTCACCATCAAGCCCGGCGCCCTGCCGCACCTGCTGAGCGGCAGCGACGCGCTACTGCAACACGTCGACATCAGCGGCAACGCCGACCTCGCCAGCACGGTGCAATTCCTGTTCCGCAATCTCAAGTGGGACGCCGAGGAAGATTTGTCCAAACTCATCGGCGACATCGCCGCGCGTCGCATCGCCGCCGCCGGTCGTGACTTTTTCGCCTGGCAAAAAGACGCGCTGCTGCGCACCGGGCAAAACTTCGCCGAATACTGGACCGAGGAACAACCGCTGCTCGTCCGCCCCGAGGAAGTGGCGCGCTTCAGCCGCGATGTCGAGACACTGCGCGACGATGTGAC
>SESD01001971.1_pt1 | contig 10731 bp, 9 predicted proteins | sample 3171411 | NCBI WGS metagenome assembly SESD01 (sample SAMN06051880, study PRJNA518727) | freshwater metagenome | biome: subpolar coniferous forest; feature: holomictic lake; material: water; isolation source: holomictic Lake 442, 16.5 m depth | place: Canada: near Kenora, Ontario | collected...
AGCTCGCCGTCCCGGAGGATGGCGGCCTGGGGGCTGGTGGGCATGGCGCCTTCGAAATAATCCCGGGCCTGGGCGGTGGCTTCCTTCTCCATGCCGGCGAAGACCGTGACCAGATGGTCGAACTGCAGGCCCCGCCGGAGGGCCGCTGCCACACCCGGCCGTGCCCCCGCAGCGGCGCAGCCGCAGACGCTGTTCACCACCAGCAGCGTGGTCCCGGGCCGCTGCAGGGCCGCGTCCACCTGATCGCGGTTCAGCAGCTGATGAAAGCCGACCTCCATCAACTCCTGCCGCATGGGTGCGACCATTTCTTCGGGGTAGTTGCTCATGAGTTCCTCCGGAGGGTAAAGTTTACCAATCCAGTCAAGATTGTGCCACGTTCTGTTGTGCGATGCTGGAACCCGTTCTTTGGAGCCGCCATGAAGGACTTTTTCAAGAGCTTCTTCGCCAGCCTGCTGGCCCTCGCTGTGGCGGGTGGTCTGCTGTTTGTCCTCCTCATCGGGGTGGCGGCGGCGGTGGGCTCCTCGGGCAAGCCCTCGGTCCCCTCCAAGGCGGTGCTGGTCTTCGACCTGGACACCAGCCTGGTGGATGCGGACCGGGACGCCGAGCCCGGCGAGGCCCTGAGTGAGGCCATCGGCGGCGGGTCCACCCACGCCCAGGTGCTGCCGACGGCCATCGAGGCCCTCGACCGCGCGGCGGCGGATCCCCGCATCACCGGCCTGTTCCTGACGGGCAGCCTGCGCGCGGCCGGCCCCGCTCAGCTGCGGGAGCTGCGGGAGGCCATCCAGCGCTTCAAGGCCAAGAAGCCGGTGCTGGCCTACAACCTGGGCTGGAGCAAGCGGGACTACTACCTGGCGGCCGGGGCCACCACGGTGATCATCAACCCCTTCGGCGAGATGGAGCTCAACGGCCTGGCCAGCGAGCCCATGTTCTACGGCGAGGCCTTCAAGAAGTATGGCGTCGAGGTGCAGGTCACCCGCGTCGGCAAGTTCAAGAGCGCCGTGGAGCCCTTCATCCTGGACCGCATGAGCGACGCCAACCGCGAGCAGATCCAGAAGCTGCTGGATGATCTGTGGAGCGACTGGAAGGAGACCGTGGCGGCGGACCGGAAGAAGACCCCGGGTGAGCTGCAGACCATCGCCGATGAGCAGGGCCTGCTGGAGGCAAGCGAGGCCAAGCGCCTGGGCCTGGTGGACCGCATCGCGCCCTACGACGAGGTGCTGGACGAGCTCAAGAAGCTGACTGGCAAGCAGCCCAAGGACAAGGACTTCCCCCAGATCACCCTGGCCACCTACGCCGGCATTCCCGGCGAGGCCAAGACCGGCGGCGCCCGTATCGCAGTGGTTGTGGCCGAAGGCGAGATTGTGGACGGCGAAGGCAAGGGCAACCAGGTCGGGGGTGAGCGCCTCAGCCGCGAGCTGCGCCGCCTGCGCATGGACGATCGCATCAAGGCCGTGGTGTTGCGGGTCAACAGCCCCGGTGGCAGTGCGTCAGCCTCTGAGCTCATCCAGCGGGAGGTGGTGGTCACCCGGAAGACCAAGCCTGTGGTCATCTCCATGGGCCACCTGGCGGCCTCCGGCGGCTACTGGATCAGCACCTATGGCGACCGCATCTTTGCCGAGCCCACCACCATCACTGGCTCCATTGGCGTCTTCGGGCTGCTGCCCAATGTGAAGAAGCTGGCCAACGACCACGGCATCACCTGGGACAGCGTGCAGACCGCCAAGCTGGCCAACCCCATGTCCATGGCCCGGCCCAAGAACGAGCTGGAGCTGAAGCGCATCCAGGCCCTGGTGGACCACATCTACGACCAGTTCATCACCAAGGTGGCCGACAGCCGCAAGCTCAAGAAGGAGACGGTCCAGGAGATCGCCCAGGGCCGCGTCTGGTCCGGTCGCGAAGCCCTCAAGCTGGGCCTGGTGGACGAGATCGGTGGCCTGAGCGACGCGGTCAAGTACGCCGCCAAGCTGGCCAAGTCCGAAGGGGACTACAGCGTGCAGGGCCCCGAGCGGGAGCCTGACGCCTTCAAGGAGATTCTCAAGAACATCGGCCAGAGCAAGCCCCGCAAGCTCGCCAAGCCCGGCCCGGTGGACGTGCTGACCGAGAGCCTCAAGGGGCAGTTCGAGCGCCTGTCGGCCCTCAACGATCCCCATGGGACCTACGCCCGCATGCCCTTCGACCTGGATCTCCGCTAGGTCGCTTTCCGCTTCAGGCTCAGCTCCAGCACGAACTCCGCCACGGGCTCGTAGGTTCCGTCCGGGGCCAGGACCGCGGCCTGGATGGCCATGGGCTCGGTGATGCGCTCCCCCGAGGCCAGGGCGCGCGCCACCTGGTCCTGGATGGCCGCGCCAGCGTCGCAGATGAAGTACACATCAGCCTCGGGGCGCTTCAGGAAGTCCGCCCGGAAGGCCTTGAAGACCAGGCCCACGCCCCCGCCGGCGCGGCGGATGGCAGCCATGGCCAGCAGGCCCCCGGCGCAGTCCGCGCCGATGGCCAGGGCGCCAAAGTACATGGACCCCAGGTGATTTCGACTCCAGCGGCGGAGGGGCAGGCGCACCACGCAGCGGGTCTCGCTCAGCTCCACCACCGTGGGTCGCACCGAGGCCAGCAGAGGGATCTTCCACCACCCGAAGAGGCGAAGCCCCCAGGTCTGCTTGAAGCGCTCGAAGGCAGTCGCCATGGCACTCGCTCCGGGTTCAGTCCTCGAGCTGGTTGAGATCCAGCAGGCCTTCGGGGCCATCCAGGTCCAGGCGGCCGCTTGGCAGGTCCAGGGTCCACCAGGCCTTCACGTAGGGGATGTCGCAGGTTCCGGTGCGGCCAGGGCGCAGGTCCCGCATCACCACCATGTCGCAGCCGGCTGGGCCGGGGTCCAGGCGCAGGACTTCGCCCACCTTGCGGTCGGCCACGAACACGCCGCAGCCGATCCACTGGTGGCGGAAGGTCTCGCCCTCCTCCAGGGTGGCGGCGGCCTCGGGCATCCACAGGGCCCAGCCACGGTAGGTCTCAGCGGCGGTGCGGTCCGGGATGCCCTGGATGGACAGGCAGGGGCGGTCCTGGTGCCAGCGGAAGCTGCGCAGGGCCGCAGGTCGGGCTGGCGGCTCCGCTGGGGCGTTCTCCAGGTCCAGGTGGGGCGGGGCCAGCACCAGGCCCGTCAGGCCCTCCAGGCGCTCCGGGTGGTCCATGACCGAGTGGAAGAGGAACTCGCCCTTGAGTCCCTGCGCCTTGGCGAGGTGGCCGGCGAGGAGCACCTAGGCTTCGTCCCCGTCGAACAGCTCCACTTCGACGGACAGGCCGGCCTTCTCACCGGCCGTCTTGCAGAGGGTGCGGAGGGCGGAGATCATCCGGCCATGCTTGCCGATGATGCGCCCGCGGTCCCGGGGGTCCGCATGCACCAGGACGTCGCGCCGACGGCCCTCCCCCGAGACCTCAACCCGGAAAGCTTCCGGGTGGTCCAGGAGCGGCGTGAGCACATCAACCAGAAAGGCTTCGAGGTTCATGGTGGCTCGCGAGAGACAGTGGCCGCCGGACCTGGGCCCGGCTGCCGGGAACCTGGGAACGGCTAGATGACCTGGTTCTTCTTGAACAGGTCGAGCACGGTCTTGGAGGGCTGAGCGCCCTTCTGGAGCCAGGACTTGGCCTTCTCCACGTCGATGCGGACCGCCTCGCCGGAGCCGGCGATGGGGTTCACGAAGCCCAGCACCTCAACGGCCTGGCCGGTGGGGATGCGGTCGTTCTCGGAGACGACGATGTGGTAGAAAGGGCGCTTCTTGGCACCATTGCGAGCAAGACGGATCGACAGCATGGACACTCCCTAAGCAGGAGAGTGTATCGCAGAATCACCCTTGTCCCAAGCGCTAATTCAGGGGACCAAAGGCCCCCCTGGGCTCGAAGGAGGTGGGCGGGAACTCGGCCTCCAGCTCGGCCTGCCGTTCCCGGATGTTGCGGTGGAGGCTGGGCCAGCGGGGGTGTTTCCGGACCGGCTCCAGGAACGGGGAGGTCTCGTACCAGGCAGCGCAGCTGAAGCCCTGGACGAAGGCGCGGGTGGCGCACTCCATGGCACGGTCAGCATCCCCGAGCAGGGCATAGGCCTCGGCTTCCTTGAAGGTCCACTCCCCGTCGGGGATGCGGAGCTTCCCTCGCACCTCGTCCACCCGGCGAAGCTCCCGGAGGCCCTCGGCGTCGCGGCCCTCCAGGTGGGCGGTGTAGGCCCGGCAGAGGTCCAGGAAAGGGGCCGGGGTCATGTCGGTGCTGCAGCCATCCCTGAAGTGCTGATAGGACGCCTGGGGTGCCCCCTGGATCAGGGCCAGGTAGCCCCGGTAGAACAGGATGCTGGCGTCCGGGTGGAGGGACTCCGCCCGGGTCAGCTCCCGATGGAAGGCGGCCAGATCTCCCAGGTAGAGGTAGGTGGTCTCAGCGACCCAAGAGGAGGGCGAGTCCAGGGACCCCAGCAGGTCTGACCGGCGGACCAGGGCCTTCCGGGCACCCTCCAGGAGGCCCGAGGTGCGGCAGGCGTAGGCCACGCCAATGTAGAGGTCCGGGCAGTCCGGGCGGAGGCGGAGAGCCTCCTGGAGGCGCTTGAGGGCCAGGCTCTGGTTGCCGGTGTCGGTGAGCATCAGGGACCAGAGGAAGGTCGCCCGGGGGTGGCCCGGGCTCAGGGTCATCACCCTCTGGAAGACCTGATGGGTGCGGGAGCTGAGGCCGATGCCGGCCTGGTCGGGGTTCACCCACAAGCTGCGGTAGAGGTGGTCCCCCAGCACCGTCCAGGCCGTGGCGCAGCCGGGCTCCTCCTGGGCCAAGGCCCAGGACTCGGGTAGGCGGGCCGAGGCCGCGTGGTCGTCCTGGATGCAAAGGCCGTCCAGCAGGCGCCAGAAGCGGCTTGGGGTTCGGGGTACCAGGTCCTCAAGGCTCCGGTGCCGCAGGGTCAGCGGCCAGTGCTGGACCAGATGCTCAAGGGCCCGCTGGGGCTCGGTGGCCTGGGGGGCGTCGATGCGCCAAGGGCGGCCGGCCTGCAGGTCTGCAACGGTGGTCCACGCCAGGGCCAAGGTGAGGTTGTCTCCTTCCCGCCGGCCGGTGAAGCGCAGCAGGCGGAGACTGGAGGGCAGCTTCGCCAGCTGGTCCGGGACAGGTGGGTCCTGGCCCTGAATCACGGTGGCGCCCGTCAGGACTTCCAGCAGGTCGGCGAGGAGCACTGCCATGCCCGGGCCCAGGTCCCGGGGGCCGTCCTCCAGGTGGGAGGCGAGGATCAGCACCCGCTCTGGCGCTGTGGGCCGCAGGAACAGGCGGCCCGCCACGCCCAGCCCCGTCAGGGCCAGGATCAGGGCGATCCAGACCCTGAGGCGGACTGGAAAGGCGTGGGAGGTGGGCATGGCCGCAGGTCAGTAGGGCAGCTTGGGGCCGCCGCCCATCTTGGCCATGCGCTCCATGCGGGCCATGAACTTGGGGTCCTTCATCTGGCCCATCATCTTCTTCGTCTCTACGAACTGCTTGAGCAGCTGATTGATCTCGCTCACGGGGCGGCCGCAGCCAGCGGCGATGCGGCGCTTGCGCTTGCCATCCAGCAGGTTGTGGTTGGCCCGCTCCGCAGGGGTCATGGAGTTGATGATGGCCTCCAGGTGCTTGATGCGCTTGTCCGTGGCCACGCTTGCCAGCTGTTCCTTCATCTGCCCCAGGCCCGGCAGCATGCCCAGGATCTTGTTCATGGAGCCCAGCTTTTGCACCTGCTGAAACTGCTTGCGCATGTCCTCCAGCGTGAACTGGTTCTTGGCCATGCGCTTGGCCATGACCTCGGCTTCTTTCTCGTCGATGCGGTCCTTGGCGTGCTCGATGAGGCTGAGCACATCGCCCATGCCGAGGATGCGCTGGGCCATGCGGTCCGGGTGGAAGCGCTGGAAGTCCTCCAGCTTCTCGCCCTCGCCCACGAACTTGAGCGGTCGCCCCGTGGCCTGCTTGATGCTGAAGGCTGCACCGCCGCGGGTGTCGCCGTCGGTCTTGGTGAGCACCACGCCGGTGATGGCCAGCTTGTCGTTGAAGGCCGTGGCGCTGCGCACCGCATCCTGGCCCGTCATGGCGTCCGCTACGAACAGGATCTCGTCAGGCGAGGTGGCGGCTTTGATGCGGGCCAGCTCCTCCATGAGCCCCTCGTCCAGGTGGAGGCGGCCCGCCGTATCCAGCACCACCACGTCCCAGCCCTTGAGGCGCGCTTCGGCCACGGCGGCGGCGCAGATGGCCACCGGATCAGTCTCCGAGGTGCGGAAGGAGGGTACCCCGGCATCTCCAGCCACCACGTGCAGCTGCTCGATGGCCGCGGGCCGGTAGACGTCGGCGGGCACCAGCAGGGGGGAGTGGCCCATCTTCTTCAGGAACACCGCCAGCTTGCCGCAGGTGGTGGTCTTGCCGGCGCCCTGGAGGCCCACCATCATCACCACCGTCGGCGGCTTGGAGGCGATGGCCAGGGGATGCTCGGGGGCCTGGCCGCCCATGATCTCCACCAGCTCCCGGTGGACGATGTCGATGAAGGCCTGGGTGGGGTTGAGGCCCTGCAGGACCTCGGTCCCCAGGGCCTTCTCCTTCACCCGCTGGAGGAAGGTGCGGGCCACGGACACATGGACATCGGCTTCCAGCAGCGCCATGCGGACTTCCCGGAGGACGCCCTCGAGGTTGGCTTCCGTGAGCTTGGACTCGCCCCGGAGGGCCTTCATGGCCTGGCTGAGCTTCTGGGTAAGGCTGTCGAACATGGGACCTCGGCGGGGTGCAGCCTCCCATCTTAACGGGCTCCGTGGGAATCCCGCTGCTCCCAGCCCACAGGGATTGAGCTGAAGTGATGTTGGAACATGGAAATTGGGGCATAATCCTGACCATTGGAGTCAGGATTATGCCCAACCGTCTTGCTGGCAGCCTCAGCCCCTATTTGCTCCAGCACGCCCACAACCCCGTGGACTGGCAGCCCTGGGATGCCGCAGCCCTGGCCCAGGCTCGGGCCGAGCAGAAGCCCATCTTCCTCAGCATCGGGTACAGCGCCTGCCACTGGTGCCATGTCATGGAGCGGGAGAGCTTTGAAAACCCGGCGGTGGCCGAGGTCCTCAACGCCCACTTCGTCTGCATCAAGGTGGACCGGGAGGAGCGGCCGGACCTGGACGACCTCTACATGGACGCCGTGCAGGCGCTCACGGGGCGGGGCGGTTGGCCCATGAGCGTGTGGCTGACGCCAGACCTGGAACCCTTCCACGGGGGTACCTACTTTCCGCCGGAGCCCCGCTCTGGGATGCCCGGCTTCCGGGGCCTGTTGAAGGGCATCGCAGACCTGTGGCAGGGGGACCGGGCGGGCCTGGTGACCCAGGCCGGGACCCTGGTCCAGGAGATGCGCCGGCAGGCCGCCGTAGAACCCGGTGAGGTCCTGCCCGGGGCTGACCGATTGGGGGCGGCCCTGGCCCAGCTCCGCCGGGGCTTTGATCCCCGCTGGGGCGGCTTTGGACCCGCCCCGAAGTTCCCCGCGCACATGGCCGTGGAGCTGCTGCTGGCCCGGGGTGCGGCCGAGGACCGGGCCATGGCCCTGCGCACCCTGGATGCCATGTGGGAGGGCGGCATGTACGACCACCTGGGCGGCGGCTTCGCGCGCTACAGCGTGGACGGCCAGTGGTTGGTGCCCCACTTCGAGAAGATGCTCTACGACAATGCCCTGCTGGCGGGGTGCTACCTCACCGGCTTCCAGGCCACGGGCGAGGCCCGCTATGCCCAGGTGGCCCGGGAGACCCTGGACTACCTGCTGCGGGACCTGCAGGACCCTGCGGGCGGCTTCCACTCCAGCGAGGACGCCGACAGCGAGGGCGAGGAAGGGAAGTTCTACGCCTTCACCCCCATCGAGGTCGGGGCGGCCCTGGGCGCCACGGATGGCCCGCGCTTCTGCGCCGCCTATGGCATCACCGAGGCCGGCAACTTCGAGCACGGGACCAGCGTCCTCCACCGCTTCTCCTGTCCTGCCGAGGCCCGCCTGGAACCCGCGGAAGATCAGGCCCTCCGGGAGCGGCTCCGCCTCTGGCGGGACCGCCGGGAGCGGCCCGGCAAGGACGACAAGGTGCTGGCGGCCTGGAACGGCCTGGCCCTCTCGGCTCTGGCGCGGGGCTATCAGGTGCTGGGGGACGAGCGCTTCCTGCTGGCGGCCCAGGCCTGCGCCACCTTCCTCCGCCGGGAGCTCTGGCAGGATGGGCACCTGCGCCGGGTCTGGCGCCAGGGGCAGGCCCACACCCCGGGCTTCCTCGAAGACCTGGCGGCGGTGGCAGAGGGGCTGGTGGACCTCTACGAAGCGGACTTCGATCCCGCCTGGCTGCGCTGGGCCGAGGAGCTGGCGGAGGCCATGCTGGCTGGCTTCCACGACCCCATAGACGGAGGCTTTCACAGCACCCTGGCGGGCGCCGCGGACCTGCTGCACCGCCTGAAGCCGGGCTTCGACCAGGCCGTGCCTTCGCCCAACACCCTGGCGGCGCGGGCCCTGCTGCGCCTGTCCCGGCACCTGCGGCGGGAGGACTTCCGCCAGGCGGCAGAGGGCACCCTCCGCTGCTTCGGCCTCTGGCTGGGGCGAGCGCCCCAGGCCTTCCTGGGTCTCCTGGGGGTGCTTGATACGGTCCTGCGGGACCCCCTGGAGGTGGCCATCTCTGGAGAGGCCGCCGACCCCCGCGTTGGAGAGCTGCTCCAGGAAGTGCGCTGCCGCCACCTGCCGGGCCGGGTGGTGTCGGTCTCCAGCCGGGAGGACCTGCCCCTGCACCGGGGCCGCCAGCGGCCGGGCAGCCCCCAGGCCTTCGTCTGTCGGGGCCGGGTGTGTGCGGCGCCGGTGGGCGCTGCTGCTCAGCTGGCGGCCCTGCTGGAGGCTCCGCCCGGCCTGGGCTGAGCCCCCTCCCACCCTGGGGACGCTACACTGGCCCCGGATGCGAGGTGTGCCGGTTGCGGGTCCAAGGGGTCCAGGTCGGTGCCACCCAGCAGAGGAGGCAGCGATGAAGACCTTTGGCTTCAAGATCGATCCCCTGACGGGGGAGGACTACTACGAGGTCTACGTCCGGGGCCGGCAGCTGCTCAACGACTCGCACCTGAACAAGGGCTCGGCCTTCACCAAGGAAGAGCGGCTCAGCCTGGAGCTGGACGGCATGCTGCGGCCGGGCATCGGCTCCCTCAACACCCAGGTGGCCCGCGTCTACGAGGCCTACCAGCGCAAGCACGACGACCTGGAGCGCTACATCTACCTGGCTGGCCTGCAGGATCGCAGCGAGCCCCTCTTCTACCGCCTGCTGCTGGAGCACCTGGAGGAGATGGTTCCCATCGTCTACACCCCCACCGTGGGCCAGGCCTGCATGCAGATGAGCCACATCCAGCGGCGCTACCGGGGTGTCTACATCACGCCGAAGAACATCGCCAACATCGATCAGATCTTCCAGGGACTGTCCCAGCCGCAGGTGAACCTCATCGTGGTGACCGACGGCGAGCGCATCCTGGGCCTGGGCGACCTGGGCTCTGACGGCATGGGCATCCCCGTGGGCAAGGTGAGCCTCTACGTGGCCGCCGGTGGCGTGCATCCGGCCGTCTGCCTGCCCGTCACCCTGGACGTGGGCACCAACAATCCGCGCCTCCTGGAGGATCCGCTCTACCTGGGCATCCGGAAGCCGCGCCTCCGGGGCACGGAGTACGAGGACCTGGTGGAGAAGTTCATCCTGGGCGTGAAGCGGAACTTCCCGAGCGCCCTGCTGCAGTGGGAGGACTTCGCCAAGCAGACCGCCTTTAAGAACCTGGACCGCTACCGCGAGCGCATTCTCTCCTTCAACGACGACATCCAGGGCACGGGCTCCACCGCCCTGGCAGCGCTGATGACGGCCATGCGCATCAAGCAGAGCCGCTTCCAGGATGAGCGCTTCGTCATCGTGGGCATGGGCCAGGCCGGCACCGGCATCGCCATGAACATCCGGGCCATGCTGCTGGAAGAGGGCCTCTCCAACGAGGAGGCCCGCAAGCGCATCTTTGCCGTGGACATGCAGGGCCTGCTGCTGGAGGGTGATCCCCTGCTGGAAGGCCCCCAGGAGCCCCTGGCCCAGCGCCGTGCTGCGGTGGATGGCTGGACCCTGGACGACCCCTCCCGCATCGGCCTGGAGGATGTGGTGCGCAACGCCCATCCCACGGTGCTCATCGGCGTCACGGCCCAGCCGGGGCTCTTCAGCGAGGCCATCCTCGCCGAGACCGCCAAGCACTCTCCGCGCCCCATCGTGCTGGCCCTGTCCAACCCCACCCACAAGTGTGAGTGCTCGCCCGAGGCCGTCTGGCAGGCCACGGATGGCAAGGGCCTGGTGGCCACGGGCAGCCCCTTCGACCCCGTGGACTGGAAGGGTCACAAGCTCCTCTCGTCTCAGTGCAACAACATGTACATCTTCCCGGGCGTGGGCCTGGGCGCCCTGGTGTGCAAGGCCTCCCGGGTCACGGACGCCATGTTCCTGGCCGCCAGCAAGGCCATCAGCGAGTTCGTGACCCCTGCTCAGGAGGACATGGGTCTGTTGCTGCCGGAGATGAAGGACATCCGCGCCGTGTCCGTGGCCGTGGCCAAGGCCGTGGGCATGGAGGCCCGCGATTCCGGCTTGGGCCGCCTGCTGGAAGACGATCAGCTGGAGTACATCGTCAACCGGGCCCAGTGGACCCCCCGCTACGCCTCCTACCGGCCGGGCATCTCCCGCGAATAGCCCAACCGCGCAGCGGTCCGCAGAA
>SESD01001974.1_pt1 | contig 10717 bp, 6 predicted proteins | sample 3171411 | NCBI WGS metagenome assembly SESD01 (sample SAMN06051880, study PRJNA518727) | freshwater metagenome | biome: subpolar coniferous forest; feature: holomictic lake; material: water; isolation source: holomictic Lake 442, 16.5 m depth | place: Canada: near Kenora, Ontario | collected...
TAACGAGAAATCTTGTTCTTTGCGTTATAAGATTTCTCCTCACTTCGTTCGTCGGAATGACACGGTTCTCTTCGCTCGTCGAAATGAAAAGGTGATACCACCAAATCTCTGTCAGATATGGAATCTCAAGAATCTCGTTGCAAGTAGCAGCGTTTCTGCCTATGCTTCAAGGTATAGATATAATAATGAAGATGCGGGATGAAAATGGAAAAAAAGGGAGTGCCTCCGGGCAAGGTTGAAGAGAATTTTTGGTCACTCACGCCGAAGCAGGCTCTTTCGAATCTGGGGGCTGACCCTCGTGGCTTGTCAGAACAGGCCGCCCGGGAGCGGTTGAAGCAGTACGGCCCAAACTCGCTGAAAGGAGGCTCCAGAACTTCGGCTCTCATGCTCTTTCTGCTGCAATTCAAGAGCCCGATAACATTGCTGCTGATCTTTGCTGCGGGGCTCTCATTTGCCCTGCATAACAAAACTGATGCTTCCATTATTCTGGCCATCGTGCTGGTGAGTGGTTTGCTGGGCTGGTGGCAGGAGAAGGGGGCGGCCAGTGCGATTGATCAATTGATGAAAATGGTGCAGATCAAGTGCAGGGTGCTCCGTAACAGCGAGGAGAAAGAGATTCACATTGAGGAGGTGGTGCCGGGCGATGTCGTTTTACTCTCGGCTGGAGATGTGATTCCGGGCGACAGCCTTATCCTCAATTCAAAAGAGCTGTTTGTTGACGAAGCGGCCTTCACGGGCGAAACCTACCCTGTCGAAAAAAACAGCGGTATTCTACCTGCCGACACCCCGTTGGCCAAGCGGAGCAACACACTGTTTATGGGTGCCCATGTGATCAGCGGCAAAGCGAAGGCGCTGGTGATGCAAACCGCCATGCAGACTGAGTTCGGAAAAATTTCAGGCTCGCTTCGGCTTAAGGCTCCTGAAACCGATTTTGAGCGGGGCGTGCGCAGGTTCGGCTATATGCTGATGGAGATCACCATGGTGCTGGTGGTGATCATTTTTGCCGTCAATGTGCTGCTCCATAAACCAATTCTTGACTCCTTTCTTTTCTCCATGGCGCTGGCCGTCGGTCTTACCCCACAGTTGCTGCCAGCCATTATCAGCGTCAACCTCGCCTCCGGAGCCCGCAACATGGCCAAGCAGCAGGTGATTGTGAAGCGGCTCTCTTCCATCGAAAACTTTGGAAGCATGAACATCCTCTGCTCCGATAAAACGGGCACGATTACAGAGGGTAAAGTAAAATTGCACAAAGCGTTATCTTTTACAGGCGACACGTCAGAAAAGGTGCTGCACTACGCATGGCTGAATGCATCCCTTCAAAAGGGGTTTCAAAATCCTATTGATGAAGCCATTTCCAACAGCCTGCCCGGAAGAAAAGACCTCTTTGAAGTACAGAGTGAGGTGCCTTACGATTTTATCCGGAAACGCCTGACCGTTCAGATCCGTAATGCCTCTGAAAATATAGTGATCACGAAAGGGGCGCTCAAGCAGGTGCTTGAGGTGTGCAGCATGGCGGAGAGCAAAGATGGAACTCTGGTTGCGCTTGATGAAAAGCTGCCCCAGATTATGGAGCACTATGAGCAGCTCAGCACTGAGGGTTACCGCACGCTTGGTGTTGCCTGGAAAGCCGGAAACCCTCAGCAGAATTTTACCCGCAAGGATGAGTCGGAGATGATTTTTCTCGGATTTGTCACTTTTTTTGACCCTCCCAAGGAACACGTTCAGGGAACGATTCAAAATCTCCGAAAACTCGGTGTTGCACTGAAAATTATTACCGGCGATAACGCTCTGGTGGCGGCAAGTCTTGGACGGCAGATCGGAATTGCCAAACCGGTCATCCTCTCCGGCCCGGATATTCGCAAGATGAGTGATCGGGCGCTGATGCAGCAAGCGGTGCTCACCGACATTTTTGCTGAAGTGGAGCCAAACCAGAAGGAGCGCATCATTCTCTCTCTCAAAAAGGGCGGAAACGTTGTGGGCTTTATGGGCGACGGGATTAACGATGCCTCCGCCCTTCATGCCGCTGATGTGGGCATTTCGGTTGATTCTGCGGTTGATGTCGCCAAGGAGGCTGCCGAAATTGTGCTGCTCAACCATGACCTGAAGGTGCTGGAGCAGGGCATTATTGAGGGGCGCAAAACCTTCACCAACACCATGAAGTATGTCTTTATGGCAACGAGCGCCAATTTTGGCAACATGTTCAGCATGGCCGGGGCTTCCCTGTTTCTCCCCTTCCTGCCTTTGCTGCCAAAACAGATACTGCTCACCAACCTGCTGACCGACTTCCCGGAGATCACCATCTCCAGCGACCGCGTGGATGCCATCAACATCGCCCAGCCGCACCGCTGGGATATCCGCTTTATCCAGCGCTACATGATCACCTTCGGTATTCTCAGCTCGCTTTTCGACTTCTTCACCTTTGGCGTTTTGCATTATGTGCTGCACGCCGGAGAGGCGGAGTTTCAGACCGGCTGGTTTGTTGAATCGGTCATCTCCGCCTCGCTCATTGTGCTGGTCATCCGCACGCGCCTCCCCTTTTTCAAAAGCCCTCCCGGCAAGTATCTGCTGACGGCCACGCTGCTGGTGGTTGCTGCGGTGCTGGCACTGCCCTTTACGCCGCTGGCGGTCACCTTCGGCTTTGCCCAGTTGCCGCTGCTCTTTTATGGCTGGATGCTGATGATTGTGGGGCTCTATATTGTGTCTGCGGAGGTGACGAAGCACTTTTTCTACAAGCGGCTGGAGAATATGGGGTGAGGGGGCCACTCCAGGGAGCACCTGCCCTTGGGAGCGTCAAGCCCTGGGAGCACCGAGCTCCAGCTCGGCAAAAAGAAAGGACGATGCCGAGCTGGAGCTCGGCGTTCCCAGACAGATATCAGAGGATCAGATTTTCAGGAAGAGGAAGAATGACTGGAACGAATCACTCGAAAACCCACAACGAGGTTGAGGCTGTTCCACGGATTGAGGCTGCTCCGGGAGGAGCAGCGCAGAGCATCAGCTCCACTGCTATAATACGCTCCACCCCGTATTGAACGCCGGTCTTCACCTTTTTTATACAAATCCTCAGTCCACTCCCACACATTCCCGGCCATATCCAGCAACCCTTCCGGGGTGGCACCTTCAGGATAACGACCAACCGGCGTTGTGGCACCTTCATTTGAATTATAGTTTGCAAGTTTTGGCGTCGGATCACCCTTCTCTTTCGGCCAGGGATAGAGACGTCCCTCCTCACCCGCATCCGCAAATTCCCACTCCATTTCCTTTGGAAGCCGGTAGAACAGATCCTTGTCACGTTCAAGCAGCGAAAGCCAGAGACAATAAGCACGGGCCGCATACCAGGTTACGATTACCGGCTGATCATCTTTATTGAATCGTTTATCATCATCATAATAAGAGAGAAAACGTTTTGACAACTCTTGTTCTCCCTGCAACCAGCCACTGAACCCCTTGATACTCTCTGCCAGGGCAGACAGTTGTTGCTTATACACGCCGAGCGGCAGCTCTCTGGCAACATCGCTCCCTTTTCCGTCCAAAAAGCTTATAAACTCACGAAAAAGCTTGTTGGTCACGGTGAATTTTGCCACATACAGATCCGGCACGGGTTCCCGTTTCTTCGTCAACGAGTAGGTAAAGGTGCCTCCCTTGATCAGGAGATACTCTGCGCCCAGAGGATCCTTGACAATTTCAGCAGCACGCCTCGGTTCTCTGGAGAGCCCGGATGCGTTGAACTGCTTCACCACCTCAACGGCATCGGTATGGGCTTCAAACTGACCAATGGCATTGAGGCACTGCAACAGGTAGTGCTGGCGGTTCAGGGAGGTATCGGGATGTAGCAGCTTCTCCTTCAGCGCAGTTATGCTTATGTGCTGGGCCTCGTTGATCAGGAGCAGCAGCAAATCCTGCTGTTTCGGTGTCATCTCTGCACTGGCTGGCGAGTTGAAGAGTTCCCGCATAAAGGTGTCAAAGGTTGGAGCATCAGCCTGGCCAATAAAAAAACGGAGCGGCTCGTTCCACCAGTCGTCACCAAAGTAACCGGCCAGCGTGGCCACGCGCCCTTCCTTTCCACACTCTCTGAGGAGCTGATGAGCAGCCATGTACTCCCGGAAAGACTTGTGACGAAAGAGATACTCCTTGTCGCGATACTCAACCAGCAGACCGGCACGGTTGACAAGATATTCGCAGAACTCTTCGGCGCTGTAACGCTTGGTCGTGAGCGTCTTGAGTTCAAGCTGCATCTGCTGCTGCATCGCTTCTCGTTTGACTTCATCCGTTTTCACCACTTCCTGCATCCAAAGCGAAACCGGAGCAAGCACAGAAAGTGCATCGCGAACTTTCAGCAGGGGCTCAAGCCCTCTCTGCCGGTCGCGGTAATCAAGAATGTAGCCAAGCGCTGCCTCGTAAAGATCCACACGGGTAGCCGGAAGAACTTCACGCTCTTTCCAGAGAATCGCCATAATTTGCAGCAGCAGAGGGGTTCTGGCTAATACCTGCACACTCCTGTTTTTCTCTTGACTCAAAAACTCAATAATTGTCGCCGATTTCCGGAGTGCCTTCTCTTCCTGGCTCTTCTCCCACTGCGCTTGTGTAACGTTCCCTTTTTTCAGCTCGTCCCGCATCGCCGCCGTAAACCATTTCTCCAAAAACTCTTTCTGCTGATCGTCAGTAAAATCCATGATGTCGGCCCGGGTGTGACGGGAGGTAAGCTCAATCCCCTCTGCCTTTCTGTAGCCGGTAGCACGGGAGGTCACCACCACCCGCGCTTTCGTATAGCGGGCAACAATCCGGTCAATCCATCGGCACGCTTTGATGCGCTGTTTCGGGTCACTGATTTCATCAAGGCCGTCAAAGAGCAACAGTGTTGACCGCTGTTTCAGCCAATGGGCAATGTGCTGCTCCTGCATCTCAAGATCGTGCAGTTTCGACCACGCCACGAGGTTATGGGAGAGCGGAGCATACATGCCATCGGCAAGAAGAAGATCCCGCAACGGGAGAAACACCACCATTAGTGGTTCAGTGAACCCAAGCTTCTCTCTTTTTTCGAGAGAGGTGAGCCCGTAATGCTTGAGCAGCGTGGTCTTGCCTGAACCGGGATCTCCAATAATGAGCAGCAACCGCTTTTTCTCAAAAACAAGTTGCATCACCGCCTCTGGAGCAAGTGACTTTTGATCTCCTTCCGATGGTGGATCCAGCTCTGCAAGGGTGGCATGGCGATTCTCCCCGTCGCTGCGCCAGGTATCGGAGATGCGAAGAGCAACAAAGGTATCGGTCAATCCAACGGGAACATTTTCAAGGGCATGGGTACCGAGAAGGTTGATGGTCTCAAGCTCCCCCCGAAGCGCCTCATGGTACTCCTGAAAATACTTTCTGTCGAGAGACGTGACCGTTGCAGCCTCTCTGGCATCAGGATTTGAGTGCTTTGGGAGTGGAAACGTGCCAATATAAGAGGTCGACGGAAAGAGCGCAGTATCAAGTGTCCACACTTCACGAGACTTGTCCTGATAGCATATCGGAAAAATAGTGACCCGGCCACCCTGTGCGGTGGCATACATTGCGCGATTCGGCCACTCGCGTGTCTGGTAGGCCGCCCCCGCGCCAAGTTTGAGGTAGCCGCCATGCTGCGACACCACGCTTTCGGTGTCGGTCTCATGGTAGTGGCCATGCAGCAGCAGGTCAACCGATGTGCCAAGCACCGCCCGGATGTTTGCCCGCTCAACCGCACTGAGCCAGTCGAGCGGATGGTGCAGCAGGGCAATGTTGAGGTCTGCCGCATGGTTCTGTAACTCTATCGTCACCTTGTCGAGGCAGCGGCGACCGAGCAGCAATTTGCCATGATCGTGGTCGTCAATGCAGAAAAGGGTGCTGTTCAGCAACAGCATGGCAACCCTGGACTGCCTGATCTGCACCACCTCAACTGCGCTGCAGGTGGTATCAGTCGGAAAGCTGCGAACACCGGCAAAATAGCTGTTGTACCATGCGCTGTAGGCCTGAAGTTTCTGAAACTGATTGCGTATTGCCACTCCGGCAGGATCAAAAAATTCGTCAGCATCCTGATCATTGTCGAGAGTGCGAAGCAAAAATCTGCCTGCTTTACGGTCAACATCGTGGTTGCCAGGCACCACAAAGAGCCGCCGTTTGTCAAGCCCGGCAGCAGCAAGCAAATCATCAAAAAAAAGTGTTGCCTGCCGGTACTCTTCTACCCTGCCACTGTGAGCAATATCACCGGTGACAACAATCAAATCCGGCACCTGCCCCTCTGCCCTGAATTGCTTCACCGAATCAACAAGGGCTCGAAGAATCACCTCCTGATCGTAGGCACCCCGATCGCTCAGATGAAGATCCGAAATATGCAGCCAAGTCACGGCCGAATCCAGTTCGGCCTTTATGTTCAGTGCCTCCTGTCTCTGTACTGCTTGCATCATTTGGTCATGAATACTGATCGTTCTCCCTGATGAAATATATTACGGTGGCTCATGGAATCAGCTCACGTTCTTGCAAGATGGTGCGAACAACGGGATGCACATCGCACCAACCCTCATCATCATAGCCAAGAATACAGAGGTTATGCCGCAAGTCGAGCACTGTTGGTGTATTATCAACTTTTTTCGTCTTGCTCAAGGCAACCCCCACGAGGGCCTCATAATACTCGCCAACCGAAACTATAACCCGATTATCAAGCCGTTTTTCAGCAATGGTGTTCTCGTAGTCACGACGAAGAGAGAAAAAAGCTTTCCTAAAATCAGTTTCAGTAACCATCTCCCGTTCATGATCAACCGCACTCATGACAGCATCACGAATCATGCTGAACAGATCCCGCAAGCAACCGCCGCTGATATCAAGAAAGCGATAGATCAGATCGGGAGGCTCAAAACACTCTGCCGGTATGCGCCGTGTTATAAGACGATAGAGGGTATCCCTTCCATCAGGGTAGAGCGCCCCCTCTTTGTCATGCACCTTGACCATCGGCAGCTCAAAATGTTCACTGAAATTACCCTTGATATTCACCGCGTTTGGATGATAACAGAGCGATATCGGAATGGTAAAAATGACATTGGTCTGCAAACTATTGAGAATATGGCTGTGGTTAAAGAACAGCTCCTCAGCCTTTTCAACACTTAACTTGTCAAGATCTTCCATGATGATGAGCAGCCCTTTTTTAGTACACTGCTCAAGATTCTGCCTGATTTCACGAATAAGATCGTTGCAATGGCTGATAAAATCAGAGACTCGTGGTTCAATATTCTCAATGATGGTTTGTCTGGTTGTGGAACTCGCCTTGCCAGCCAGCCGCATTTTGCAAAAGAAGCGGGCAAAGCCCCGGATACCAACCCCGCCCTCCGCTCCTGTTTCAAGTAAAGCTTCCCCTGTAATGTCAGTTATTTTTTTAAGTTCCGCAGTACGACTCCACTCACGAATGCTGGTAAACAACAGTGAATCAATCTCGATACCATGATCAGCAACCGCATAAAAGAGCTTCTCCATGGTAATCACAAAAAGGTCAATGTAGGTCAGGTTTATAATATCAAGCTCATGGCGAACGGAAAAATTAACCACCATGAAATCCTTTTCAATTTCATGCTGCAACTTGTTCAGTTCAGTACTTTTGCCACAGCCCTTATAGCCGGAAAACAATATTTGCAGCTCCCTGTCCACAAGCTTCCCATCCGGCAGTATCCCCTCCCTGTTATAACCAAGCAATCGTTTAAGAGTGCTGACTGGTCTGGTGCCACCTCTTCCTGGATAGGTATCAACATAACAGTCCAGATCCTTTTCCTGTAAAGGTTCTGGAGATAACCTGTCGTAAACCGAAAAGAGATCCGTCATAGTCAAAAATGTTTGTATCTGTTTCCTTTGAATCACCTTCTGAGGCAACTCATTCTTTCAAGGCACGCCCGTCAGTATAACGAAAAATGCCGTTCAGCCCAACAGCCCGTCAAAGCCCTCAGCGTATGAATCAAAGAGACTCAATAATCAACCGGCCCTCTCGTTGCTTTCACAGCTCCCCGCTTCACCTTGCTCTCAATCCGCCGCTCCTTCGAGCTTTTCGTCGGTGCTGTGGTTTTGCGTTTTATGACCGGCAGAGCGGCACGCTGAAGCAGCCCTTGCAAGCGCAAGATGGCATCGGTGCGGTTCTTCTCCTGTGAACGGTAGCGTTGCGCCTTGATGATAATCACGCCATCCTTCGTCATGCGATGATCTTTCAGCAGCAGCAACTTTTCACGAAAATCATCGGGAAGTGACGACGCCTTGATGTCGAAGCGGAGATGAACGGCAGTTTCGACCTTGTTGACATTCTGGCCGCCAGCCCCCTGCGCCCGCATGGTCTGAAGCTCGATCTCGTCATCAGGGAGGGCAATGGTTCTGGTAATCTGCAACATGGTCGCTCCTTATTATTTTAAAGCAATGCCAGTGTCTCCGGCCAGTTCTGGAACTGTATGCTTCTGATTCCAGCTTGTGAGGCGGAGGCGCAATTGACCGCCTTGTCGTCAATTAAAAGAAACTCATCCGCGCTGCGCCCTGAACTTTCAAGCATATACGTAAACGCGTCAACCGTGGTTTTCATCATCCCGTGCTCAAAGGAGAGATAGTAGCGGTCAACGCTTCGCAGTAACGGGTAATGGTTGAGCAGAAAGGTAAAATGGAGTGGATCGGTATCGCTCATGATCCAAAGAGAATGACTCTCCTTGAGCAACCTGACGGCCTCAACCGCACCCTCCAGCAGCTCAAAAATATCCTGCCAGTGCTGCCTGAGCTCTTGCAGCGGCATCGCTCTGGCAAGCGGGTCTCGTGCAATAACCGCAAGATAGTCCATTGGTGCTGTCCAGCCTGTTTCGAGTTTGTCTTTCAACTCGCCGCTACAGTATTTCCGGAAAACCTCATCAGCACCCGCAATCGGGTCACTGGCAATGGAGCGGCAGAAACGCATAAAATCGACCGTTACCAGCACATTGCCTATGTCGAGAAGAATAATACTCATTGACTCCACTTCTTTTGACCTTTTCTGAAGGATATAAGCCAGAATACGTTATTTCCGTTGACATCACTCTATGGGTTTCGGGTTAATCTTTTATCTTTGTAACTGAATGCGGAGTTTTTCTTAAATTCAGGGGCTATAAAATAGTCCACCGCACAAACAATTAACAGTTACAACGCTCATTATGGTTGTTCAAAAGGTTAGAACCAGGTTTGCTCCCTCTCCCACAGGATACTTGCATGTAGGCGGATTGAGAACCGCTCTGTATAACTATCTGTTTGCAAAGAAAATGGGTGGAGACTTCATTATCAGAATTGAAGACACCGATCAAAGCAGAAAAGTTGAGGATGCACAGAAGAATCTTATCAAGACCCTTGAATGGGCCGGAATTATAGCCGATGAAAGCCCTGAGCATGGAGGTAATTTTGGCCCTTATGTTCAGTCCGAGAGACTCGACATTTACGATAAATATTGCAAGCAACTGCTTGAAGACCACCACGCCTACTACTGTTTTGCATCGCATGAGGAGCTTGAGGAGAACCGGCAGCTTCAGATAAAACAGGGACTTCAGCCGAAATACAACCGAAAATGGCTTCCTGAAGAGATGGGCGGCTCTATGCCTCCAAGCGTTATCCAGAAGAAACTGGATGAGGGTGAGCCTTATGTGATCCGCATGAAAGTGCCCGATTATATCTCTGTCTGGTTTGAAGATATTATAAGAGGGCCTGTTGAATTCGATTCCGCCACCATTGATGATCAGGTGCTGATGAAATCTGACGGGTTTCCTACCTATCACTTTGCCAGTGTCATCGATGATCATCTCATGGGATTCACCCATATTATCAGGGGGGAAGAGTGGCTCTCCTCAATGCCCAAACATCTTCTTCTTTATGAGTTTTTTGGCTGGGAAGCTCCGAAAGTGGCTCATCTTCCTCTTCTGCTCAACCCTGATCGCTCAAAACTAAGCAAGAGGCAGGGTGATGTTGCGGTCGAAGATTACGTCCGCAAAGGGTACAGTGCTGAAGCAATTATCAATTTTGTCGCCATGCTCGGCTGGAACGAGGGAGAGGGAAGCGAGCAGGAGGTGTACAGCATGGATCAGCTTATCGACAAGTTTTCACTGGAACGGGTTGGCAAAGCTGGCGCAGTGTTTAATGTTGACAAGCTCAACTGGCTCGAAAAACAGTATATCAAGAATCGGCCAACGGAGAAGCTTGTTGCCGTCATCAAGCCAATTCTTCTTGCGGAACTCGAAAAGAGAGAGCCGTTGATGCCGCTGGAGATGATCACCAGTGAAGCCTATCTTGAAAAAGTTATTGAAGTTATGCGTGAGCGTGTCGGGTTTGAGCATGAGTTTGTGACTTTTTCATCTTATTTCTTTTTTGAACCGGAAGCTTATGATGAAGAGTCCGTCAAAAAGCGCTGGACGGCTGAAACCAATGATCTTCTTCGTGATTTTGCATCAATACTGGAGTCACTTGTGGAGTTCAGCGCGGAGAGTATTGAGGCGCACCTCAAGGAGTTTGTAGCGCCGAAAGGGATGAAGGCGGCCGTTCTCATCCATCCGCTGAGAATAGTGACCTCAGGGGTGAGTTTTGGACCAAGCCTTTATCATTTGCTCGAAGTGCTCGGCAAGGAGACCGTCCTCAGACGCATTCAGGTGGGGCTTGAGAAAATCAGCTCTCCTGTATAAATCAAAACAAAACAGGGAGCGCATACTCGGCCACTCCCTGTTTTGTTTTTTCTTTT
>SESD01001976.1_pt1 | contig 10712 bp, 11 predicted proteins | sample 3171411 | NCBI WGS metagenome assembly SESD01 (sample SAMN06051880, study PRJNA518727) | freshwater metagenome | biome: subpolar coniferous forest; feature: holomictic lake; material: water; isolation source: holomictic Lake 442, 16.5 m depth | place: Canada: near Kenora, Ontario | collected...
ATGGTTCTCTCGCTGGCCGGTCTGGGAGTCTTGGTTGCGCAGGCGACGGTCGGCGCCCTTCAGGAGCTCGAGAAAATGCAGAGCCAGGGCGGGCTCGTGGACCTGAACGCCATTGCCAATCGTGCGGTGGTCTCTTCCGCATCCGGCGACTGGTATTCCCCCTTCATCGTGCCGATGATCGTGGGTTGCTGGCTCTTTTCCGTGATCGACGCCTACAGGCTGGGAAAAGGAAAAGAGCCGTCCAAGGCTCAGGATCAGACGAAGAGCTGATGACACCCGATGACGAACGGGTGAAACTGTAATAACGAGGAGGTGGCGAGAATGCCGATACTTGACGGAAGGCAGCAGGAGCGACAGGGGATACTGGAGACCGCGAATCTGATGGTGGTTGCGGCCAGAACGGCGCCCAAAGCGGGGGGAAAGGATGACATTCTCACGGCAGTCGTCTATGGGGCCGAGGCTGAGGCCATCGCCGCGGACATGGAGAAGTTGGCGGTTGAGCGGAGCAACACCCGGTGGGCACAGCAGGCCGGTATCATCAAAAATGCCGATGCTATTGTTATCATCGGGGTGCGGGGGACGAAGAGCTACGGGATAGACTGCGGCGCCTGCGGCTTCCGGTCCTGTGATGATTTCACAAAAGCCGAAAAAAGCGCCGGGAATGATTTTGACGGCCCCAACTGCGTGATCAAGACCCTTGATCTGGGGATCGCCGTGTGCTCGGCCGTGAAGATTGCCAGCATCCTCAATGCCGACAATCGCATTTACTACCGCATCGGCGCAGTTGCCCGACGGCTCCATTACCTGCCGGAGGCGAGCGTCATCATGGGGATTCCCCTGTCCGCCACGGGGAAAAATCCGCATTTCGACCGGGAATAAAAAAGAGACGAAGAGGAAGCGATCAAGGCCCTGAAACTCAGATAGGGTTTCAGGAAATTGCGTGCTCATACAGAAGAACCTAAAAGGAGGAGTTACCATGATCTGCATGCTTATTGAAGTTCATGTCAAGCCGTCGGCGCTTGACGAGTTTCTGGAAGTCATCAAACACGATGCGGTGCACTCGGAGGGAGACGAGCCCGGATGTATGCGTTTCGACGTATTGCGCGATGATAATGACCCGCTAAAATTCTTTTTCTACGAGGTTTACAAGGACGAAGCTGCGCGGCTGGCCCATCGGGAGATGCCGCACTTCGCCAAGTGGGCCAATTTCCTGAAGAATGGACTGGACGGGGAGATCGTCCGGCACTCAACGACCAATTTTCACCCGACAGATGCGGAGTGGCGGTAGGCGGCTGACCGGGCTTTGCGGAAGAACCACAAACAGAATTTGCACCGGGAGGAAGAATCATGGAATTCAATATCCTGATCGGCGGTGAAGGAGGGCAGGGCGCCTTTTCCGTCGAGTTGGAGCTGACGGAAATCCTGACGAAGCTCAATTATCACTTTTTTGCCACGAAGCACTACATGTCCCGCATTCGGGGCGGGCACAATTTCCACATGATCCGAATCGCCGACCATCCGGTCCATGCTTTGAGCGGGGGGAAATGGGAGATGGTTGCCGCCCTCGACGATGAAACGGAGGCGCTGCACAAACCGGACCTTCGCGAAGGTGGCATCTTCCTTTCACGCGCCATGACGAAGGAGGTCGGAGAGGAGAGCAAGAAGCTCTTCGGAGAGATCCGGTCCGCCAACACGGTGATGGTCGGAATCGTCCTGGCCGTTATCGGCGTGACACCGGAGAGAATGGCGGAGGCGACCGAACCCGGGAAGGTGGAATACTTGAAAAAGGGCAGTGATTTCGCCGTGCAGTGGGGGATCGCCGGGGCCTTTCCCGTTTCCAGGGCCGCTCTCTGTCTGGTCAAATTCGATGGAAACCAGGCCCTCGCTTTCGGGGCGCTCTTGGGCGGCTGCCGTTTCATGGCCGGCTACCCGATGACGCCCGGCACCTCGATTCTGCACTACTTTTCAGACGCCGCGCAGGATCTTCCTGTCCATTTCGAACAGGCGGAAGACGAGATCTCTGCGATCAATATGGCGCTGGGCGCCTCCTACGCCGGCCTCCGGTCAATGGTGGCCACCTCCGGCGGCGGCTTTGCGCTTATGCAGGAGGGGGTGTCGCTTGCGGGAATCACGGAGACGCCGATCGTCGTCGCCGTTGCCCAGCGGCCCGGTCCCGCCACCGGGCTTCCCACCCGAACCGAACAGGGAGATCTAAATTTCCTCCTTTATGCCGGCCACGGGGAATTCCCGAGGGTCCTCTTTGCCCCCGGGTCCATTGTCGAGACGATCGAACTGGCACGAAAAGCGTTTGATCTTGCGGACCGCTATCAGATTCCCGTTTTTCTGCTGACGGACCAGTACTTCGCCGACTCCGTCCAGGTCACCGAAGAGGAGGAGATTCCGCTGGAGGTGATCTCCCGCGAATACCCGCTCTTCGATGCAACCTACAAGCGGTACCGCCTGACGGAGGACGGAATCTCTCCGCTCACCTTCCCGGGGCTCTCCGACGCGCTGGTCAGGCTCGACTCGGACGAACACGACGAGGAGGGGAGGATCACGGAAGATCCGGACATGCGGAAACGGATGATGGACAAGCGCCTGAAAAAGATGGGGCTTCTGGAACAGGAGGCCGTTTTACCGACGTTCTATGGCGCAGGGGACGCCGCCGCTGTCGTCCTCTGCTGGGGATCGAACCGCCTCATCGTGAAGGAGGCCGCAGAGCGGCTTAACGCCGACGGTCTTTCGGTTTGCGTTCTCCATTTCGGGCAGGTCTATCCACTGACACCCGCGATGATCAGCCCTTACCATCTGGAGGCGAAGAAGCGGATCTGTGTTGAAAACAACGCAACGGGCCAGTTTGCCGGACTGCTGAAGCGGGAACTCGGCATCGCCGTCGATCAAAGCGTGCTGAAATACGATGGTGACTGCTTCACCGTCGAAGAGCTCTGTCGGACACTAAAAGGTCTGCTGACCTGAGGAGGAGAGAGATGGAACCGAAAATCGAGACCGGCTGGTGTCAGGGATGCGGCAATTTCGCGATCCGCGACGTTTTGGAGAAGGTTCTCCGGGAGCTTCCGGTTCCCCGGAACAAGATCGTCTTCACATCGGGGATCGGACAGGCCGCAAAGATGCCCCAGTATCTGGACGTGAACCATTTTAACGGGCTTCACGGCCGCTCGCTGCCGCCCGCGGTAGGAATCAAGCTTGCCCGCCCGGACCTGACCGTCATCGCCTACTCCGGAGACGGCTGCATGTATGGCGAGGGGGGAAACCACTTCATCCAGACCCTCCGTCGGCGGCTGGACATCACGATCCTGGTTTCCGAAAATCAGGTGTACGGCCTGACCAAAGGCCAGAGCTCCCCCACGACCGGTCTGGCCGTGAAAAACGACCTGAGCCCGGGCGGAAATCCGAACCTTCCCCTGAATCCGCTTGCCCTCGCCATCACGATGGGCGCCCCGTTCGTGGCCCGCGGTTTTGCCGGCGACAAGGAACACCTGAAGGCGCTCATCCTGGAGGCGATTCTCTTCAAGGGGACGGCCATCGTGGACATTCTCCAGCCCTGCGTCAGCTTCAACAAGGTCAACACCTACGCCTGGTACCGGGAGCGGGTTTTCAAACTGGAAAAACCCCTGACCGACCGCTACGAGGCCATCCGGATGGCCGACCTCTGGGGAGAGAAGATTCCGATCGGCGTCATCTACCGCAATGACGAAGCCCCGTGCCGGGAGATCAAAGAGATTTTCCAGGTTCCGCTAACGAAGGCGGATGTCGCTTCCCGCCTCAACATGCGCTGCGTGATGATGCGATAAGCCCGCATGCGGTAGGTGTGTAAGTGCCGAGTAGGGGTGGGTTTGAAACCCGCCCCTACGGGCCTCAGTCAGTTGGTAGAGTGGCGGGATCAAAAGCGAAGGCTGCAAATCGGCCATCGTGGCTGAGGCTGATCTCTGCGGTGAGAAGCTCTCCGCGGTAAAGAACGCGGGGAGCGCCGGGGCCGTCGGGATTTTTGACGACGGACAGATCGCCCATGGAACAGTTGAGGCGACGTGCGATTTCTTCGAGGAGTGCCTCCCGGACGAAGGCCGATGGATTTACGACGCCCTCTCCCCCCTCCAACTGTTTGACGCTTCGGCAGAGTCTTGTTAGCGCTTCCTCCGATCCGGCGGCCAGCGCATGAACCCAGTCCGGAGAGACGGCGACTTCGAAAAGGAGCTCGCCTTGAGGGGTAATCACCTTTCCGGCCAGGCGGTCGGTCTTTTGCGTCGCACACACCGAATCTTCCGCATCGAGAACCACCCGGTATCGATGCGGAATCGAACAGACCGCAGGATCAGTGCGGCTGAGGGCCTTGTAGGCCGCCTCCTTTGCCGCCCAAAACGACCAGAGCATCGTATCGGGAGAGGGGAAGGAGGCGATCCATTCCCGCTCCCCGTCCGTGAAAACGCGGCAGAGAAACCGGTCGTCCCCGCTTTTCCCGATATTTCCCGAATCTTTCAGATCGACGACATCGTTACCCACGCCCGGCAAAGTATTCAGCCTCCATGCCGGCCAGCCGCTCGATGATTCGCCGCGCATACTCGCGCTGGCGTCTCAATCCACTGACGTCCACGACGCCGGGATCAAACACCTCCACGGTCATTGTGAAGCGATCTCCAAAACGCGGCATCGTCGAGTATCTATCCTGCCCGTCTCCCCGGAGATACACGAGCAGCACCCGGCAGCGGCTGTTCTCTTCGAGAAAGCGGCCGACGCCATAGGAGAAGTTCTCCTGGTTGATCCGCGCCGTCCGCGACCGCCCCCCCTCCGGAAACACCAGCAGCGACTGCCCCCAGTCCAGAACGCGGCCGCACTTTTCGAGAAGCCGCTGCAGCTCTTCCCGGCTCCCGCCCCGGTCAACGGGCAGACACTTGACCAGATAGCAGAGCAGCGCCAGAAAGGGGTTCCGCTGAAAATTCTTCCTCTCCGGCAGGTTCCAGAGAACGCGCCGGAAGAGGAGGATATGATCCGCAAACGACATCATTCCACAACTGACCACGAGCGAATCGATCATGGTCAGATGGTTCGGACAGACGATCCAGGGTCCGTCGTACGTCTGGTAGATTCGCTTGACTTCACTCCGAACCCGCCTGAGATCGCGGATGCGATAGCCCATCAGGCGAACGAAAAGGAAACAAAGCGGCGCCGTCAGCACAATCGCAATTCGTCCCAGAACGTACTGCAAAACGAGGAGAAACTGATCCCGTCTTTCCATGACCAGCTTTATACCGCCTTCTGCTGAATCAGCATCACGGCATCCCCGATTGTCGCAATCCGGTCGGCCTCGTCATCGTCGATCGAGGTCCCGAAGACATCCTCGCACTTGATGATGATATCGACAAGCCTCGCCGAATTGACCTTCAGATCTTTGAGGATGTGGGTTTCCTGCGTCGCCCTCTCCAGCAGTGACGTATCCTTGACATATCCCCGTAAAATCTCGATAACCTTCTGTGTAATCTGTTCGATGCTCATTGTCTTTCCTCCTTGTTTTCGTTTGTTGAAAAAGTTTTGTTTATTGTTCCCATTTCCTGAAAATCAGGCAACTGTTCACATCGCCGAAGCCGAAACCGGCCTTGGCCACAACTTTGAGATCCGGATATGCCACGGCCGAATGCGGAATCTTCGCTCCGTAGGGGGCGATCTCCGGATGGAGATCCTCGCAGTTCAGCGACGGATGGACAAACCCGTCCCGGAGCTGCAGAACGACTGCCACGCATTCGATTGCGCCGGCCGCCCCCAGGCAATGCCCGATCATTGACTTGGTTGAGTTGATCCAGGGGAAATCTTCCGGACCCCGACCCAGTGCGGCCGACCAGTTTTTCACCTCCACCGGATCGGCGTAGGTTGCCGTCAGATGGCCGTTGATCGCGTCGATCTCGCCGGGCGAAATTCCCGCGTCGGCCAAAGCCCCCTGAACACACCGCTTTACCCCCGCCGGGTTAGGCGCGGTGATGGTGCCTCCCATCCGGTGGCCGCCGCAGTTCACCATCCCGCCCAGCACCTCGGCGTAGATCCGCACCCCCCGCTCCCTGGCCGATTCCAGCTCCTCCAGGAGAAGAAACGCCCCGCCTGCGCCGGGGACAAAACCGGCGGCGCTTGCGCTCATCGGCCGGGAGGCCTCTTCCGGTCGGTCGTTGAACTTCCGGCAGATCACCCGCATCGCATCAAAACCGGCCCAGATGTAAGGCGAGGCCCCTTCCGAGCCGCCCGCAAGCATCCGGGTAGCGAGTCCGAGGCGGATGCGCGCCACCGCCTCGATGACCGCCTCGTTTCCGGTGCTGCACGCCGAGGAGTTCGAGGTTACCTGGTTTCCCAGGGCCAGCAACCCCGCGATCCGCGCGCTGGTCCCGCTGTTCATCACCTGTTCCACGATCCGGCTCCCCATCCGCCGGACCTTTCCCTCGTTCACCATCGGGACCACCGTCCGGGCGATCGTGTCCATTCCACCGATTCCCGATCCGGCGATTACCCCCGTTTCCCAGTGCACGTGGTCGTCTTCGGCATCGGGCACGGCAAAGCCGGCATCGGTCCAGGCGTCTATGGCCGCCACGGAGGCGTAGCCGATATTGTCGTTGATCGACAGCAGCTTTTCATGATCGAAATAGCGCTGCCGTATCTCCTCGAATCCCTCCGGAACACCCCCGACCTGACAGGCGAAGTTCAATTGCTCCAGTTCCGGAATATGGCGGATGCCCGAACGCCCTGCCCGAAGGGCCTCTGCAAATTGATCCAGTCCGTGGCCATTCGGCGCCACCACCCCCATCCCCGTAACAACCACCCTGCGTTTCATAACTCTCCTTTTGTCATTTTATCCCGTGAAACCCCTTTTCCTGCGAGGGTGCCCGAGCAGACTTCACTGCCGTCCAATCGCGTCATGACGCAGTTGACTTTGAGCTGGTTTCCGCGGAAATAGACCTTCCGCCCCACAATCCGGATGAACTCGCCGGGGCTGACCACACCGCTGAACTCCACCTGCTCCGCGAGCGTAAACAATGTAACGGGATCATCGATCTGCGTTTTCCCTTTTTCCCGAAGCGAATTAAGGTAAAGGCCGAAGGCGACGACACCCGTCTGGGCCATGGTTTCGATGAGGATAACCCCCGGCGTGACGGGAAAGCCCGGGAAATGGCCCGCGTAGAAATATTCATCGCTGCGGAACTGGTAGGTTCCGACGATGTGCTCCTCGTCCAATTCCAGGATCTCGCTTATGAAACGGAAGGGGGGCCGCTGGGGCACCATCTCCAGAATCCGATCCCGTATCACAGAATCAGCCTCCATAGAGCCCTCCATTCACATGAATCACCGTGCCGGTAATGTATGAACCTGCGGTGGCGAGGAAACCCACCACCTCCGCGATCTCCTCTGGCCGCCCCATCCGGTTGAGGGGAATCCCGGCAAGAATCCCCGTCCGGACCTCTTCGGGCAGACGGGCGGTCATCTCTGTTGCAATGAATCCCGGGGCGATGGAATTGACCAGGATGTCGCGCCCCCGGAGCTCCCGGGCAAGCGACTTTGTCAGCGCGTCCATGGCCGCCTTCTCCATCGTGTAGGGAATCTGGCCGCCGTTTCCGGTGTGGCCGACAACACTCGATATGTTAATGATTCTGCCGCTGTTGGCGCGGAGCATGTACTGGCGCAGGATGCGCTTCGTCAGGTACCAGGCGCCGCGCACGACCGCTCGCTGTGCATCGAACTGCTCGATCCGCATCCGCTGCATGTCAACATCGAGGGAGACCCCGGCATTGTTCACCAGAACGTCGAGACGCTCCGTATTCGCCTTCACCGCATCCATCATTGCATCGATCTGCGCGATGTCGGCCAGGTCCGCCGGCAGCAGAAAACCGTCGCCGATCTCCGCAAGCAGCGAAAGCGCCGCCGCCTCGCTCGACCGGTAATGGATTCCCACGCGAAAACCCTTTGCCGCCAGCTCCCGAACGCAGGCCGCCCCGATCCCCGTTGCGCCCCCCGTCACCACCGCCACCTTTTTTGCTATCATTTCCATTGTTTCACTCATTTTAATGCTTCGACAGGCTCAGCACGAACGGCTTCCCGATCGCCCTGAGCCTGTCGAAGGGTCTCCTATCCATTCATCCGGCCGCCGACAGAGTTTGCCGACCGACGGGGATAGTCCGGATAGGCAATTCCCCTGAAGACGCCTGTCCGCGCCCCGTGGATCTCGGCTACCGTTTCGCCGTCCACCGAGACAATCCCTTCCCCGATGACGATGCTCGCGCCCGATTCCTTCAGGTTGGTAAAACGCCGCACATCCACCTCGTAGCGTACGCAGCGGTTGAACGGACGGATCTGGCCGCTGAAGAGCACCTCCCCGCAGCCAAGCGCGCGCCCCGATCCGAGCGCCCCCCGCCAGATGCAATAAAAACCCAGGAGCTGCCAGATGGCATCCACGCCGAGGCAACCGGGCTGAACCGGATCGGCGGGCATGTGGCACTGGAAATACCAGGCGTCCAGGCGAATATCCTGTTCCGCCACGATCTTCCCCTGACGACCGTCCGACCGGATTTCGATGATTCGGTCCACCATCAGGAAAGGCGGCGCCGGCAAACGGGCCGCAAACCCTTCCGGTGGGTCTTCCACCAGGGTTCCGTAGGCAAAAGCGATGAGCTCCTCCAACCCGAAACGGGAACTCTTCTGAAACTCTTCGTAGGTCATCTCTGCTCCTCAATAGTCAGCAGCAGGCTGACCCAGGTCAGACCCGCCCCGACGAGACAGATTGCGACACGGTCACCGGGCATCAGTTCCTCCCAGTGCCTGCTCAAAACTGCGGGCGCGCCGGCGCCGCCGGTGTTGCCAAAATCGGCCACATTGCACCAGTGCTGCTCTTCCGGGATACCCGCCCGTTCGCAGACGGTTCTGAGCGCCCCCAGATTGGCCTGGTGGCCGATGAAACGAAAACGTCCCTGCTGCGGCGGCAAGCCGGATTTGAGATTCTGGAGGGATTCGGTCATCCGGCGGATCGCAAACCCCTGGACGGCCTGGCCATCCTGGCGAAAATAGGAGGAAGACCGGATGGTAACCTTCTCCCACCCTGAAGGATTGGTTCCGCAACTGGTTTCCGTAAATGCCGCCCTTGCTTTCACCGACGCCGAGACGACGGCGGCCGTGGTCGCATCGCCGAACAGCACGGAAGCGGACCGGTCGCTGTAGTCGATGACGCGGGTGATCCCTTCCGGTTGGACCATCAGCACGAACGGTGGAAGCTTGTCCGCTGCCATCCGGTTGAGAAATTCGATCTGCATTCCGAAGGTTGTGCAGGCGGAGTTTACATCGAGACAGGGGGCGTCGATCCCCAGTTCTGCCGCCACGGTGGCCGCCTCCGCCGGTGTGGTGATGGCGGGAATGCTGCTCCCCGAGATCACCAGTCCGATATCGCAGGGTTTGAGACCCGCCCGATCGAGGGCCATTTGCGCGGCGGCCGCAGCGGTCTCGGCATTCTGGTAGATGCTCGCCTCATGGGCCGCCCGCACATCGCAGTTCTTCGTCTCGCGAATATAGTCGAGGGAGAGGACCGTCCGCCGCGCGCGGATCCCGACACGCTCCATGATCCAGGCCTCGTCGGTCCCGATCCCGAGCTCCTCCAGAAACCGGTTCGTAATCACGTTTTCCGGATGAAAATGGCCAATGCCGTGCAGATAGAGCATCAGATCAGCTCCCGTCCGATAATCATGTTCTGGACCTCGCGAACCCCTTCGTAGATGTCGATAATCTGGGCGTCCCGGATCAGCTTCGAGATTTCGTATTCCGCCATGAAGCCGTAGCCGCCGTGGAGGTGCAAACCCTCCGTCGTGCAGAATATCGCCGCTTCGGCCGCAATGTTTTTGGCGAGCGAGGCGTAAACACCCCGGTCAGGCGCCCCCTCCTGAACCATGAAGGCCGCCTTGATCAGGGCCATCTCCGCCAGTTCGACCCGTTTCCACATGGCAACCAGGGTCTCCCGGGCGACGGGCATGTCGCAGATCCGCTGGCCAAACTGTCGGCGCTCCCGTGTGTAGGCAAGCGTGACGTCGAGGGCGCGCCGGGCGAGGCCGACGCCGATTGCGGCCACCATGGGCCGCGCATAGTCAAGAACATCGGTAAGATACTGGAATCCAAGCCGCCGGTCGCCGATGATCTGGGCGTCGCTGATCTCCACATCCTCGAAGGTGACGGTTGCCGTGTTGGAGAGGCGCTGTCCCAGCTTGTCCTCCGGCTTTCCCGTCACGATCCGCCCCCCGCAGGGAAGCGGGATCTCCCGACAGGCATGAGAGCCGGACTCGGCCGTGTCGGGCTCGACGGCAAAAGCGGGGACGACGACGCAGGCAATAAAGGGTGAAGAGGATTTGCCGACCTTGCAAAAAACGGTAAACTGGGATGCGAACGAGGCGTTCGTGATGAAGCACTTCGATCCGTTTAGCAGGTATTGCCCGTCCTTTCCTTTCCGGATGACGCTCGTCATGGCGGAATTGTCCGAGCCCGCCCCCGGTTCCGTCAGGCAGAAGGAGGCGAGGAGAGGCCGTTCCACAAAGGGGGCCAGGAAGGCCTGTTGCTGCGCCTCCGTGCCGTGAATGGCGATTACGGCATTGGCCAGATCGTTGCACATGGCCGACGTTGCGATGCCGCTGTCCCCGTAAGAGAGTTCCCGAATGATGAGTGCAGTCGAGACGAGGTCGATCCCGTAC
>SESD01001978.1_pt1 | contig 10704 bp, 12 predicted proteins | sample 3171411 | NCBI WGS metagenome assembly SESD01 (sample SAMN06051880, study PRJNA518727) | freshwater metagenome | biome: subpolar coniferous forest; feature: holomictic lake; material: water; isolation source: holomictic Lake 442, 16.5 m depth | place: Canada: near Kenora, Ontario | collected...
GCGGCAATCAGCGTGCCGCGAAAATGCTGATCGACGTTGGCCGACATGACGATCTCCGACTCGCCGAGGTTCAGTCCCCGCCCGGGCGGCGCCACCTCGCCGCCCGTCGGCGCGAATCCGTCGATGCGGTATCGCGCCGGGTCGCGCGACAAGTTGCCCCAGGTCCCGTTCAGGATCAGCGAAATGCCCGGATTGAATGCGCTCTCCCCCGCAGGTCGGCCGGAAGACTGCGCCTGGCTGGCGGCCGCCTGCGCCTGGGCGGCTGCGGCATCCGCCTTTCCTGTCGCCTGTTCTGTCTGTTGCAGGCGCTTTTCCAGCGCCTCGATGCGCTTTTCGTAACTCTCCTTCAACTGGCGGACCTGCTCGCGCAGTTCCTTCAGGTCGTCGTCGGTCGCGGCATACCCCGCGTGGGGCAGGACCGACAGGGCGACGGCAAACGCCAATAGCCTGTGCTTGTACATAACTCTCTCCTCGATTCCATGGCAATGCACTTCACGTGGAAGCGCTAACCTCAGCCGCGAGTACGCGGCCGGTACACGGAAAACTAGGCGGAGAGCGGCGGGGCGCGGGACTGGAAAGCGAGGGCGGGCGTTTCGCCGTCGCGAACATCTATGCGGGAAACGACGTACTGGGAGACCTTCTCGGCGGCCAGGAACGCCCCGGCCTCGACGGCCGTGCCATCAAGCGCATGGACGACGAGGCACTGCTCGGTGGAATGCTTGAGCGGGGCGGGCGCCTTGCTGCCCTGGGATGCCGAAGCCAGGTCCTGCTGGGCGTGGGCAAGCGAATGCAGCTGCGCCGCGCTGCCGGAAAAGGCCAGTGCGAACGCGAGGAGCAGTCTCAGGAAGAAGGGCTTGCCCATGAGGGAATCATACACGCCCGGCCGGGCCGGGCCGGGGTAGCGCGGCTACTTGGCCCCGGCGAGGCACTGGTCGAGGCCGGCGATGAACAGGTCCTTCGGCAGCTTCTTGCCGATGAACACCATCACGGACTCCTTCTTCTCGCCCTTCGTCCAGGGCTTGCCGACGTCGCCGCCCATCATCATGTGCACGCCCTGGAACACCACCCGGTTGGGGTTGCCCTTCATCCACAGCACGCCCTTGTAGCGCAACAGGTCGGGGCCGTAGACCTGGATCATGCCGCCGAGGAATTGTTCGAGCTTCGCGCCATCGAAAGCCTTGGCGGTGCGGTAGACGAACGACTCGACTTCGTCGTGGTGCTCGTGGGCCGAGTCGGTGAGGAAGTCCGGCTCCAGCTCGAGAATCGCGTTCAGGTTGAAACCGCGGATGTCGAGCACCTCTGCGATCGGCGCGTTGCCGAAATGCACGTGCTTGATCGGCGCGCGCGGGTTCATCTTGCGGATGCGGTCCGACAGCGTCTTCACTTCCGCCTCTGACACGAGATCGGTCTTCGACATCAGGATCCGGTCGGCGAAGCCCACCTGCGACTGCGCCTCGTGGAACTCGTCGAGGGTCTCTTTCGCGTGCTTGGCGTCGACGATCGTGAGGATGGAGTCGAGGAGGTAGTTGTTGCCGATCTCCTCGTCGGTGAAGAACGTCTGCGCCACCGGGCCCGGGTCGGCCATGCCGGTGGTCTCGATGATCACGCGGTCGAACTTGAGGGCGCCGCTGTCGCGCTTTTCCTTCAGCGTGCCCAGGATGCGGATCAGGTCGCCGCGCACCGTGCAGCAGATGCACCCGTTGTTCATCTCGATGATCTGCTCGTCGCTGGTCTCGAGGATGTCGTTGTCCACGCCGACCTCGCCGAACTCGTTCTCGATCACGGCGATCTTGTGGCCGTGGTCTTCCTTGAGGATGCGGTTGAGCAGCGTGGTCTTGCCGCTGCCGAGGAAACCGGTGAGGATGGTGACGGGAATCATGTTGTCCTGCTGCATGGCAACTCCTGGGTACTGCGGGGGACGGGGAGGGCGGATTCTACTCCGTCGCCGCTCAGGGCCGGTAGACCAGCAACCCCTTCAGGTAGTCGCCCTCCGGAAACTCCAGCGCCACCGGGTGGTCGGCCGCGGGCCCGAAGCGCTCGATGATTTTCGCGTCTGCCCCTGCGTCGAGCGCGGCGCCGGCGATGATCTTCTGGAACAGGTCCGGCGAGATCCCGCCCGAACACGAGAAAGTAGCGAGCAGCCCGCCGGGCGAGAGCAGCTTCAGCGCCAGCAGGTTGATGTCCTTGTAGGCGCGCGAGGCGTTTTCCACCTGCGCCGCGGTGGGCGCGAATTTCGGCGGATCGAGCACGATCATGTCGAACTTCGCGCCGCGATTGCGCAGCTCCCTCAGGTGCAGGAAGACGTCGGCCTCCTTGAACCCGAGACGGGAGGCATCGAGCGGATTGCCGCGAAGATTGCGCTGGGCCATGGCGATCGCCGTAGCCGAGCTGTCGATCGCCGTGACGTGCTTCGCACCGCCGGCAAGCGAAGAAATGGCGAAGCCGCCGGTGTAGCAGAAGCAATCGAGCACTTCCCGGCCGGCCGAGAGTTCGCGGATCCGCAACCGGTTCGCACGCTGGTCAAGAAAGAACCCCGTCTTCTGCCCCGCGGCGACGTCCACGCGAAACACCAGGCCGTGCTCGCTGATCGCGCAGCTCGATGCGTCGCTGTTACCGCGCACGAAACCAGCGCGCTCCGGCAGCCCCTCCAAAGTGCGCACTTCGGCGTCCGACCGCTCGAACACGGCCTCGCACCGTGTGAGTTCCACCAACGCATCGAGGATCTCCTCGCGCCAGCGCTCCATGCCCGCGGACAGGAACTGGGCGACCAGCACGTCCGCATATCGGTCGACGATCAGGCCCGGCAGTCCGTCCGACTCGCTATGCACCAGTCGCATCGCATTGGTGTGCTGCCCGATCGGCAGGTTTGCGCGCAGGTCGAGGGCGCGCTTCACGCGCTCGCGCATAAACGCGGCATCGATTGTTGCCGCCACATCGAACGTCCACATCCGCCCGCGGATCTGCGACTGCGGGCTGTAGGCCGCGAGGCCGAGCTGCTGGCCCTCGGCGCTGCGCACCAGCACGGTGTCCCCGCCCTGCGGGTCGCCGAGCACTTTCTCGATCGCCCCCGAGAACACCCATGGATGCCGGCGCTTGACGGACTTGTCGCGCCCTGTCTTGAGGACGATCACCTTTGCCGTCATACGATTCCCGCGAGGCCGGCCAGGGCCCCCGACGCGATCAGCCAGAGCGGATGCACCTTGGTGCGCCACGCGACCAGCGCCGCCGCCACCGTACAGGCCATGGCCGGGAGGTTGTTGATGTTGGCGCTGGCAAGCAACACGCCCGAGGCGGCCACCAGCCCCACGGTGATCGGGGCGAGGCCGTTGTCGAAGATTTCGCGCCACGCTGCGGCCCCGGCTTGGCGCCACAGCATGCGGTCCGCGTAGTAGGTCAGGAAGCTCGAGGGCAGGATCATCGCCACCGTCGTGACGAGCGCACCGGCCATGCCCGCCACCTGCCAGCCGAACAGGCTCACGACCAGCACGTTGGGTCCGGGCGCGGCCTGCGCAAGCGCGAACAGGTCGCTGAACTCGCGGCCGCTCATCCAGCCATGCACGTCGACGAGGCTGCGATGCATCTCCGGCAGCACCGAGACCGCGCCGCCGACCGACAGCAGCGAGAGCACGGCGAAGTCCGCAATGAGGATCCCGAGGCGTTCCATCATGAGCCTCGTTTGCGGCCGGCCCAGGCCGCGGCGATCGACACCGGCACCGCTACAGCGAGCACGAGCGCGAGCGGCATGCGCAGCACCGAGACCGCCCCGAAGGCGAGGATGCCGAACACCACGCGCCAGGAGCGCATCCTCGGCGAGGCGGCCATGCGCAACGCGGTCGCAATGATGAGCCCGGCGGCCACGGCCGAAACACCCCGCAGCGCGGACGCCACCGCCGGCACCTGCGCATAGCCCGAGTACAGCACGCCAAGCAGCAGGACCACGACAAAGGGCACGGCGAGGATGCCGCCGCACGCGGCCCATGCGCCGCGCGCGCCGAAATGGCGGGCACCGATGCAGATCGAGACATTGACGATGTTGGGCCCGGGCAGGGCCTGGCAGCGCGACACGATGTCGGTGAACTCATCCATCGTCAGCCAGCGATAGCTGTCGACCAGTGTATGCCTCGCCACCGGCAGCACGCCGCCGAACCCCTGCAGGCCGAGCTTCATGAAGGCGTAGAACAGTTCCCCCGGGGAACGCGGCACGTTGACCGCGGTTGCGCCGCTCATTGTTGCGCCACTCACTTCTTCCTCGCCCGCGGGTGGGCCATGTCGTAGACCTTGGCCAGCGCCTGGAAATCCAGGTGGGTGTAGATCTGCGTGGTCGAGATGCTCGAGTGGCCGAGCATTTCCTGCACCGCGCGCAGGTCCTGCGAGGATTGCAGCACATGGCTTGCGAAGGAGTGCCTCAGCATGTGCGGGTGGACATGGCCTTCGGCGCCGCGCGCCTGCGCCCACAGGTCGAGCCGCACGGCCAGCGTCGACGCCGAAATGCGCCGGCCGCGTGTGCCGACGAAAAGCGCCTTTTCACCCGGCTCCGCCAGTTGCGCGCGCACCGCGAGCCAGGCCGTCAGCGCCTCGCGCGCTTTCGCACCCACGGGGACCGAGCGCGTCTTGCTGCCCTTGCCAGTCACCGTCACGAGGCCTTCGTCCAGGTCCAGCCGCCCGTCGCCCCAGTCGAGCGACAGTAATTCCGCGCGGCGCAACCCGGAGGAATACATCAACTCGAACATCGCGTGGTCGCGCAGGAGTTCGATGGCGCCTTCCGGCGCGGCCTCCATCAGGCGCTGCGCGGCCTCCACGGAGAGGGCCTTGGGCAAGGTGCGCGGGGATTTCGCCGCGCGCACGCCCTGGCAGGGGTTGGACGCAAACCCTTTCTGCCGCACGAGCCAGTGATACAGCCCGCGCCAGGCCGAAAGCATGTTGGCCAGCGCACGCGCCGAAAGCCCCTTGGAATGCAGCCGCGCGATCGAGCGGCGCACCTGCGCGCTGTCCAGGCTGTCGAGCCGTGCCGGCCCGAGGAGTTCGAGCAGGCGCGCAAGGCTGCGCGCGTAGTTGCTGATCGACACCGGGGCGAGCTGCCGCTGGTGTGCGAGCGACCCGAGGTACTCCCGCACTAGGCCGGCGTCTGGGTGCGCGGTCCCGGCCCCAGTGACGCCGGACGCCATCACAACCTCGATGACAGGGCCGCCGCCGCGAGTTCCCCGATCCGGCGCAGGTAGAGCGTGCCCATTTCAGGATAAAAGCGCTGCGGGTCTTCGCTGCCCAGGGCGAGCATCCCGAATGCCTTGGTGGAGCCGAGCGGGATCAGCGCGATCGAGCGCACATGCTCGGCCGACTCGCGGAACCAGGGCAGGAACGGGCTCCCCTCGGCCGGTCCGCACTGGGGCGCACCCATGGTGTCGACCAGCGTGCGCTGCTCGTCCGTCACCGGGGCGCCCTCGAGGGTCCCGTCAAGCAGCGACTGGCCCCAGAGGCGCAGCGCCACATGCGGCACGGAGAAGTCCTCGCGCAAGTGGAAATACAGCGCATGCACGACTGCGGCGAAATTCTTCGCGCCAAGCAGCGCCGACGACACGCGATGCACCTTTTCGCTGATCGCGTCGTTTTCTTCGCCGAACTGGATCAGCTCGGCGAGCTTGCCTTCGAGCAGCTTGACCTTCTCGCGCAATCCGAGCGTCTGGCGCTCGGACAGGGGGATGGCGCGGCCGCCGTAGGGATGCGGGACCTGCATCGAATCGAGCAACCCCGGTTGCCGCTCAAGGAGTTCGGCGAGTAACCGGGCGAACTGCTCGGGGTGGTCCTTCAGGTACTGCTCGGCTTCGTCAGAGTTCAATGGTTCCCTCGAATACGGAGATGGCGGGGCCCTTCAACCAGACCGGATTGTCGCCGCCCGCCCAAGCGATGGTCAATGTTCCGCCGCGCGTCCCGACTGTCACCGGGGAATCGAGGAGGCCGCGCGCGATGCCAGCCACCACCGCCGCGCAGGCGCCTGTGCCGCAGGCCAGCGTCTCGCCCGCCCCGCGCTCGAACACCCGCAAGCGGATCGAGTGGCGATCCACGACCTGCATGTAGCCCGCGTTGACGCGCCGGGGAAAGGCCGGATGGCGCTCGACCTCGGGGCCCTGTGTGCCCACCGGCGCCGAATCCACGTCCGGGACGACCTGCACCGCATGCGGGTTGCCCATCGACAACACCGCCACCTCCACCGGCTTGCCGGCGACTTCGATCGTGTGGACCAGCCCGGCCCGCTGCGCCGTGAAGGGCACCTTTGCGAGCTCGAACACGGGGGCCCCCATGTTGACCGTGACCTCGCCGTCCTCCTCAAGCCGCGGCTCGATGATCCCCGCCAGCGTCTCGACCCGGATCTGCCGGTTGGACGTGAGGCCGCGCTGGTGGACGAATTTAACGAAACAGCGCGCGCCGTTGCCGCACTGCTCGACCTCCCCGCCGTCGGCATTGAAGATCCGGTAGCGGAAGTCTGCAGCCGGACCCGACGCCTTTTCCACGACCAGGATCTGGTCGCAACCGACGCCGAAATGCCGGTCTGCGACCGCCTTCAGCTGCTCGCCGGTGAGCCCGAAAGGGCTCGACGTCGCGTCGAACACGACGAAATCGTTGCCCGCGCCGTGCATTTTGGCGAACGGGATCTTCATGCAAGGAGCTTGCGGTATTCGACCGAAATGCAGCGGTCCATCACCACAGTCATGCCGGCGGCCAGCGCGCGCGCCGCGGCCGGCTCGTTGACCACGCCTTCCTGCAGCCACACGGCGGGGAGCTTGAGCGCGATGCATTCATCGACGATCGAACCCGCATCCTCGGGATTGCGAAAAACGTCGACGAGGTCGATGCGCTCCGGCACCTCCGACAGGCTCGCGTAGGCCTTGAGGCCGAGCACCTCGCTGATCGCCGGGCGGACCGGGATCACGCGATAGCCCCACTCGAGCAGCCGCGCCGCGATGCGGTGGCTGGGTCGCTCGGGACGCGGCGAAACGCCGACGACGGCGATCGTCTTCGCGTCCTTGAGCAGCGCCCGGAGGGCCTGCGGCGGGGGATTGGTGAACATGGGGGGATTCTAGGCGTAAAACGAAGCCTCGCGTCATTCGTAAGGCGAAGCCTCGCCGTGCGGCCGCGTCTTGAAGCGCTTGTGCACCCAGTAGTACTGCTCCGGCATCGACTGCGCCTGCTCTTCGATGAACGCGTTCACGCGCCGGGTGTCGGCGGTGAAGTCGTCCGTGGGGAAGTTCTCCCATGCAGGCAGGATTGTGACCACATACCCGCCGCCTCCCGGCAGCATGCGCGCCACGCAGGGCAGGACCTTTGCTCGTGTCAGCTTCGCGAGGCGCGAGACGCCGGTGATCGTCGCCGCCGTCACGCCAAAGAAAGGCACGAACACCGCATCCTTACGGCCGAAGTCGAGGTCCGGCGCGTAGTAGAACGGCCGGCCGGAGCGGATCGAGGCGATCACTGCACGCACGCCATCCTGGCGGGGAATGGCCTGCGACAACCCGAAGCGCGTCCGCCCGCGCAACAGTAACCGGTCGTAAACCGGGTTCTTCTGGTGCGCGTACAACCCGGCGATCTCGATCTCGCACCCCAGCCGCGTGTAGGCGGCATCGAGGCCGACGAAGTGGGGCGCGACGAGGACCACCGGATGCCCGGCCGCAGCTCGCAGGTGTTCAAGACCCTCCAGCCTGACCAGCCGCATGATCCGGTCCCGCGAAGCCCACCAGAGCAGCGCATGCTCGACGAAACTGCGCATGAACGCGCGAAAATGGGCGCGCGCAAGTCGTTCGCGTTCGGCTGCAGGCATCTGCGGGAAGCATTTCGCCAGATTGATGCGCGTGACCCTGCGTCGCTCCGGGATCAGCCAGAAGGCCACGGTGCCCGCAAGATTGCCAACGGCGGCAATGGCCCACATCGGCAGCCAATGCACGAGCCACATCAGCGCGAAGACCAGCCGGCTCATTGGCAGCTCACTCCGGGTCGCTCGCCCCGGCCGGGGTTTTGTAGCGGTTGTAGCCCCAGAGGTACTGTCCAGGACACTCGCGGATCAGGTCCTCGAGGGTCCGGTTGAGGCGGCGCGCTTCGCTCTCCCCCGCCCGGGCTTCACCAAGGGCGCGGATGGACAGCGTATAGCCCCGGCCCCAGGGCAGGCGACGCGCAAAGGCGATCAGGCACACGACGTTCTCCCGCGCGGCCAGGCGAGGGGCCAGCGTCATCGTGTACGCGGGCTGGCCGAAGAACTCCGCCCATTCGCCCTCGCCCTTGCCGGGAACCTGGTCAGGAAGGATGCCGATCGCCTCGTGGCGCTTCAGCGCCGCGAGCAGGTCGCGCACACCGCTGCGGTCAGCGGTCGCAAGCCTGACCCCGGGCCGCTCGCGCCCGGCCCGCATGTACGGCTCGAGCCATGCGAGCTTCGGCGGCCGGTACATGATGGTCATCGGGAAATGCGCCGCGCCATACTGCGCGCTGATCTCGAAACAGCCGTGATGGGGGGTCAGGAAGACAATGCCCTGCCCGGCGGCCTGTGCGCTCGTCACCAGCTCCCAGCCCGTGACCTCGCGGACCAGCTCCACCACCGCAGCATGAGGTCGAAGCCAGAGCGCGGGAAGTTCGGTCAGCAGGCATCCGGCCGATGCGATCGCTTCACGTCGAACGGCGCGCCGCACGGCGGCATCGCCCCCCAGCCCGGCGATCGCAAGGTTTTCCGCCAGGTGTGCGCGATAGCGCGGGGAGGCCAGGTACATCAGCCAGCCCAGCAGCCACCCCGCCGCATGCAGGACCGCGAGCGGCAGGCAGGCCGCAAAACGCATCAGCGCCCGCGACATAGCGTCATGTGGGACGTACTGGTTGGGGATTCAGTCAAGTTTTGATATCCTTGCCGCCTCTTTTTGAGCCAATTCCCCACTTTTATTCAGGCGGCAGCGACATGAGCGATTTTCTCTTCACCTCCGAGTCGGTCTCTGAAGGACACCCGGACAAGGTTGCAGACCAGATTTCGGACGCGGTCCTCGACGCGATTCTAGCCCAGGACCCGCGCTCACGCGTCGCAGCGGAAACCCTCGTCAAGGACAACCTCGTGGTCCTCGCCGGCGAAATCACGACCGGCGCGAAGCACATCGACTACCGCGAGATCGCCCGCAAGACGATCAAGCGCATCGGCTACACCGACCCCGCGATCGGCTTTGATGCCGACACCTGCACGGTGCTGGTGGCTTACGGCGAGCAGTCGCAGCACATCGCACAGGGCGTGAACGAAGGCAGCGGCCTCGACCTCGACCAGGGCGCCGGCGACCAGGGCCTGATGTTCGGCTACGCCTGCGACGAAACGCCCGGCCTCATGCCGATGGCGATCTACCTCTCGCACCGCCTGGTGGAAAGGCAGTCTGAGATCCGCCGCGACGGCCGCCTCAACTGGCTGCGCCCGGACGCCAAGTCGCAGGTCACGATCCGCTACGAGAACGGCAAGCCGCACTCGATCGAAACCGTGGTGCTCTCGACCCAGCACGGCCCGGGGATCACGCACAAGCAGATCGAAGAGGCCGTGATCGAGCAGATCATCAAGCCGGTGCTGCCCAAGGAACTCGTCAAGGGCCAGATCAAGTACCTGGTGAACCCGACCGGCGCTTTCGAAATCGGCGGGCCCAAGGGTGACTGCGGCCTCACCGGCCGCAAGATCATCGTCGACACCTATGGCGGGTCCGCCCCGCACGGCGGCGGCGCGTTCTCCGGCAAGGATCCCTCCAAGGTCGACCGCTCGGCCGCCTATGCCGCGCGCTACGTGGCGAAGAACATCGTCGCGGCCGGCCTTGCGACCGAGTGCCTCGTGCAGGTGTCCTACGCGATCGGCGTGGCGCAGCCCACCAGCGTGATGGTCACGACCAAGGGCACCGGCAAGATTTCCGACGCGGCGCTGTCCAAGCTCGTCACGCAACACTTCGACCTGCGCCCGAAAGGCATCATCCAGATGCTGAACCTCCTGCGCCCGATCTACGAGAAGACCGCCGCCTACGGCCACTTCGGCCGCAACGAGCCGGAATTCACGTGGGAAGCGACGGACAAGGCGAAGGCGCTGCAGGCCGCCGCGTAAGGCACAGGGGAAACCCGGACGGTTTCCCCCGTACCCCCTTCCGCAGAAAAAGAGCCCGGCCTGCCCGGGCTTTTTCTTTTCCGGCCCGCCTATTCGCCGAGCGCGCGAACGGCTTCCTCGAACAGCGCAAGGGGCATCGTGCAGAGCCCGCGCCCCAGCAATCCGCGGCCCAGCGGGTCCACCATGCCGGTCGACAGCAGCGGTGACCTCCCGCCGCGAACGACCGCAGCCGCATCCAGCCCTACCTCGACCCCGAGGACCGGGTGCCTGGCACCCACCATCGCGAGGGCTCGCGCATCGTCGTCCTTGGCCAGCAGGGATTCGAACGCCACCTGCAGCGTGGGCGCCCTGCGCAACACCTGCCCGCCGAGGCCGAACGCATCGATGATGCCGCTGTCGCCGGTGGCGGGCGGGAACTTTGGGTCTGGGATCGCGAGGCCCTTCATGAACGGCCCTTCGACCGGGGCTGCGGGCGCGGTGAACCAGCGTCCGGGAAGGCCGGCCAGCTGGATGCCTGTGATCTGCCCATTGGCACACAATTTCGTCACGATCGAGGAGCCCTTCTCGCCGGCGGCTGCATCCAGCATCAGTGCACAGGCGGGCATCCAGAAGTT
>SESD01001982.1_pt1 | contig 10700 bp, 5 predicted proteins | sample 3171411 | NCBI WGS metagenome assembly SESD01 (sample SAMN06051880, study PRJNA518727) | freshwater metagenome | biome: subpolar coniferous forest; feature: holomictic lake; material: water; isolation source: holomictic Lake 442, 16.5 m depth | place: Canada: near Kenora, Ontario | collected...
GGATATCCGGCGCATGCCCCTCGCCTGCCCACTTCAAAACCTGAAACGTCGTCTTGCTGGCTCTCATGATGGTCTCTCCTTGGAGACTCCCGCCAAGGCGGGGTTGTTGTTTTTTTTGTTTAGTTCACGAAATAGACCGTGCGCACCATCTCACCGGTTACATGGTCACGCTGCTTGCCCATCACGCGCAGCGCGCCCTTGTGCATCATGTCGTTGATCCGAGGCCGCACCGTGTTCATGTCCGCCCCGGCCCCGCAGATGGCATCTTTAATTTCCCGATCCGTCATCGGCACGCCCCGCAGGCGCAAGCACTGTTCAATCAACCGCTCCCGGCCGCGGAACTCCCCGGCATTCCCGGCATAGGCCGCCCGGCTCTGCACATTCTCCCCGCGCGGCGCCGGCTGTTGCTGCCGGACTTCCCGCTCACAGGCAAAATGAAACAGGTCCAGTTGCGCCCCAGTTGCCGTTGCCGTCATCGCCGCACCTCAAACAGGTGTCGCACACCCATTTGTAAAAAAATATGCGCCAAGACTTCACATCCTACGCAGCAACGCCACCCTTCTTGTGACTTGAGGTGTCGCACACCTCACGCACAGAAAAATGGTGTCGCACACCTTCTGCCAAAAAAACGCGGACCATGCCAGAAATTGTTCTGTCTTCCGCACAGGCAGACTGCTTGATGGAAACAAATAGATCGCTGGGGAGCATCACCCCAATGAACTTACTACCTCGCGGTTTTGTCGACATCTTCGACATTGAAGCATCCTCTCCGTGCCAGCCCTTCACTAATTAACTTCCGCATTATTCCTGACAGATCAGTCCCCTGTGATTCGGCAAGACGCCGAAGGTCATTCAGCAACGCCTCTGGCACATAGGCGCCGACGTGAACTTTCCCCTTTTTTCTTTGGTTAGGCATGGCCTGATCTCTTGTGACACCACCACTCTAAAACAGGTGTCGCACACCCGTCAACAACAAAACTTAAAAATCTTTTAGGGTGTTGTTCAACACCGCGCGAGAGTGCTAAACTGCCTTTATGTCGGTACCGTACACAGAACCCACCCGAAAAGAAAAAGTACTGTATATCCTTCTGTCCGTTCTATTCGTTTCCAGTCTGTATTTTGCCCCCCGAATGATGGGAGAACATACCCTGAAAATCTTTGGCCGGACACTCATCTACACGATCATAGGTCTATCTTTTATCGGACTGACGCTAACAATCGCAGCCGTTTTCAGCGCCAGACTGCGCCGGTATATTACCGAAGGCCAACACGAAACGCTTGCGGGCCTCGCATTCTTCAGCATATTGATAGGGCCGCAGTTCTTGTGTTATTTCGTGTTCGGAGAACACTGGTGGAGGAGCATCACGGCATTTGCCGCGTCAGGAATGCTGTTCTTTTTCCTATGGCGCGTCTCAGAACAAGACAAACGCAAAGAACAAATTGCGCGAAAGATAGCGCAAGAACGGTTTAAAACGTCATGGCCTAATCCACCAAAACAGGAAGATGCCCCAACACCAACCACCTGACCGAACCTCCCCCATCGCTCCCCCTTTATCCCACAAGAACAATAAAACCGCGCCGGCTGCAAAGAAGAACCGATGAAAGCTGTTCTGCTCAATGTGTTCACCTACGCTGCCATTCTTCTGTTCCTTTTGATTCCTCTCGACGGAATAGCCTATTTTTTAGACACCCTCATTTGGAATGCGTTTGTGATGTTTCGCCTCGTCAAAAAAGACCACCCACACAAGAACTGGAACGAAATTGCCACCCCCGCCCATCACAATTTTTTTTCTATCGGACTTCTGCTTGGTCTATTTGTGGGCATGTGCCTGATAACGGTGCTCTACGCGTGGCAACAATCCAGGCACTAACCCCCATTACACAGAGGACGACACTACGAGACAATAACCCCGTCGCCCCCTACAAAACGCCACTACACCGACGCCACATCTTACACACTGCATTGAACGCCAGCATGTTACGCCAATTTTAACAACAGCCTCTTAATCAGTGGGTCCAGGGTTCGAGTCCCTGCACCCCTACCAGTTGAATGCAGTCCGGCACGGCGAAATTGACCAATATATCCCGCCAATTAATACATGTTGCAAGAATCCGGCCGAGTGTTACACTACAAGACACTAATTGACATGTAGGGACTTCATCCCTACAACATCCACTACAGGAGAGCCCATCATGAAAGAGGCTCCGACTGGTTACCTGTTTAAGCGCTGGCGTGGCAAACACCTTCCGGCAGAATCCGCCGTCCAGGCCACGTTCTACCTTTCGTACGAAATCGACAACCACCGCACCACCGTCTGCCTGCGCACCACAGACCTTGAAACCGCCCAGCGCTTGACCAAAGAACACATGGGGCGCGTGGACTGGGGCAGCCGGGAGGCCTACCTCCGCAGCCTCATTGAACTGGGAGAGAAGGCAAAACGGGAGCTATGGGGGTTGTCGCATGAAAGCGCAGCGGTGAAGGTCAACGACGTTTGGGAAACGTACATCGCAAGCCGTCGCCGGCCCGACAGTGGCCCCTCTACCCTCGCCTTCTACAAACAACACGTGTCGGCCTTCGTGAAATGGCTGCCTGCGGCCGTCAAAAACATGCGCCAGGTCACCAACGCCCTTGCTGAACAGTACGTACATGAACTGGAAGCCAGCAAGAAGATGACCGTCCCCACGGCCGCCAAGCACGTGGCCACCCTGCGCCGCGTGTGGCGGATCGTGGATCCGGAAGGACCTCAACCGTGGCGGGACTTGCAGCCTATCGGGCAACACATTGTCCAGCCATACCGCCGCCTGTCTCTCGAGGAGTGCCGCGCACTGGCCACCGAAGCGCAGAAGATCGGACCGGAAGAATACGGCGCCATCCTCGTAGGGTACTACACCGCCCTGCGCCTCGTGGACGTGATCCACCTGCAGGCGGAACACATTGACCACAAAACCGCCATATTGAACCTACCCGCCCCGCGCAAGACATCCCGGAAGAAACCCGCCCCGCTCCACATCCCCATGCTGCCGGAACTCTCCGCCTGGCTCACCGAGCGAGCCCAAGCCATCGGGAAAGGCCAAGGGGACATCTTCCCCGGACTCGTGGCCATGTACGCCAAGGACCGGCCAAAGGTCACACATGGCTTTGGAACCATCTTCGAAAACGCCAATGCGCTCGACAATGACAAGGGGAATGCCAGCTTCCACAGCCTGCGCGCTACCTTCGTATCAAACATGGACGAGGCAGGCGCGCCGCCGCGGGTGACGGACATCATCACAAACCACGCGCCAAAGACAATGCACGACCGGTATTCACACCCGGACATCGAGACAGCCAGGACGTGGATGGAAAAGGCGCTCAAGAGACTGGACGCCACAGAAAACCAGAAAACTACAGCAACTCCCGCTGCTCAATCTTCTGGCCATTCTGACTCGCGGCCTTCTTGAACGTCGCGGCGACCTGGCGGATGGGCGGCATGTCGATGGCCGCGCCGCCAAGCAGGTCCGCCACGGTCAGGAGTTGCAGGCGCGGATACCGCTTTCCCCAGGTGGCGGATTCCCAGAACCCGGCCGTGGCAGCCTCGGTCTTCATCGGGCCGGTATGCGCTTCCATGGTAATCAAGACGCCGATGGCGGCTTTATCGCGGTCAATCACGCCGCGCAGGTCCCGGACGTGCGCCGCCCCGGTATTGCCAGCCTTCACAGAGATCAAGACGGTCTCGAACTTGCCCGCCTCGTCCCCCTGAAACACCAGCTTGCCATCAATTCCCTTGTCCGCGCCCTTCTTTTGTTCGGCCGGTCTGGCACCAACCAAGCCCAAAGCCCACCACTGGAATTGATACGGCTCGCTTTCGGCCAGCGCCGCGGCATCCGGAACGCTCACCGGCTCACCCAGAACAATGTACGGCGAGCGAACCTTTTCTTCAACCGACTGCACAGTGGGCGACTTTCCCGGCTCCAAACCGAAGGAATCCTTCAAGCGCTGCTTCATGAGCGTGATGGCCAAGTGCGTCACGTCAATGCCGATCCAGCGGCGGCCGAGCTTTTCGGCCGCTGTCACCGTTGTACCGCAGCCACAGAACGGGTCAAGCACCAGGTCTCCCGGATTGCTGCTGCCTTTGATGATACGTTCCAAAAGGGCAAGAGGTTTTTGCGTTGGGTAACCAAGACGCTCACCAGCTGTATTGCTGATGCGAGCGATGTCAGTCCAATTAGTGGTAACCGGCTTTCCCTTCGTCTCGTCAATATAAACCTTGAGACCGTCCAGACGGGGAGTACCATCGCGCTTCAACAGGATTCTACCCCCGGCAAACCACTTCTCAAGTTGCTCAAGAGATGCACCCCACGACCGGTTTGGTGGCGGTTTCGTCCCACGCCACTCAAACTGCCGCGCCGGACTAACCGTAGAAAACGTCATGTTCTCAGCCTTGTAAAGTCGCCCGTTGTCGTTTCCCTTGAAACGTTTCAGTTGCTCAGGACCATACTCCGTGTACTGATCATTGGACACAAATCCGCTACCCACTGAATAAAAAAGGATGATGTCATTGGATCGCACATACCCCTTGGTTCGCATATTGTGTGCGTTCGTTCGCTGCCAGACTATCTCATTCTGAAAGTTTTCCGGCCCAAACACCGCATCCATCATCAACTTCAGATAGTGACTGGCCGTCGGATCACAGTGCAGGTAAATGCTGGCCGTGGGCTTCATCACGCGGCGCAGTTCGACCAAGCGCGGGGCCATCATCACCAGATAGGCGAGCATGTCGCACGGCCCCAGGAAGGTGCGGAAGGCCTGCACGCAGTCTGCCACCTTGCCGCCGGCGGTCACCAGGTCGGCATAGACGCCCTCGTCTTCCTGATCCCAGGTCCACGTATCCTCGAACGCCCGGATTTGACTGGCGGCTTTGGTGCCGTCCTTCTCCGCAAACAGCACGTTGTAGTTGGCGTTTGAGTTGAAAGGCGGGTCGAGATAGACAAGGTCCACGCTTTCGTCCGCCACGTGGCGTTTCAACACGTCCAGATTGTCGCCATAATAAAGCGTATTGCGCCAGTCCATAGCAGGTTCTCCGTTCCGCAGTCCGCATCGTAACGAACCGGAAACGGATTGTCACCTGCCGATAATCTATTTCGCCTTCCGCGGCGGCGGGAACAGGCCCCGGCCGGCCTTCTCATCCGCGACCCCCAGGGGCTCATCCATGGCGCCGGCCGCGGCGCGTACGGCCTGATCCACCCCGCCCGTTGGCAGGCCCAGGAGCATGCCGGCCACCCGGTGGGCGCTCAACGCCAGGCGCTCCGCCTTGGCTTGGTCGATATCCCCAGAATCCCACCACTTCGAAAGGATTGCCGAAACCGCGTTGGCCTCCTTGTTGACCTGCCCCAACAGGGATTCATCCGTAGCCCGATAGGGCAACACGCTGCGGTCACCGGTGACTTTGGCCCACAGGTACGGCAGCCCCCAGCCCACCACACGACCGCCAACCACCGGATCAACCATATCCCCCACCTGCCCAAGCGCATCCACGGCCATATTGTACGCCTCGCGGCCCTCCTGCTTGTCGTCGCCGCCGTCCAGCGTGCCCTTGTTGGCGCGCCGCACCAACGAACGAATCAGAACCGTCAAGACCATAGACGCCAGCATCCCGCCGGCAAAGATCGCCAGCCGACGCCAGTTCTTGGTACGCTTGGCCTGTATCCACTGCGCCAGGAGTTGATCGGCCATCACGGCCGGCTGACCCAGGAACGGGACCACCACGCCGTAACCGCTGCGCCGCACATCCGTATACTGGCCGCTATGCTCCATCGGGGTTGACGGGTTTTGCGTCTCGCGGTTCCACTGTTCCAGCGTGTCGAGTATCCGCGCGTCCGGCCACCCGGCCGCGCGCAGGACCTCGACCGCGTCAACGACGTTGGCAATCTCCGCCTTCTGCATGCCCGAGAGCATGAACCGCTGGAAATCCAACCAGCGCTGGCGCCGCTTCAACGACTGTAACGCATCCCCACCGCTCTTGACGTTCGCGGCCTCGTCCAACTCCATGCGCTGCGTGGACAACTGGCCGAACACCCGGAAGGCATGCCGGCCCCAACGGTCCCAGAAATAGCCGTTGGTCATCAGCATCTCATGGATTTTCTGGCGCTCCGGATCCCACAGGCGCGACATTCCCAGCTTGGGCACGAAGACCTTGGCCAGATACTTATGGGCCAGGCCGTGGCCAGCATCCTGCGCCATGCGCGTGGCCATCATCAGACCACCACCATAGCGATTGAACGCGATAGTGGTCAGGCGAGCCCCCAGGATGAACGTGGCCACCCGCCGTTCCAACCCCTGCACCATCTTCTGCAGGCCGCTGAACTCATCCGTGTGCCCCTTCTGGTACGTCAAATAGGCCAGCGAATCCTTCATGTCGCCCAGCACGCCTTTGCCCCAGCGCTCGACAATGGCATCCTTGGCCGGACCGCGGGAAAGCATGCTCACGGCATCGCGGTACGGGATGGCCCAGGCCGTATAGACGGACATATCGCGCGCCTGCATGCGGAAAACCGACAGGAACGGCCGCACCAGCAACGGGTGTGTGTGGGCTTGACGCTCCTTGGTCATGCCCATGCGGTCCACCATGTGGCGCCGGAACCCGGACGCCGGGTCATCCACGTTGGGCAGTTCGGCCTGGCGATCCACCGACCCCACCAACGTGAAGTGTGGCAGATCGTTGAACAGACTCACGCCGGCAACCTTGATTGACGTGACGTTTGCCCGCTTGGCCCATTCCCGGGACTTCTGCTGTACCGCCCATTCGACCACCGCGCGTTCCCGCGGGGTCAACCGGCCGATCACCGCCTTAATGATGGCCTCGCTGGCGTCCAGCCTTTCCTCGTAGTTCTCCCCTTCCCCGCGGATCGTCAACTTGGCCTGTTGCCGGAACCGGGACGGACGCCACCCGTTATGAACCAACTTCTCACGGGCGTCGGCGTCCAGGGTCATGCCGTAGAGGCTCATCATCTCGCCGCGCGTCATGTCCACGGACCGGCCGTCCGGCAACGGGACGGACTCCGGGACGTAGTCCAGCGCGAGAAGGTCATCGCGCGTGTACCCCAGCCCCTTCATCTTGGCTTCCAGTTCGAGATTGTCAGAAGCTTCCAGATTCAACTGCGCCCGATTGGCTTCCCGGAGGTTACGCGCCAGCACCGTGTATGCCGCCCCCTTGTCATCCCCGCCAGTCAGCAACAACGCGCGCGTGGAAGGCGTGGACCGCCACCACCGGGACCGCTGGCCCAACGTGCCCCGGGCAGGATCACCAGTGACAGACTCCGGAAGCACGTCGCGCGCGGCCTCGATCTCAATAGCGGCATCCGTGGAGGCATCCTTCCGGCGGGTCTTGTGCCCATCCGCGATAAACTCCTTGTTCATCTCGTCATCGGCCAGCAACTCCTTGGCCCGGCTCACCACATCCCGCATGCCTTCCCACGTCAACCCGTTCAAACCGTCCCACTGGGTACCATCAATCAACGCCTGCATGGCCTTGCGGGGTTCATCCGTCATGCGGGAAAGCCCAGCATGGACCACGCCGACAGTCTTGACTTTGATCGTGCGGCCGTCCGGAAGCCGCTTTTGGGAAGGAGCCCCGCCAAACAGGCGGGTGAGCTCGCGCCGGTAATAGGCCCGCACGTCGCGGCGGATCGCCGCGCCGGCCGCCGTCAGCAACGTCGCGTAGTCTTCCGGCGCCAGGCCAGCCACGGCGGCATCGACATCCGCCCCGCCACCCAACAGCCGCTTGACCTCGGCCGCGGCCGCCCCCGCGCGCTGTGCCTCCGGAACCAACTTCATGTTCTCTTCAATCTGCGCCAGGGACGCCAGCATGGAGGCATTCCGCGCGGCGGTCACCTCCTGCCAGTTCGTGGGCATGGCGGCATGCCCCATCAGCGTACGCGTGCGGGCGTTCAACGCCTCACGGATGGCCGCGCGCAAATCCAGCTTGGACTTTTGCGCCAACCCGCGGCGCCGGCCGGCCGCGGCCGCCTCCAATAACAGGTCTCCCAGGGTCTCCGCACGGGTAGGAGAAGCGCCAAAAACCTTGCGGAACTCGACAGCGCCCACGGTGGCGGCATCCGTACGCGCCTGCTGCGCTTCTACCTTGGCTTTCGCCTTCTCCCCCTGGGCATCCTTCTTGAACCGCCGCAAGGCCGACATCTCCTTGCTCAACTTGTTCATGTGCGCGCGCTCGACTGCCCGGGTAATCTGTACGCTGCGATCCCGATTGCGTTCCACATCCGCCACGCGCTGCGCCAGCACTGCGGCATAGGCGTCCCAGTCCGGGGTGTCCGCGCCAGGCGCCGGGGTCGCGCCATACTCGGCAGGCTCCTCGTGGACCGACCAGGACGGGCCTGCTCCATCCGCTACGGCCGCGGCCGGCTCGACTGGCACCGGCAGATTCCAGACGCCTTTCAACGCGGTCGTATTCGCTCCCATGAACCCGGTTCTATTCGCCGAAATGTAGGCATGGTCCAGCACATCCAGGACCCGAATACCCACCACGGCGCTGGATTCCATGATGGTTTTCGCTTGCTCAAACACATCCGGCCCCTGCCAGTTGAAACTCACGGTCACGGCCGCCACGCCCGGCATGGAAACCGCGCCCTTGAAAATCCGGTCCGACACTTCCTGCGCAGGCCGGTCACCGCGGATTCTCTCGACACACACCACATGGTTGCGCGTGTTCAGGAAGGTGACATAAAGCCAGCTACCTTGTTCCGCCGCGCGCGCCACCGGCTCAACCACATTGCGCACCGCATTCTCGTCACGCACCACGGGCAGCATTGTGGACGGAATAACCTCCCATTCAGACAGGCGATACCCCTGTGTGTCGCTCGCGCCGGCACCCAATGCGTCACCTTCATGCACTTCCATCGAATTGTGATCGTAACGGATACCATCGACCTGGTTGTCACCTAACCCACCCAACCCGGCCCGCCGCATGGACATCCACTTGCCATTGGTGGGGACGTGATCCAGCACCGGATACCCCAATAACTTGCCCGCCTCTGCCAGTTGACGAGTTACGCGAACGTCTGCCTCAGAAGGATCCGGGAAGCCAGACGGATGATTATGCGTCAGCACGACGGCAACCGTACCCTCTGGAACCCAACCAAAGACCTCGCGTGGGTGCACCGATGCACTGTCCAGGAGCCCCACCGAGACCACACGGGCATCCAAGACCCTGCCACCCTTGCCCAGCGCCACCACCACGAACCGCTCATGCGTCGGCGTGCGCAGCGCCCAGGTCAACGCGGCCACGTCACGGGGAGACTTGATCTTGTACCCGCGCGGCACGTCCAGGTACATCGGATCCTGTGGCAAGCCCCATACCACTTCGGACAAGAGCAGTTCCAGACGCCCCTCGCCACCGGTACCCATGGCATCTCGCACGTCAGCGGCATGCCACCGGGTATTTGCCAGAAGGGTCTCGATCTTCTGCCGCTGGGCGGCAATGCGGGCATCGCGCGCGGCCCGCGCCTTGTCGGCGGCATGGGTGAAGAGATTGACCGGATAGGGCTTGTTGGACGCAGCCATCGCCGCCGGCACACTCTTGGCCAACGTAGCAATTGCCGCCTTAGCGGCCGGACTGCCGGCCTGGGGACCGAGCGACGCAAGTACGTCACCGGTGAATAGTTCAACGACTTCGGCGGGCGAGAGCGCGCCGGTCTCCCTTACGCCTTCTTGTGCGCCAGTTCCGGAGCGTGGCGGCGGAAGAAGTCCCGAGCCTGTTGACCCGCCATCCGAGAATCTTGCCGCAGCGATTCGACTTCGGACGGCGTCAGCGGTCCCAGCCGAAAGGAGGGTTCGGGCTTCGCTTTCGGTAAGTGCTGTGTGTTCGCCGCCATAGACACCTTCTGACTTGAGCAGGTCACGTAATGAATCTACACCAAAGACGGATTCCAATGCAAGCCGGGTGCGCTCCGACAAAGCCATCTTCTGGCTGAACTGCGCGGCCGCCAACGTAGTCGCCCCCACCACACGCCCGCCGCGGGCCTCGATCGCGCGCCGCAGTTCTGACAGGCTGCCACCGCCAGTCACCACGTCATCCACGAGGACGTAATCCCGACCGGACTCTATGGCGCCGTCAAACGTCGGCCGCACTGCCATCCTGTGCCACTGCCCTTTACCGGTGCGGCCCACCATGTTCGACTGTACCATCTCATCTTTCACCGGCATGCCAGTCAAATGCGACAGGTATTCAGCATATACGCGCGGCAACTTGTTCTTTCCAGATGCTTCCACGGCATGCACCGGCACCAGCGTGGCACCCGGAAAGCTCGCCACCAATGCGCGCGCCTTGTCCGGTTTCGCCAACGCCAACACCACGCGCCCCGCCGCTTCGACATCGCCGGCCTTTGCCGCCGTGTGGTCTGAATGCGCCTGTAAAGCCTGCAACGAGGTTTCCGTAGAGACGTTAGGGAACCCATCCGGCCAGGCCTTGGCAGGGTTGCGCCGGGCGTATTCGGCGTCCTGCGTGGCACCACGCTGACCAATGTCAAACACCCCTTGCACATCCCGCACCGCCGCCGATCCGCGCGGCACCGGAAGGAGGGACCGGCCCGCAGGCGCCGACGTGCCGTACTCGGCCTGGGGCTCGTCCACGTGCGAACCATCAGCCATGCCGTCATCGGCGTGGTCGTCCACGGCCGGAGGATGATGGTCGTCATCCTTCTTGGAA
>SESD01001984.1_pt1 | contig 10690 bp, 8 predicted proteins | sample 3171411 | NCBI WGS metagenome assembly SESD01 (sample SAMN06051880, study PRJNA518727) | freshwater metagenome | biome: subpolar coniferous forest; feature: holomictic lake; material: water; isolation source: holomictic Lake 442, 16.5 m depth | place: Canada: near Kenora, Ontario | collected...
CCCAAGTCGCCTTGGAACAGCACGGGCCATTGGGTCGATATTTGTTGTTTCCTCAAATTTCCAGTTACGACTTTTTAAGTAAGTCGCTGAAAACCTTCGCTATGAACGGTGGAGAGATTAATATTGTCTGCGGTGTTAGAGATCCTTGGAGTAGGTGTCGCTCTGCATTTTTACAAAATCTCGATTCAATTTTGCTGTATGACTCTAAGAATACGTTCATTCGATCTCCAAATAAAATTTCGCTATCTAGCGGCGAGTTAAGAGATTTATTTATTAATAAATTTAATTTTAAATTTTACATTACTTGGTTTGATCAAGTACTACTTCCACTAACGGGTATCAACGTGTTTCAATACCCGTTTCCAATTGACAGGGGATCCCTCTGTATTTCAAAAGAAAATTTTAATATTTTTCTATACCGATTTGATCAGATCGAGAATTGTCAAATTTCAGAAATGCTGAACTGTTTTCTAGGCCCATCATTTCAAACAACTCAAATGCCCATCGTTAATGAAGTAAGCGCAGAAAAACAACCACTCAAGACTTTAATCGAGTCATTAGAGATTCCAGGTTCTGTTTCTGCATACTTTGCTTCTAGCCAACTGGCTAGGCACTTTTTCTCTGCGGAGGAAATGACTAAATTTATTTCCAATAAATAAGATACGTAGACGACAACTTTGGCATTGAAATTGTGTTACAACCTCCCTAGATCGCCATGTCCCCCAAACTCTCTGTAATCGTAGCCGTCAGACGGCCTAAACCCGAGAAGTTGGCTCTTTGCGTTTCTTCTTTTGCCGCATTACGGAATGCCGAATTCATAGAAATTATTATCGTGTCTTGTGGCGAGAATATTTGTTTTGACCCCCTTACGGTTCAGCGTTTTCAGAATTTTGTCGTCCTATCTGAACAACCTCTTGGAATTTATGCTGCCTACAACAGTGGTTGCCGCCACGCAAAAGCTGATCACGTTTTGTTCTTCGGATTTGACGATATCGCTCTGCCGGGAATGGACAGATTAATTGAAAAAATTAATTGCTCCGATAGTTCAATTCTTATGTACGCCGCGCCGTGTTTAATGGAAAACCATGGAGTTCATGCGCCTTCCTATTCTAAACTTTCAATTATTTTTCGAAACTGGTGTCACCAAGGAATAATCTATCTTCGCAGTTATCTAGTTGCGAACCCGTATAATTTAGATTATCCAATTCTTGCAGATCATCATACAAATATAAAAATTTTATCTACTTCTGGTCTCAGGCATTGCACAATAACGGAAACTGTCGCTTTTTTTTCATCAGCGGGAAGTTCTTCGACAACAACGGATACGAAATTTAGAAAAGAACTATCAACAATTGCGGGTCGGTATTTTGGTACTCACGCATATATCTTAGTCCGCTTTAAGCAATTCATTGACCGTTTTCGCAACATAGACATTCCGCAATAACTATCATTTTAAATCCTATGAATAATACTCCCGCAATTCTTCTTTCGACATTTAATGGGGAGCGATTTATCAGTGCCTTGCTCGACAGCCTTGTTGGTCAACTTGATATTCATCCAGTCGTGTATTGGCGCGACGATGGCTCAACTGACTCGACAGCCCAAATTGTTCGTAGTTATAGTGCTTCGATCGATCTGAGAGAAGTGCTGGGGTCTGGACGTCTCGGTCCAAGTGCTAGCTTTCTTTCTTTATTGCGTAAAGCTGCTCCGCATCACGCGTCTTTTCACTTTGCTGATCAAGATGATATTTGGAATCCAGGCAAGGTGGCTCATGCTCATCAGGTCGTTACTCAAATCGAAGCACCAATACTTTTCCATTGCCGTCAGCAATTAATCGATTCAAGCGATCTAGTCCTAAGGCTTTCCAGACAATCTGGACCCGGCTCATTCAGTAATGCGCTTTGCGAAAATATTGCTGTTGGATGTACGGTCGCTCTGAACCATTCCGCGGCCCAGTTTGTTGCCAAGGGTAAACCCATACACTCATTAATGCATGATTGGTGGGCATATCTTGTTATATCTGCAGTCGGTCGCATTATGTACGACAGCAAGCCATGGATTCAATACCGACAACACACACAAAATGTTATTGGTGGAAACCGTGGAGTGATTCACCAACTCATGTGGCGGTTACAACGGGTCGCGACTAGCTCTGGCGGAGTCGGTCGAATCTCAAAACAACTCTTGGACTTATTAGATATCCACGGTGATATTCTTACTTATGAACAACGCTTAAAAGTCGAACGCCTGCTCGCTGGAAAGAGTTCGATTTGTGCGCGTCTAAACAACTCTTTATTCCCACCAGCAATTCGCCAAAGTTGGGTCGACCAGTTATTCTTGCGTGGGCTACTGTTTACAAATCGGTATTAACTGTTCGTACTCCACTTAGTTTAGCCCCTATACAGATTAATTTTAAAGAATATTTGATTTAGGGTCAAGACCAGCAGTGCAAAGTTTCTCCTCAATATTGGTATTGAGGGATGGACTATTGCGCACTTGGACTAATAACCATAAAAAACAAATCAATCCCATTATGAATCCAGCAATTGCCAAGCCTGGATATCCCAGAACAACCATACGATCTAGTATCGTATAACTTTGATCAAAGGAAAAAACTGGACCTGTAAAAACATAGTACTTATCCTCACCCTTGATGGCGCAACCCGTGAATAAAGCTAATTGTGCGTAAAGTACGATTATCTGATACAAAACAGTGTATAATAATAATATAATCAGCAATATTCTTGCCCTATAATGCCGACAGATGGAAGATATCCCTATCCCGATGGCAGGTGCAGACCAAGGCATTAGAATATGCAAATACCAGCCAGGGGTATTCGCATTACCGTTTAGAGCGATGGCTCCAATTGTACGCCAAAGAAGTCCTGATACAAAAAAAAACCATAAATATACTGGCAACCATATCGGATCAGTTAAGCGGCGTGGGTTTAACTGCCTAAGATAGGCAAAGACGACCCATATGAACAATATTAGCAGTGGAAAGTGAAAAAGTGGAGGCAAACGTGTCAAAGACCATGTTCCGGCCCAAGAGAAAGATACTAATGTAGCTATCATGCTGCGAACCAAAATATAAAAAGAAAAATTTTCTTTTAATCCTGCAATCAATCCTCCTTGATGCGCAAGACGAATCGCTTCACTACTACCAGTAATCTCACCAAAGACAATCAGTTGATATAGATACCAACCACAGCCTATCAATATTGCTGGTAAGAAAATCTTAAGTAGGCTTTGGTATTGCTCCGCACGTATCACGCCTAAGCGATTGATTAAGAACAGCCTCGTTAGTAGAAATATTGCCAAGGCTAATGTGATAGCAATAAAAAAAACTTTAGTTAACAGCCCCAGTCCTAATGCAAGACCGATAGCTATACATATTTTTGTATTGCGTTCGTTTTTAATCCATAAAGAAAAAAGATAAGCAACAAAGCCAGCAAAAAAAATGCATAAGGAATCATTTCCGATGCGAGTAAATTCCTGAAAAAACATAGGCAATATAATCGGATAGAGAAAAAAACCAATTATTGCGGGATTGCGCTCTGGCGATTGGTTCGGTTTATTCACAGCCAATAAGCCAAAAGCTACGCCACATAGTACTAAGACGAATGAAGTTAGCCGCAGCAAATAGAATTGTGTAGAAAATGAAAATTGGCCTATTACACTAATTAAAGGAGCTAAAAGTAAGTAGTACATGGGGGGGTGCTGGGCCTGCCAGTTTAACTGATTACTTGGGCTATACGTAATTCTCGGTAATTGCTCACGATAAACTTGCTGATACTGATCGACCAGATCTGGCTCCTTGAAAAATTTCGAATAAACCATTCCGCGATCAAACGGCGGCACACCAGAACTATATGAAATGGGTCCTTTGTAATCTACTATTTCTTGAGATAAATAACTTTTGCCATACAGAGGGATTGTTCCGGTATCAGAAATTTGACGCAGACTTGAGTAATGTGCCGTTTCGTCAAACCCTTCAAAAACAGGCAGCACAGAAATATATCCGATACCGATACTTAAAAGAAAGAGTAGATAAACAAATAAAAATAATATGCTTCGTCTATTACATAGTGGAGATTTAAATTTGATCGAAAAAATTTGCATCTAAATTTTATGGGGTACAGTGTGTTTTAAACATATCTTTATTAATTTTTGGTTGCTAATCATTGTTTTATTTATAATAGTCTCATAGATCCTTGCTTACAACCGCTACAATTTCCCAGTCGCCAAAAAGTCGTCATACGGTGAATTGCGTGCCTTTTTCTAGCGGGAACGTCTCAAGACTTTTGAGACACTGTTATTTATTGAATCGCGAATTTCCTTGTAATGTTGCTTAGTTATTGTTCAGATACTTGTTGTCAAATGATTCGGATCTGCTCGGGAACTGATGGTGCGCCTGGTCGCACACGTACCCATCGTTCAGGATAGTGCTTCAAAAATGATCGTGCGCACACCGACGAACGCCAGTAAGTCTCAGGTGTTCTCCAAGGCACGCCCGCGAGGGGTGAAGTACGCAATCCCGTAAATGGTGATGTAGTTTGTTGTACCAATCGAAAGCAAGTTGACATGAGTCTTGCCACTTATATTTCATGCGTCGATCTGGTCACGCGTGTCCGCACTTCAAGGTGTTGAAGTGTGATTTAGAGTAGGCATTGTGGTTACTAGTTCGTAGCCCCGATTGCGCGATATTTATTTTGTAAAGACACTGCAACACAAGATGCGACTTGATCGCCGCGTCAAAACTAGTTTGGATCAAAAACTATAAGTATTAACACTATTAGCGAGAATTTTTTCTCTGACAAAAAATGGCGGCAAGCGTGCCGCTTTCGTTGCGGGCGAAGCCTATCCAACAAAATATCTACTTTCCAAGCTAAGCGTGACTTAGAATTTTTAAAGGGCAATAATTTCGGCAGAAAATCTGTGATGTCCCGAGTCCATACTTGGTTTGGTCGCGTCCCACGAAGTCTTTGGATAAAATCGCAACGTGCGCGTTGAGCGGGGTCATGTCAAAACATTGTTCGCTGCATAGAATTTCAAAAATATGTTTGCGATCAACTGAACAAATTGACCTCGGATGAAATCCGAAGTGCAGCATTCATGAGCAAGGTTGCGTCGCAAGAAATAGATTTCAAATTCTTCGCGCGCCTGCGATACCACGTTGCGCGTCAGAAATTGAGCGCATTCTTGCTTTCAAGGCTTTACTTCTTATAGCGAACCTGGCTGTCAGTCTGCAATTTATTTTCTAGTACAAGAGTTAGACAAACTCGGAGACACCATCGTCGCCAGTTGGTCATGTGTGAACAAAAAGACCATCGCGTCTTAGTAATAGCCCCAGTTCACCCCGATTGGTACAACGGTCTACAGCCTCGACAATCCGCAATTTCTCGCAGTGACCGCATCGCCGATAAGGGATGCGAGTAAGGCTTGAAGCCGAACTGAGAGGATTCTTCAGATTTTCTGCAATCATTCATACTCCTGCTTGCCCATAGTGTCTTGGAGCGAAGGGAACTTACTCATCATTATTAGTACGAAGGGTGAGTTGGTTTAGCCCTTATGCCCTGCTCATAGCAAAATGCATAAGGACTTGAATCGAATTAAAGACAGGGATTTGTCAAAAGATATCGAAAAATTCGTGGTGTAGTCTGTGCATTGTGTCGCAACATGAATTATGCCAATCCGGTGTTAACCCAAATCGAAGTAGGCGCCTCCTTTTGATCACACAAGGGGTGTTTGTTCCCTTAGGCTTGATCATACTTTTATGGGTGGCGGCTGGCCGCAGTGACTCGATTCATCCAAAGGGACATATCGGGCTGCTCTTTGCGACACTTGTTATGACACAGATGTCACTTGTTCTTGTAGCAATTAGATTCCATATCAGCCTTTGGACAATGGGGATTCATATTCCTTCGCTCCGTTCCGCACTCATTGCGCTCCAAAGTTTATTTTATTTCTTCTTTGTGCCAATGTCGGCTGGCACAGAACTAAGCCGCTGGTTAAAGGTTAAGTCTGCAGCACCGCAAGCAACACATTTTTCGGCCTTGGCTGCAATAGTTCTCGATCGCGTCACTGCGATTGCCGCCTGCCTTGCAATCTCACTTGTGAGTTTGTCAATAGTGGAACTTCACGGAGTGCAGTTGACAGATGTATCAAAGTGGCCAGTACATCCAACCATTGTAGTGATCGTATTTCTAGCAGTTGCAATTACAGGGATATTTATCGCTCAGCGACGTGGTTTGATTGCTCAAATGAAATCCGTGTTGCATGAAGCACGATCAAGGATGTGGAGGAGTTTGTGGGTCATTACAGCCATTTCACTTGCAATTCAACTGTTCGCGGCGGTAGAACTTTGGCTGTTGGCGCAGTGGCTTGGAATTGATTTAGGGCTCTCTGCTATCGCATTGGGAGTTACAGGCGGAGCCCTGGCATCAGTCATTCCTATATCGCTTGCTGGTGCGGGACCAGCTGAATTGGGCGCTGGACTTCTATTTGCGGCCGTCGGGGCATCAATTGAAGAAGCTGTTGTTCTTACCACCTTGCTTTATTTCATAAAGTTATTGGGTGCACTCCAAGGTGGAGTACTAGAGATTCCATTTATTTCTAATCGTATTATTCAAAAAGTGCGTATCAAGTTCTCGTAGTATGTATCCCTGTATGCCAATAGAGATCACCCAACACGCGCTAGAGATTGATCAGAATCGAAGGTATTGGCAGCAAAAACCCTTGCTGCAAAAAGTATATATGCGTTTTTATGCGGAAATCGCAAAACGACTAATCGGTGGCTCAAAACTTGAACTAGGCTCTGGAATTGGTCAAATTAAAGAGTTCATTCCCGATTGCGTCACTTCTGATCTATTTCAAAATCCAGGCGTTGATCGACTTGAATCAGCCTATTTACTTTCCTTCCTAGATGGCTCTTTAAATAATATTATTCTATTTGATGTTTGGCATCACTTGGAATACCCGGGAGCAGCCCTATCGGAGATTTGGCGTGTCCTGGCGCCTGGTGGCCGCGCGGTGATATTTGATCCAGCCATGGGGCTCATTCCCAGAATCGTATATGGCTTGTTCCATCATGAACCACTTGGATTTGGGCAACCAATTCATTGGCAGCCACCACATGCTCTTGATTTAAAAGATGCTCCGTATTTTGCAGCACAAGCCCGGGCGTGGCGCATATTTTACCGCAATGAAGATGCGGATCATCTTGTCAACTGGAATGTGTTGGAATGCACTGCTTGGTCGGACTTCGCCTATCTTGGCAGCGGCGGTTTTTCAAAACCGTCTATGTATCCTGCGGCTTTTCTTCCGTGGATCGAAACCGTGGATCGTTGGTTGACTTGGATCAGTCGCTCGATTTTTGCTGGCCGAATGCTGATTATACTAGAGAAAAAATAATGTCGCCTATATTAAAGCAACACCAACATCTGAAACCCTACCTAGAAAAGCCGGCAGCTCATTATACCGACTCTAAGCCGAGTCTAAACATTGGATCGCGCGCATACCGTGGGGTACTGGGTCATTATTATAGATTGGTAATTCCATCCAATGCCAAAGTGCTCGAAATTGGTTGCGGTGATGGTTCACTGCTGAAAGAGTTACCGAATCAAGATATCACTGGTATTGATGTCAGCGCCGATCAACTTGCCTTAGCAACCAAGAATATTCCACACGGACGATTTATTTTAGGGGCTGGCGAAATCATTTCATTATCTGAAACATTTGATGTCATCATTATTTCAGACACGCTTAATCTTGCGGCTGATGTGCAGACAATGCTGAAACAAGCGCTTCGCATGGCGCATCCAAAAACGCGTCTTGTCGTTAATTTCCACAGCACGCTTTGGCGGCCCATTCGTTCTTTGGCGGAGGCGCTTGGATTGGTTGGTTCTTCGCCGCCATCGAGCTGGCTGAGCGCAGGCGATGTTCAGAATTTAATGACGCTAGCTGGTTGGGATATGATTAGTCAAAATCCTCGGATTTTATTGCCGGCGCTCATTCCGCTGGTATCAAGCATATTAAATCGCTGGCTTGCGCCACTTCTTCCGTGGCTTTGTATGACGGTGTTTCAGGTTGCGCGTCCTGGACGAACTCGAACACAGTCCAGTCCACCATCCGTCTCTGTTCTTATTCCCGCACGAAACGAAGCTGGCAATATTGCCGCGGTCATTCCAAGAACTCCGCCAATGGGTTGTTGGACCGAATTCATCTTTGTGGAAGGACATTCCAAAGATGACACATGGGCTGAGATTCAGAATCTTGTTCAGCAATATCCTAATCATCGAATCAAGACACATAAGCAGACTGGCAAAGGCAAGGGCAATGCAGTACGAGAAGGGTTTGAACTTGCAGAAGGCGACATTTTGATGATCCTTGATGCGGATCTGACCATGCCGCCGGAGGAACTTTCAAAATATTACGAAGCATTACACAGCGGTATTGCAGACTTTGCCAATGGCGTGCGCTTGGTATACCCAATGGAAGGTGAAGCCATGCGATTTCTGAATTTGTGCGCGAACAAATTCTTTGCGATTGCATTTTCATGGGTGCTTGGGCAACCCGTAAAAGACACTCTGTGTGGCACGAAAGTCTTGCGTCGAACCGATTACCTGCGCATTGTTGCCAACCGTGCGTACTTCGGAGATTTTGATCCCTTTGGTGACTTTGATTTGCTGTTTGGAGCAGATAAATTGCAGCTGAAGATTGTTGATATCCCTATTCGCTATCGCGACCGCACTTATGGATCAACGCAGATTTCACGTTTTCGCCACGGCTTTCTACTGTTACGAATGTTGGGATTTGCTGCGAGAAAGTTGAAGTTTGTGTGAGTGCTAGTGATTTCTCTCCGTGAAGCGGCGCACGCCTTGGAATGTGTTTAACCATTCTATTACTTTTATACCCAATACCATTTTGTAGGCTTTATGAATTAAAAATTATCGCAGGTGAGTTGGCTTCCACCATTAGCTTTATGTGACAGATACTCGAATTAGAAATAGTCGTGCAGTACGGTACTGGCCAAAGCGGTAGTTCGTTATTAAGGTCCCGTATCAAGAGTATGTGGAGCAATCTTTGGGATGACCTAATACTTTTTACATATAAATAAAATCTGTAGGATTAATCTCTATTCTAATCTAAAAATGATTGCTAAACCACAACAAGACATTTCTGTTTGCATAACTAGCTATAACTGCATGTCTCCTATTAAAGAGTAACCGAATTTGTATTGTGAAAAATTGTAATTTTTTAAATTTTATGACAAAGTTAAACTTACTCAATCTCGGCACTACACTTTCCATAGTTAGTCATGGGCAAATTGCGCTTGTTCAAGATCTATTAGAAGACCTGCAACGCATTTGCGTTGACAGGAATTTTCCATTTGAGGTAGTTCTGACGCTTAACATTCCAGAACGCGTGCCCTTTGACTTAAATTCTTTTTCCTTTCCCATTCGCGTAGTCTCTAACGTATCACCGAAAGGCTTTGGCTCAAACCATAATCAGTCATTTAAGTTATCGAAAGGTCGTTTCTTTTGCGTGATTAATCCAGACATTCGATTAATACAGAATCCATTTCCGTTGCTAATCACTAATCTTGCAAAGCACGTTGGCGTTGTTGCGCCTCTGGTACAAAATTTGCATGGTAAAATGGAGGACACCGCACGTCAATTTCCCACGCCATGGAGTATTATTTTTAAGGCCTCAAAACACTTTTTTGGAAGACCTGTTAAACAAGGCGAATTTGTTTGTAAGCCAGATTGGGTCGGTGGCATGTTTATGCTGTTTGATCGCAATGTCTTTCAAGACGCAAATGGATTTGACGAACGTTATTTTCTCTACTACGAGGATGTCGACCTTTGTGCACGACTTAGGCTTAAAAATTTATCGGTTCTGTGGTTGCCAGAAGTTACTGTTGTTCACGAAGCGAGATTTAGTAGTCATCGAAATTTTCGTTACGCATTGTGGCATTTGCGTAGCATGACTAGATTTTTCATCTCGAAACCATTTAGAAAAATTCTCTATTTGAAGCTGACTAATCGGTAAGCCAATCACTGTTGGTGTAACTCGTCTTATCACCTAGACATGCTCTTACTTTAAAAAATATAATTTCTGACAGTTATACAATGGTTTTGTCTTGGTTTTCGAAGAAGGAAACATCGGCGTATTTATGAAGATTCATTTAACTGGTGCGACTGGATTTGTTGGGCAATCGCTACAGGAGCAGCTTTATTTAAGTTCACATACCCCGTTTACGACGGTACGAGCTAAACAAAGCGACTTAACTTCCAATTCAAATTCGTTAGCCGTCGGCGACATCAGTGCCACTACAAAATGGGGCAACGCACTTCACGGCATTGACGCAGTTGTCCATCTCGCTGCGCGAGTTCATGTCATGCATGACACCGCAATTGATCCGTTGGCAAAATTTCGTAGTGTCAACACGGATGGGACGCTCAACCTAGCGCGACAAGCCGCTGCTTCCGGAGTGCGTCGATTTATTTATTTAAGTTCCATCAAGGTGAATGGTGAGGCGACAAATCATGATTGCCCATTTACGCCTAACGATTTGGCAGCCCCGCAAGATCCTTACGGCATCAGCAAGCACGAGGCTGAAGTCGGTCTGCGTGAAATCGCCCACGAAACCGGGATGGAAGTTGTGATCATTCGCCCCACACTTGTA
>SESD01001985.1_pt1 | contig 10689 bp, 8 predicted proteins | sample 3171411 | NCBI WGS metagenome assembly SESD01 (sample SAMN06051880, study PRJNA518727) | freshwater metagenome | biome: subpolar coniferous forest; feature: holomictic lake; material: water; isolation source: holomictic Lake 442, 16.5 m depth | place: Canada: near Kenora, Ontario | collected...
CCAAACGGTCGCCTTCGGCGCCGCGGCGAGCCGACATCAATAATAAGGTCATGGCAATATCGGCGGTGCTGTGCGTCAATACGCCAGGGGTGTTGGTAACGATTAAACCTTGTGTTTTGGCTGCTTTAATGTCGATATGATTGTAGCCAACACCGAAATTGCCCAAAATTTTGCAACGCTTGTTTTCGACATTGATGACATCGGCAGGCAAACTATCACAAACGGTCGGGCAAACAGCGTCATAATTTTGAAGCGCTGATTTGAATTCGTCGGCAGTTAACGGTCGGTCATCCGTATTTAACGTGACGTCGTAGAGGGCTTTAAGTTTTGCCTCGACTGAGGCGGGCCAGCGACGGGTAACAAAGACTTTAGGCTTGCTCATGGCGATTCCTCGATTAGCTTGGGTAAAGAAATATCAACACGAAGACACGAACGACTGCATGAATGCAGGAGGTAGATCAATGCAGGTGCAATTACCAAAAACACTAGGTAAAACGAGTGATAATTCTATCTTCTTGCTGATTAATCTATTGATTGGATAGTCAGAATTTATGCATAAGCTAAGGTAAATGGGGCGCATTGCAAGCGCCCCATAAATTATTACTTAGCTGTTGAACGATAGTATTCAATCGCCGCAGCAACACCTGCGCCTGGCTTAAAGTCAAAGCCATTGTCCAGCATCGCCATTTCAACGCCCGCAATAGCACCCAACATGGAAACATCGTTCATGTCGCCAACATGGCCGATACGGAAAGCTTTACCGGCCAATTCAGATAAACCAGCACCCAAAGAAATATCGTACTTGCTAAAAGCGGTACTAATTACATCTTTGGCGTCCTTGTCGGCAGGCACGATAATCGCAGTCACCGTGTCAGACTCGAAACCGGGTTGCGCACAAATAGTTAAGCCCCAAGCGGCAACGGCTTTACGAACGCCTTCGGCCAAACGGTGATGACGCGCATTAACATTGTCCATACCTTCTTCGAGCAACAAATCTAACGCTTTACGCAAGCCATACAAAATCGGCAATGCTGGAGTATAAGGTGTGTAACCGTCTTTATTGGTGTTCATCTGGTCTTTTAGGTCCAGAAAACAACGCGGGTAAGTCGAGGTTTCAACGGCTGCCAAGGCTTTTTGGCTAAAAGCCAGAAAAGCACCACCGGCAGGCATCATAAAGCCTTTTTGTGAACCGCTGATGGCTCCGTCTACGCCCCATTCATCCATGCGAAAATCAAGACTGGCAATGGAACTAACCCCATCAACAAATAAGAATGCCGGGTGGTTTGCCGCATTCAATGCTTTACGCACGCCGCCAATATCGCTGGTAACGCCGGTCGCGGTTTCGTTATGCGTGGCAAGAACAGCTTTGATTTCGTGGTTGGTGTCTTCTTTTAAACGGGCTTCAATTCTATCCAGAGGAATGCCTTTGCCCCAGACTTCTTGATGAATTTCCACTTCAAAGCCCAGACGTTTTGCCATTTCAGCCCATAAATGACTAAATTGACCAAAACGATAAATTAAAACCTTGTCACCAGGATTTAATGTATTGGTCAACGCGACTTCCCAACCTGCGGTGCCGGTGGCAGGAAAGATAAACGCTTGTCCTGTTTCGGTTTTAAAGATTTTTTTCAGGTCTTGTAAAAGAGGCGTCAACAATTTTGGAAACACGGGAGAACGATGATCTTCCATGTTGATATGCATAGCATTCAAGATTTCATTAGGCACATTGGTAGGGCCTGGAATATAAAGGTGGTTACGACCAGCCATTGCATTGCCTCTTTGAGTAGTTGATTGAAAAACGCAATTTGGACATTAGAGCCAACATCCAAAAAATCGGCAATAATGACATAGCTATAAAAAATCAGCAAGGCCATATTTTGGCTTAAGCTGTTAAAACACCTTGGCTACAGTTGTTCAAACCGCGATTGTGCGTTATGGAAGGCGCTTTAAAAATTGACTTTGAGACCCCTGAAAGTAAAATGTACGGTTAATTTATGTTTGGCTTAATCCTTGTAAGTTGGGTTAGGCAGTAGCTGTAATCCAACCTTTGACTTGATTTATTCCCATGAAATTAGGAAAGCACCCATGAGCCACACCTTATATGCAGCGTCAGTTCAACGAGTTCAACGCTGTGAATTAGCCGTTCCGGGCTCAAGCCCTGAAATGTTTGAAAAAGCGATGAAGAGTGGCGCTGATTTTATCTTTCTGGATCTTGAAGATGCCGTCGCTCCAGATGATAAGTTACAAGCCAGAAAAAATATTATTGAAGCGATTAATGACTTGGACTGGAAAGGGCACGGCGTAACTGTCTCAGTACGCATCAACGGCCTGGACACCCAATATATGGTTCGTGACGTAGTGGATCTGGTGGAACAATGTGGCGCCAAACTGGATACAGTTTTAATTCCTAAAGTCGGCGTTTATGCTGATGTTTACATGGTTGAAGCTATGCTTAACCAGTTGGAAATGCAACAGGGACTGAAAAACAAAATCGGCATTGAAGCCTTGATTGAAACCGCCTTAGGCATGGCCAATGTTGAAGAGATAGCTCGCAATGGAGCCACAGGACGTCTCGAATCCTTACATTTCGGTGTGGCCGATTACGCAGCCAGCAACCGAGCCAGAACAACCAACATCGGCGGTTTAAATCCTGATTATCCTGGCGATCAATGGCATTTTGCTATTAGCCGGATGACAGTTGCCTGCAGAGCCTATGGCCTGCGCCCTATTGACGGACCATTTGGCGACTTTAAAGACCCCGAAGGCTACAAAATGGCAGCAAGACGCGCCGCAGCCTTAGGTTGCGAAGGAAAATGGGCAATACATCCTTCTCAAGTTGAATTGGCCAATGAGATTTTTACACCGCCTGCAGCTGAAGTTGACAAAGCAAAACGCATATTGGCCGCCTTGAAAGAAGCCGCAGCCCAAGGTAAAGGCGCTGCAGCACTGGATGGCCGTTTAATTGATGCTGCCTCGGAAAAAATGGCCAATAACGTGGTTAGAGCGGCTGAAGCTATCGCTGCAAAAAGTCAATAATCAAATATACTGGCTTGAGAAAATAATCAAACCAACCAACGTGATACATAAAAGGAGATGCTGTGGATATTCATGAATATCAGGCAAAAGAAATTTTAAGAGGTTATGGCGTTAAAATCGCTGAAGGCGGCATGGCTTATAGTCCCGAAGAAGCGGTACAACGTGCAAGAGACATAGGCGGACATATTTGGGCGGTCAAAGCACAAATTCATTCCGGTGCGCGGGGTAAAGCAGGTGGCATTAAAATCTGTAAAACTCATGATGAGGTTGAAGTAGCCGCTGAAGCCTTATTAGGCAAAAGATTGATTACACACCAAACTGGCCCGTCAGGAAAGGTATGCGGCAGACTGTATGTTGAAGCAGGAACCGATATCGTCAAAGAATTATATTTCTGTTTTCTGGTCGATCGTAGTTCAGAGCGAATTGTCATGGTAGGCTCTGCGCAAGGCGGCATGGAAATCGAAGAATTGGCCGAAAATAATCCTGGCGCCATTACCAAAATTTATATTGAACCTGCCGTCGGCTTACAAGATTATCAAGCTCGCGAAATGGCTTTTGCAATGGGACTTGCGCCTGAATTACTCAGCCATGCCGTTAAAACTATCCGGGGGTGTTATCGCGCGCTGCGTGAACTTGATGTCAGCATGCTGGAAATCAATCCTCTGGTTGTTACGCGTAGTGGTGAATTAATAGCACTGGACGCTAAAATGGGCTTTGATGATAACGCCCTGTTCCGCCAACAAAAGATATCAGAATTGCGCGATAAAACGCAGGAAGACCCCCGCGAAATGGCGGCAGCTGATCGTGGTTTAAGTTATGTCGGCTTGGATGGTGATATCGGTTGCATGATTAACGGTGCGGGATTAGCGATGGCCACTATGGATATGATTAAGCTGGCAGGCGGCGAACCCGCAAATTTTCTTGATGTAGGCGGCGGCGCTTCCGCTGAACGTACCGAAAAAGCTTTTCGCCTGGTTTTAGCTGATAAGGGTGTAAAAGCCATGCTCGTCAATATTTTTGCCGGCATCAATCGTTGTGACTGGATTGCAGAAGGCGTTGTTGAAGCGGTCAGAAAAATCGACATGAAAATTCCGTTGATCGTCAGACTGTCGGGCACTAACGTTGCAGAAGGCCAACGAATAATCGCAGAAAGTGGCTTGCCAATTATTACTGCGGAAACACTGGCCGAAGCCGCGGAAAAAGCAGTACAGGCACGTAACGAAGCGGTCGCAAAAGAAGCGGCACAGGAAGTATAAGATGGCTATTTTAATTGACGAAACAACACGAATTATTGTTCAGGGCTTTACCGGAAAAATCGGTAGTTTTCATGCTCAAGACATGATTAATTATGGTTCTAAGGTCGTAGGCGGCATAACCCCAGGCAAAGGCGGCCAAACTCATTTGGGTTTGCCGGTTTTTAATACCGTAAAAGAAGCGGTTCGAGAAGTCGGAGCTGAAGCCAGCATCATTTTTGTACCACCTGCTTTTGCGGCTGATTCAATCATGGAAGCCGCTGACGCCGGCATTAAATATTGCGTAGGAATTACTGACGGTATTCCTACACAAGATATGATGACAGTTAAAAACTTCCTGCGTCGCTTTCCTGCAAATCAAAGAATGATACTGACCGGTCCCAACTGCGCTGGAACTATAAGCCCTGGACGCTCTATGCTGGGCATTATGCCAGGACACATCTATAGCCAAGGCAATGTCGGAATTGTCGGTCGTTCTGGCACACTGGGTTACGAAGCCGCAGACCAAATGAAACGGTTGAATATTGGTATTTCAACGTCGGTAGGTATCGGTGGTGATCCGATTAACGGAAGCTCTCATCGTGATATTCTAGAAAAATTTGAAGCTGACCCTGAAACTAAAGTGGTGCTTATGATCGGTGAAATCGGTGGCCCGCAAGAAGTTGAAGCGGGTATTTTTGCCAAAGAAAACATGACTAAACCCGTCATCGCCTATATAGCAGGTTTAACAGCACCGGAAGGTCGACGCATGGGACATGCCGGTGCAATTATTTCCTCAGCCGGAGAAAGCGCCGCCGAGAAAGTTGCGATACTGAAAGAATTAGGCGTTACTATATGCTCGACACCTGCCGCTATGGGCGCAACGGTCGCTGCAGTGTTGGCCAGCTTGAAGTGAAAAACATAAAAAAGCGAAGCACACAGGTTTTTCAACTTTTGTAATTCGCATTTGCCCGCTTTATTTTTTAATACCCACAAGGTCTAAATGAAAATACTTATTCTTGGCGCTGGTGTTACCGGTTCTTCGGTTGCCGGCGCGCTGGCAAGCGAGGAAAACGATATTGTGGTCGTTGATTTCAGGACCGAATTGCTCGATGCTTTGAAAGAACGGTTTGATATCGCCACCGTTGCTGGGAATGCGGCGCATCCCAAAGTGCTTGAACAGGCGGGCGCACGAACAGCCGATATAATTATTGCAGTTACCGATAGCGATGAAACCAATATGTTGGCTTGCGTCATCATTAATACGCTTTATAGTCGTCCGAAAACCATTGCACGGGTTCGAGCTGTTGATTATTTAAACAATCCGAAGTTGTTTGGTCCAAACGGTATACCGGTAGATATCGTGATTAGCCCTGAACAAATAGTAATGGAGGCAATTAGAAATTTAATTGAGTTCCCTGGCGTTCAGCATATTTCTGATTTTGCCGGCGGATTAGTCAGGCTTTTTTCCGTCAAAGTAGTTGCTGACGGCTCGCTGACAGGTAAAGAAATCAAAACACTTAAAGAACGACTGGTAGGTGGAAAGATTCGCGTAGTAGCTATTTTTCGCCAAGGCATACCACTGGTAGTCAATGGTGAAGCAGTCATTGAAACTGGCGATGAAGTTTTTTTTGTGGCTCCGCGAGAAGAAGTGCATGGAATTTTAAAAGAACTGGACAAAATTGAGGCACCTTTAAAACGAATTATAATTGCCGGTGGCGGTCATGTTGGCAAGCGTTTGGCACTGGCACTGGAAAATAACCACCAAGTTAAAATCATAGAAAAAGATCCACATCGCGCTAATAAATTGGCCAATGACCTTGACCGGGCTGTAGTGTTACTTGGCGATTGTGCTGATGAAGCATTATTACTTGATGAATCTATCGATACGACTGATTTATTTTGCGCAATCACCGAAAATGACGGCGTTAATATCGTTTCCGCCTCTTTAGCAAAAAGCTTGGGCGCCCGCAAGTCTATCTGTTTACTTAACCATGTTTCGTACGGCAAGTTATTACCCGGAACAGGGATTGATGTTGCTGTATTACCGAATCAGGAAACACTTGGAAGCATACTCAAGCATGTCCGGCGAGGTGACGTGGCGCAAGTCAGCTCACTATGCGGTGGAAGTGCAGAGGCTATTGAAGCAATTGCCCATCAAAGCAATGACCTTAATTCAGTAGTTGGACGCAGAGTAGATGCCATCAGCTTTCCTGAAGGTATTGTAATGGGTGCATTGATACGCAACAAACAGGTTATTTCCATCCACTGTGGCACCGTATTTGAAGAGGGGGATCATGTAGTCATGTTCGCTATGGATAAAAAACTGGTCGTCAACATCGAAAAGAAATTTCAGCCTCTATAATTTAAGTGCAAGTGTAAGACAAAAAAACCTAGACTCCTTAGCTTTAAACTTTGAACTTAACCCAATGAATGTCTTTCATACTATCTTACACATTTTCGGCTTGATAATAATGGTCTTTGGTGGATTAATGTCCACCTGCTGGCTGAACTCTGCAATAGTTGACGACGGCACTACCACAGCTTTTTACCAAGGAACTTTAATTACTGTATTGTCTGGCACCTTGTTGTTTTTCTCAACCAGGCACTCACCTAAAAAGGTCTCACGTAAAGCAGGTTTTTTACTGGTAACGCTCTGTTGGTCACTCGCTCCAGTGTTTTGTACCTTACCCCTGTTAATGGCTTTGCCAAGTTTAAGCTTTGTCGACGCATACTTTGAAGTGATTTCGGGCCTCACTACAACGGGCGGAACTATTCTAAGCGGACTTGATCAGTTGCCAATGTCGATTAACCTCTGGCGACATGAATTAGCATGGCTAGGCGGTATTGGGATTATTGTTTTTGCAGTAGCCATTTTGCCTATTTTAGGCATTGGCGGCATGCAATTGCTAAAATCCGGATCGCCCGGCTCTGTTAAGGAATCTGATTTACCTCCTCGCATTACTCAAGCGGCAAAGGCTTTATGGCTGACTTATGTCGCAATCACTTTTGTTTGTATTATTGCTTTACATCTGGCTGGAATGGGTTGGTTTGATGCAATTTGCCACGCTTTTTCGGCAATGAGCTTGGGTGGTTTCTCCACCCATGATAACAGTATCGGCTTTTATAACTCCTTGCCCATTGAAATCGTATTAACAGTGTTTCAACTGTTGGCAGCCATGAATTTTGGCACTCATTTTCTATCACTTAATAAACGCTCACTTAAGCCTTATTTAAAGGATATGGAAATGTGGGGCATGCTTATTGTGGTATTGCTGAGTAGTGTAGTGATTGCTTCAATGTTATGGCATGCAGGAACTTATACGGACTTTTTCACAGCTTTACGTCATGCAACATTTAACGTTGTATCTATTGCCACAACGTCTGGCTATGTGACGCAGGACTTTAATCTCTGGCCGGTTTTTATTCCTATATGGATGCTGTTCTTAAGTGCCATCTCAGTTTCTACAGGCTCTACAGGTGGTGGCATCCGCATGATTAGAACCATCATACTAATGAAGCAGGCTTATTTGGAGTTATTCAAGTCTATTCATCCCTATGCCGTTAAACCGATGAAAATTGGTGGAGCCGTGATTAGCAACGATGTTGTAACCTCTGTAATGGGCTTTATTTTTCTCTACTTCATAAGTATCCTGATTTTGGTGTTTACGTTGTTATTAAGTGGACTCGACTTTATAACTGCATTTTCTGCCGTTATTGCCTGCTTTAATAATGCCGGCCCTGGACTTAATATGGTAGGTCCCGCAAGCAATTATGCTATTTTGAATGATTTTCAAACGGGTGTTTGTACATTTGCAATGCTCTTGGGAAGAGTGCAAATATTTTCAATAGTTATTTTATTTGTACCAGAATTCTGGCGGAAATAGTTCAAATTTTGAAGTTAAGATATCTTAATTAAAAAAATCTGCTTCGAATTTACAGGAGTTTTAAATCGGGGGTATAAGGCGAGTTTAAAGAATATAACCGGATAGAGATGCACTCCTAAGACGTAAATAATATACAAAAAAAACCCAGCCATTTGGCTGGGTTTTTTTTAGCTTACGGTTCTATTTATAATTGAATAGAACTAGAAACTTTTTGCTTTGAACCGTCTGGGTTGTCCATGCAGCCAGTTAAGCCAACAATCATTAATGCCATAGCTATAAGAGATAAAATTTTGTTCATACAAATATCCTCCAAAGGGGTTTCAATTATTTTTATTAATGTGCGCCATTAAATTAATGCACGTGCATTTTATATCATGACTCGAATGATGATGCAATAATAAAAATTCAAAAATCATTCCTACTCTTAAAGATCATTGATGTTGTTCGGCAAATGAATAGATATTTGTTTATTGCTCCATTTAGCAGTTCCGATAGTAATCCATGGAGATGTTAAATTCTTGTGTAATTGATCATGAACCCAGTACGTAGGTGCATCTATTTTCTTCAGTTTAATGTTAAAAACAACCTGATCAAGATTCAAGCCAATTTTCTGGCCCCAGAAAGCGGTGACTTTCATAATGAATTTATACAAACGTTGATTATTAATAGTTGGTGTAACAGCAATATTGGCCCACATGGAATGAACTCGACCCCAATTAGGAGCTAGAAGACGCCCTTGCTCATTAACAAAAGGTAGCCACCGCTCCACTCCACTCTCGTCAGTATAAGTTAGCGCTAAAATATGGTCATAGCCGGCGAAATGATCATGTAGATATAGCGCATGCGGGGTAATGCCCAGAAAGGTCTGCGAGACCATTAAAATAGCGTTACTGATCTGCGATATAGGACTCTGGGGACGATCTGCATGTAGCCTGTAAATAAGACCATAATGAATGGAGCTGTTTAATTGTAAAAACAGTAGCGCAAGCAATATCTTTAAAAGCTTCCTGGAAAAAGCCTTGGGTTTCTGAACTGCAGTTTTTTCAAAAAAATAATGATAGAGAGTGTTATCGGTTAGTTCCTTTGTTGTTACACAAGTCGATGTACATTGAATACGGTTTCGGTTATCCGCAATAGACCGATATTTTCTTAAGGCGAACTGATGTACACCCGGAAGGCTCAAAAAAACGCCGACAGGTGATAAATAACGCATTTTTAAAAAGATTTGGATATAGGTGGCGACGCCTGCATAAATGGTGTTGTTGCTATCCAATGCATACAAGTCTGTAAGCAAAGTTTCTTTAGAGATATTTACTAGCGCAGGATAATAAGCAGAGTGATCCTGAGCGCTTTTGAAGTCAATACAATTAAATATATCGAAATGATTAAGGATCATCACGGTACGGTTACATAATGGGCATAGCTGGTCATAAAACACGGTAAGAGAAGGATGTTTTGCTGAAATACATCGCCCCATATATTCCCACCAGCTAAAAGGAACCATTAAGGTATAAAAAATAAGCATTCCCAAACCGAAAGGATAAATATTAAACGACAGCGTAATACCAAGATGCAGTCCTAAGCCAATCAATAAATAGAATACACGCAACCTTTTCTGTGCAAAAAAGAAAATAAAGGTGAATTGAAACACCAAAATTGTGTAACCCAAGATGTTTTGGAGAAGTTTATTGTTCAGCAGATCTGACATGTCTATCGCTGAAACATAATACGGCTGTGTTGCAGGCAACCAAGTGCCAAGACCATTGCGCCAATGCTCTGCAAACATCTTATGTATCGATGAGTCGAAGTAAAGAAAACCCAGGCAAATTGCAACAGGCAAATAATAGGCAAGAACCGAGACTGTTGGCTTTGAGTAAGTACTGTAATGAATAAAGGGTGTACTCAGCTTATTTCTTAAATTATCTATTGAAAAAGCTCGATTTCCCGGCATAAAAAGTAGAAAGAATCCTGCCCCAATCATGAATAAATCGAAGCCACCATCAAAATCTCGCTGCATTGGCGTGAAGTTAACGAAAATAATCCAGAAAATATAATTACAAGTTATTGCAAACTGGTAACGATAACCAACAACAACAAAGCTGGCAATAACGCCCCAAACACATAGAAAGAAAGGAATCATAGGAAATTCAACATCTATGTAAGGCATAGGATCGAATATCAAGTGATTGAAATACAATAAAAATATAATTTCCTGCAAGGTAACTAGGCCATAAAAAAACCTAAAAAAACCTATGCCTGTAGCTGGAACTTGGTTTGATCTGAGTGCGAGAAGTTTAGCGGAGAATTGTTTATACATTTCATGATTAGAAAAATCTGGAAGATGTATAAATTATACAGTATTAGTGGGGTTAATGCGGATATATAAAAATGACAAAACAAAGGCCGCACTCAATTAAAAAATTGAAATGGACGGCCTAAGTTAAGGTTAAATCGTTTGACGACTTATTTTTCGTCGTCTGGGTGTTCAGCGAATACCCATTTTACAAGGAAGTAGCCAGCAGCTATAACAACAA
>SESD01001986.1_pt1 | contig 10674 bp, 11 predicted proteins | sample 3171411 | NCBI WGS metagenome assembly SESD01 (sample SAMN06051880, study PRJNA518727) | freshwater metagenome | biome: subpolar coniferous forest; feature: holomictic lake; material: water; isolation source: holomictic Lake 442, 16.5 m depth | place: Canada: near Kenora, Ontario | collected...
ATCTTGCGTACCGAGAACAGATCACCTTGTCGCGATGGATCGAGCTCTTCAATTTGCCGGCGCAAGTCAATCAAACCCTTGCCAATTTCCGCACCCTTGTCGAATAGGCCGTTATTCAACGACTTGACCGGGCGATCCAGCATGCGGTTGGACACAGAGGCCGAGGCCTCAATGTCTTTGTTGCCCATGGAGTGGATGCGTTCCACCGCTTCCTTGAATTTCGGGTCCTGACTGTCGTGTGCAGTGATGTCATCAATAAACTGCGCCACCTGGGCGTCCAGTTGGGCAACGTCTTCGGATTTGAGGCGAACCTTGCCACTAGCCGACTCAATTGGAACAACGGCTACAGGCAACGGTACTTGCAGGTTAAAAACGTCTGGCGGCGTCAATTCGCCCAGGGCCGCGGTTGTGGTTTGTGTGGTCACAGTGCTGGAACCGAGGTTGGATGATGCATTCATAGTGATGGCCTTTACTTAAAGCGTGCTTCAATGTTTAGGATCATCCGCTCCAGCCATTCATGGCTAGGCGGCTCGATAACGTCAATCAGGATCTCAGGAACGGTGATGCCACGTTTGGCCCACACTTCTGGTCCCTTGGTATCGCCGCCGGTGCGAAAGCCGTATTCATGTGCCAGCTCACGCAGCTTGGTGTCGTTTTCCAAGGCGCTACCCAGTCGCTCACCCGCTTTGGTGTAAGGCACCAAAACATGTTTGGAAAATACCGTGGGCTTTGGGTAGAGCAGCACCATGTCGCTCTTGAGCTTGTCCGGGTGCTTCAAAAAAAACTCCACCATTTGCGATTCGTAGGCCATCAGCAAAGGGGCTTTGCCCATACCCAAGGCCAAATAGTCCTCAAAGGGGCCGGCAGACGATTGCTCTTGGAACCCTTGGCGCAAAAACAAAGGGGCGACTGCGCCCATCACTCGATCTACATCTTCCTGACTTTGCACGATGGCCTGGTTGTTGGCCACATAGCTTGCAAGGGCGAGGTACATGGCCGCGCTGTTGGAAGTTCGCACATCTGTCGACGCTACCAGCACGGCTTTGCCAGTCGAAAATGCCTGACTGTTCTTGAGATCACGCCAGCGCGTGCCTTGTTCAACCAGTTTCATTAACATTGGCATGTCCACGATGTAGTAGACGTCACCTTGGCGTTCGGCGATGCTGTTGGCCACCAAAATATCGGCAATGGGGCGCCAACTGGCCAGCACCATCGGCGTGTAGAAAGGATTGAATACCGTGCTGGCCTTTGCCGTGGCGCGCAACTGCGCCGCTGCTGGCGCACCGGATGGAAAGCCAAAATCGTACTTGCTGGCATCAAAACGGTTGGCAATGGATCGAGAGCCGGCCTTTTCGACCACTACGGAGATTCCCTGCTTCTCCAACGCCTGCTGGACCCGGTTGTCGGCAAAGAAAGCTTCCTTCTCTGATCCAATCAACCCTTTGACATTGACATGCTGGGCTTGAACAGCGCCGGCCGCTTGCTCTAGTGTCACTTGCGTATTAGAGTACCAAATACCCCCTGTCACCGCCCCCAGTAACGCTAGTCCCAGAATAGGTGCCGCCAGTTTGCGCAAGTCCATTTGATCTCCGATTATTCAGATGCGATAAATGATATCATCATATGATGACGGTATCATGACATCTATTGCGAAAACTTCGCAGGTGTGTTGGATTTCCGATTGCGCGATTCAAAACGCACGTTGACCTAAAAGAACTTTGCGTCTCTACTGCTTCACAAACTTTATGGATGCCGCCACTGACCGAGTTTGGAAGTGGGTCATCGTTCTCGGTGGGTCGTAGAGTGGACGGAAAAATCAGCAGGTGTCCAGATTGGCCAGCGGCAAAGATGCATCAATATCCGATTGCCAGCCTGCATCCACTGGTGAAGACGAACTTCGTGCACATTGCCGACAACCACAGTATGGTGGAGCAGCCGTTCGTAGCAGTGGCAGGGAAAGCTGATGCGGTCACCCAGATTTCGGGTTGGTTTTCCTTGGCCTAGCCCGCTTCAGTGCAGCGTAAGCGGCTCTTTGCCTCGAGCGAGTATTTTCTGTCGAGTTCTGGTGACCGGCCATTCCCGTCGCAGGTCCAATTTCATCATTCGACAACCCCGAAATCTCCGAAGCGCTCCTCCACCGGCAATTGAGGTTCTTTCGATCTGGTGGCGATAGTTTCCTCGTGAGCGAGCATTGGCGGGCTTGCGATAGCCGACACGTCCCGACCTTGCGCAGAACAGACTCGGCAACCATGAGCACAAGCATCTTTATGGTTGCCACTTGCAACCATAAAGACGTTCACTCTTCTTCGTTCAACTGAGTGCCGCTCAGCGGCCGGTTTCCTTCAGGTACGTCGCGCGGGTGAGTACGGCAGTGTTGGAGAAGTCGGTGAATACGCCGTCCACGCCGGCTCGAAGGTAGGCCAGCAACTCAGCCGCCGGATCGCCGTTGAACACTCCAGCCAGGTACTTGGCTTCGTTGCGGAAGGTGTACACGTGGACGAACAATCCGGCCTTGTGTGCATCAGCCAGCAGGCTGGTGGGTGTGGCGGCGGTGACGCCGGCAAAAGTGCCGGTGGAGCCAGTGAGCTTCATGACCTGGGGCTTCCAGGGACCAATGCCATCGGCATAGGTCTTGATGTCAGCCAGGCCGGCGGGTGTCAGCATGACGTCGAAGAAGCGTCCATCGCCAGCCACGGTCCAACTGTAGGGGCGGCCATCGACGAAGTTCCAGTAGTCCGGTTGCACGTAGATCATCGCGCCGGTCTTGTAGTCGACGTCGTTGCCGTCGATCAACTGCACGGACCTGGCCAGCATACCGGCCGAGCGCAGGTATTTCAGGCTAACCGGATCGAACGACTGAACGAAGATCGGCGCCGTCTTGGTGTTCATTGCGTTGTCCTTGAGGAGTTTGAGCACCGCATCCTCAAACGGGTGGCCGGTACGTGCGATGTCGCAGCCATTCGCGACGGCTTGGGCATTGTTCCAGACGGGGTTCTTGGTTTCTGGGTAGACCGTGATGGTGCGGCCGGTAAGCGCGCTCTTGGCCTTGGCCAGGTCAATGATTTCTTGCATGGTCAGCACCGGGTACTGGCCATTGAGTGTGCTGGGGCGCAGCGCGGCGGCGTCATAGGTGGTGCCACCGATCCACTGCTTGAGTTCGGCTGCGGTGAAGTCGGTGATCGACCAGTCGCCGGTGTGGTCCTCGCCATCGACCACCAGTGACTTCAACACTGATTTTGGGTCCGTAGGGTCGGTACGGTCACTGAGGTACTGCGCTGGCCCGCCATAGGTGGCCACGTTGTAGCTCACGTTCACCAGCACACCTGGCACGGTGCGCTTACGCCCCGCCACGGTGGGGTTGGTCTTGGCGATCTCGACGATGTTGGTGTTGTCGCTGAGCCAGGGGTTGTGGCGCGCCACGAGCACGCAATCTTTGGTCAGGTGCAGGTCTTCTTCCAGCGAATCAGCGCCTGCGTCCACTGCACCCTCGTAGGACGGCAGCGTTTCCTCCGGGTACAGGCCCGGAAGGCCGCGGTGCCCAATGATTAGCGGCACTGCGCCGTCCAGCGTTGGCAGCGGTGCCAGACCGTTGCCACCCCCACAGGCCGTCAAGGCCAGAGCGGCCGCCAGGGGCAGTGTGGTGAACCGAAGGTGCCGGGCAAGAATGGGGCGAATGAGTTGCATGTGGTTTACTCAACAGGTTGTCTAGGAGAAGGGGATCTTCAAAGCGGCATGTGACTGTGTGATGACATCGCAGGGCGCTTTGGGACGATTTGGTTGAGCATCGTTTCAGAACGATGAAAGCCTGGATGGGTGCCACACACTTCGTCACCAGGACACTACCCAAGGTCAGCACGGAAATCAGCTTGCCTGCTCTGGCGCACAACTTCAAGCGGATGCTGTCGACATTTGGGCAGCAAGCCTTCATGACGGCGGTGAGGGCTGAGGGTCTCAGGGTCTCAGGGTCTCAGGGACTCAGGGACTCAGGGACTCAGGGTCTTTTTACTGGGCCATTTAAGGCCCCATTTACGCTCGATAGCGCTCTTGACCTAGAATTCGACGTAACCAAGCGTAAACAATTGGGCACTGTGAGATCAAAACATGCGCGCAATAAACACAGCTCGAAAGCTAATCAAAGCCGACCCTCTTTCACCGTCAGCGGTTGTGATGGCCGATCTGGTGCTGGCTTTGGAGACAAAAGCTAACTACCCACTTGCAGATATCTACAAGCTCAATTACAAGGACTTTGAGCTTGCCATTGAAATTATCAAGGACTGGCGCATCGATCGGTACTATGTCGGCAAAGGCAAGCTGATTGATATTGCCGTTCAGTCAGGCGAAATGCGAAACCCTTCAGAGTAAAGAGCCGATAGCCACTTGGTTAACACTGGACTGTTGTTTTATGTTGCGACGCTCCAGCACCAAGTTAGCTGAGAAAATACCCAACGCAACGTCCGGCCCGCAAATTCCGGTCTGGACACCATACCTGAGTGTCGGTAACGCCAAGTTAGATGAGCAGCACATCACGCTGCTGGTACTTGGGCAAAATTTGCTCAGACTGCTTCAAATGGATCAACTTCGCAATGACGAGATTCAGGACCTCCTGAATGACATCGCAGGACTAGTCGCTATGCACGATGCGCTGGAGGAAAGTGTCCTCGAAGAAAACGGATGCCCGACTTTGGCAGAACACAAGGCGACACATGAAGTCTCCCGAGCCAAACTTGCTGGTCTAATTTCTGACGCATCAAACAACAGCTTAGATAAAACAGTTTTGGCGCGCGAAATAGCTGATTGGAAAGAGCACCACATCCGTGAAAATGACATGCCCGTCAAGCAATATATGAAGGCGAATCCCCGCTTGTTGGAGGACTCAGCCCACTAAGCTTTTCGTCGAGTTCTCTTGCTATACAAACCAGAAAAGCAGCGATGTCCTGCTCATAGTTGAAGGTTGAAGTTGGTGATTGAAGTCGTCATTCTCCATGTTGACGGACTTCTCGGAATTTACATTGGCACGGCTGGTAGGGGGCAGGTCACATGCTGCCGACTTTTGACTGACCCAACTTGACAGTCTGCCACCCAGCATCCGGTAAAGGCTTCAGATGCATCCCATGGGTTCACAGAAACTCGACAGCCTGGGTCTCAAGGCGGATGACCCTGACGTCGTGGCAAAGGACCTCGCAGGTGTCGCCGCTGTTCTTAACTGTGCCGGGCCGTTTTCACGGACCGCCAGGCCCATGGCCGAGGGCTGCATTAGGGCCGGTGTCCACTATCTTGATATCACTGCAGAAATTGAAGTATTTGAAGCGCTGGCCCTGCTCGGACCAAGGGCGAATAAGGCCGGGGTGATGTTGATGCCTGGGACGGGCTTCGATGTGGTGCCGAGTGACTGCCTTGCGGCACACTTGAAGCGTCGACTCCCTGATGCAACTGCTTTGACCCTCGCGTTTCAAGCCATTGGGCGGCCCTCGCATGGTACGGCTACGACCATGGTGGAAAACGTACACCGTGGTGGCATGATTCGGCGAGATGGCAAGCTGGTAGCGGTACCGTCTGCATCATCTTGCCGTGAAATCGATTTTGGTCAGGGACCGGTCACCACCATGTGCATCCCTTGGGGAGATGTCTCCACCGCCTGGGTCTCGACGGCCATTCCAAACATTGAAGTCTTCATGGTAGCACCGCCAGCATTGCGCTGGATGGCCAAGGCCTCGCGTTATTTGGGTGGCGTGATGGGTTCCAACTTCGTGCAAGGTTTGCTGAAGAAGCAAATCGACGCTGGGCCTGCCGGCCCCAACGCAGAGCAGCGCCAGCGAGGTGCGTCGCACTTGTGGGGTCAGGCACGAAACGCCGCCGACCAAACGGTCACGTCACGCCTGGACACCGTCGAAGGCTATGCACTCACAACCCTGACAGCCTGGGACATCGCCAAACGAACGGCCAACGGCGCGGCTCAACCGGGTTATGCCACGCCGTCGCTGGTTTTCGGAGCCGACTACATCTTGAACTTCGCCGGCACGACGCGCGCTGACTTGTGATGTTTCCTTGTTGTCGCGCGCGGCTGTGCGGTGAGAGGGGATCTATCTGCCATAAGTCGCCGAAAAACACGCCTTGCCCAGCCGGTTTGCACCGAGTGAGAGACCCTATCTCTGAAGTCGGCCCCACTTGCACTGCTCCAAGCGCAGTGACGATCAACAGATCAGGCGAATTGCAACTCAATCTTTCCCGTGCGCCGGCGCACGGGGCCGACGACGATTCTGACGTCGTGGCCTAACTTGGTCACCAACTCAAGCAGCTTGGCTTCGCTCACACCGCGGAATTGGCCCCGAGTGATTCGCGACACCTTGGATTGGTCGATGCCGAGCAGCTCAGCGGCGCCATCCTGAGTCAGGCGGCGCGCTTTGATTGCGCGGGCAATCTCAGCGGCGAGTTGAGACTTGCGTTGCATCTCTGCCGCGTCGGCATAACCCAGGTCGGCGTAGACGTTGGTGCTGCCTTCCTCAATGCCAATTTCGTTGTTTTCGTTCATCTTGGTGCTCCTTGCTGCATTTTCCAGGTCTCAAAATCCTGTTTCGCGACCTTCAGGCGGGCGTTGATCAGATCCATATCTTCTTTCGGTGTCTTGATCCCACTCTTGGACTTCTTCTGAAAGCAGTGCAGGACGTAGACCCATCCAGCGAACTTGACCGTGTAGACGGCCCGGTAGGTATTACTGCGAAAATCCTCGACCACTTCCAACACGCCGGCAGAGCCGAACCCGCTCATAGCCTTGGCGTCCTGGTGCTTGCCACCCGCTTGCGCAAGGTCGATGGCGTGTCCGAACACGTCTTTCACGTCCTCGGGCATTGCATCCAGATCGCGCTTGGCCGAGCCAATCCATTTGAGGGGCTTGCGGGTCTGCTTTGTCATCGGTTTCATTATGCCTATTTGAGCATAAGAATGTCAATCAGGCATTTGAGTTCGCTCCCGAATATTTGAGGACGACTGGGAATCACGCTTTGACGTTCACATTGTTGCGGTCAGCTTGACACACCCAAAGGGCGGACCAGTGCATCATTAAGGCAGAGCATATTTCACAATTCAAAACTGACAATCTCCGCAAACAGGGGACCAACACCCGAAACGTTCTACACCTGTTGCAAGAGCGAGTTTGAACCTAGGTCCGCATTGCACCACGGGTTCTGGGAGCACACAAGTCTCACCGTCACTCCAATGACCGCAATTAGTAAGGACAATCCGAATTCTCTATTACCGCTTTGGGCACGAAACAGGTGTCGACGACAGGCTGGTCCCCGGTAATTCATGTTTGACCTCGCCAACGACAGCTTCGCGGCATGCCGTTTACGCCTCGAAAGTTTCACCAGTGTCTCTTGCGGCTGTAGAACCTGAAATCGGATCGACAAAGCTGCAACCGGCAAGAACAGATACATAGCCGAAGTTGGAACTTCCGAAGTGATCGCCATAAAGCAGTCACAGACTTTTGGTTGGCTATCCTTCGACCTCCGGGGCGTCACAATCCACCATTCAATGCCGTGTTTGAAATGGAGTGATTCATGCGTGTTATCGCCGCACTTGTTGCTGGGCTTGTCATCAGCGCACAGGCGCTCGCCTTAGACTTGGGCAGCCTGAGCAACGCCGACGCCGGCCGTGGTCTGAAAGACGCACTGACACAAGGCTCGGCCGTCGCCATCTCAAAGCTGGGCGCAGAAAACGGGTTTCTTGGCAATGACAAGGTCAGGATACCCCTGCCCGACACCCTAAAGCGCGTCGAGGGCATGCTGCGTATGCTGGGCATGCAGAAGCAGGCCGAAGAACTGGTCGTGGCGATGAACCGGGCTGCCGAGCAGGCCGTACCGCTGGCCAAGCCTCTACTGGTCAACGCCGTCAAGAACATGAGCTGGCAGGACGCCAAGGGGATTCTTGCCGGCAACGATACAGCTGCGACAGAGTATTTCCGCAGGACCACCAGCGACCAGCTCACTGAGAAGTTCCTTCCGATCGTCACCAAGGCCACCGCCAAAGTGGGTCTGGCCGAGAAGTACAACGAAATCGCCGGTAAGGGTGCGAAGCTGGGGCTCGTTGATGCCAAGCAGGCCAGGATAGAGACCTATGTGACGCAGAAGACGTTAGATGGCCTCTTCGTGATGATGGCTGAGCAGGAGAAAGCGATCCGCGCTGACCCCATTGGTGCCGCTACGGCCATGGCAAGAAAAGTTTTTGGGCTCGCTACAAAGTAGTCCGGGCCCACCAAATCAAGCCACCATGAGGCCGAGCACGAGGTCACACGGTGTTCCTGATCAGGGTCTTGGCGGCGTGGTTGAAGCCAGTCTGGCGAAGATGCGTGCAGCGTGAATCCGAACAGGTTATTGGACTTCCATCTTTACTCACTTTTATCGTTGTTGCCAAGAATTGCTTGACCATTTAGTTACCGGTAACTATAATATAGCGTATCCGGTAACCAAATAATTAATGCAGATGGAAAAAAAGCAAATAGGGAGGCCTAAGTTGTACGACTCAGCCTCTGACAAGTTGGAGGCATTTCGCAAGCGCCTAGAGTCCGCTGGCTATATGCGCAAGGAGGTCCTAGTAACCAAGGAAACTTGGGAACAGATTTCGACACTGGCAAAAGAAAACAGCGCAAGTGTTTCCGATACAGCATCTGGCTTACTTGAATATGGCACCAGAGCATTCGTTGCCAAGAAGGAGTCCGCATCAATTGCATTCAGCAGGAAACAAAACGATGCGCCCTCGGCGCCAGTCTCTTCTAATTCGAAAGCGAGGCCCGGCGCGAATCCAATCGCAGACTTTTTTAACAAAAGGAAGGCGTTGTCCCTTGCGGCGTCAAAGGTCAATGAAGACAAAAGCAGCAATTGAATGCCGAACCAACCAGCCGATAGTCATCAACCACAGGAGTGCAGAAATATGAATCCGTTTATCCCAACTTCAGTCAATGACATATGGGCGACATTGGACTAAATCAAGCGGTAATTTTGAGTTGGATAGCCCTGGCAGCCGACATTCATCGAGACCTGCAAAGTGCCCTTAGCCATTGAGCAAAGTGAGGAGCGGACGTTCGCCACTATCTATTGGAGGCTGAAGCCGTCGTTCGGATTTCAAGTTTGACAGCACCTATTTGATACGGTAAAATGCCGTATTATTTTTGGAGTTGTCATGACAGCAGTTGCCCGTTTTGATCTGAAGCTTGACGCTGACGACAAGGACCTTCTTTCCCGAGCGGCAAGCCTTATGGGTACGACTATGGCCGGCTTTGTCCGCAGTGCGGCCAAAGAAAAGGCACAGACCCTGTTGGAGCAGGAGTCACGGGTGACGCTCACCAAACGCGATTTTCTTGCCTTCAACGCAGCAATCAGTGGCGTATTCAGTCCGAACCCGGCGCTGCAAGTTGCGCTGACCGCTGCGTCAAAGGTCAAGCGTGCTTGAAGAGCAGGTTTTTGACGCCAGGCTGCACGATCGCGCAGGGTTTCATTGCGGGGTGCCGGCGCTGGATGATTACTTGCACAAATACGCGGCACAACAGAATGCAAAGGGCATTAGCACCGTCTTTGTTTTGGTGGACGATGCGGCACCGAGCAAAATTCTGGGTTTCTATACGCTCAGTGCGGCACAGGTAGGCGTTCAGCAACTCAGTGACGTGGAACGCAAAAAACTACCTCGTTACCCTGTGCCGTGTTTTCGCATGGGACGTCTGGCACGCGCTATTGAAAGTCGCGGCGCCGGATTGGGCGAGGTTTTGATCGGCTGTGCTGTTGACAGATGTCTGCATGCCCGCAGCCTTGTTGGTGCCTACGCGCTGATGGTGGACGCAAAAGATGAAAAAGCGAGGTCGTTCTATGAGCGATACGGGTTCAGTCCTTGTGTCGATGCGCCAATGTCCCTCTACCTACCGCTCGGGTGAGCTCTCTACACGAAGGTCCGATCACGGTCTCTAATGTGCCGAGGATTACGGTAGGGACGCCCATTACTGGGTGCCCCCCGCACAGATCCGTACTTGCCCGATTCGGGCATACGGCTCCTACCTTGGGTGAGTGACGGCAAAGCGCTGGTCAGGCCACGGATGAAGGATTCGGGGCGGCGGCAGCCAGGCATCGGCGAGCTTCGTCATGCGTTGCCACGTCATGTGATCCTTCTGGCTTCGACGCCGCAGCGTTCGTCGCCACAGATCACTGACGTAGTGGCGAAATGCGCCGAGTGCCCGGGCATTCGTCGGCACCGCGTGGTATGCGAAGAACCCCGTCACCACTGCCCTCAGCCATCGGCCCTGTTCGGGGATGGCGTGGTGCATGCGGCTACGCAGTTCCTCCTTGACCTCGTGAAGCCTCGCTCGCATGCGGTCGCCCCGGCTCTTGCGCTGGAGCAGGAAGGCTCCGCGTCGAGACCTGCCGCAAATGAACGTGAACCCCAGGAAGCTGAAGGTTTCTGGCTTACCCAACCCGCGCTGCCTTCTTCGCACCGCCGCGTGGCGGCCGAACTCCAATAGCCGGGTCTTGTCCCCATGAAGCTCGAGCGCGAACTGCTCGAGCCTGTGCCGCATCGCATCCCAGAATCGCCTGGCATCGGCTTCGTGCTCGAAGCCGGCAACAATGTCGTCGGCATAGCGCACAACGATCACATTGCCGGTGGCTTCACGCCGGCGCCATTGCTGAGCCCAGAGAT
>SESD01001988.1_pt1 | contig 10673 bp, 12 predicted proteins | sample 3171411 | NCBI WGS metagenome assembly SESD01 (sample SAMN06051880, study PRJNA518727) | freshwater metagenome | biome: subpolar coniferous forest; feature: holomictic lake; material: water; isolation source: holomictic Lake 442, 16.5 m depth | place: Canada: near Kenora, Ontario | collected...
GCCCAAGAATCTGACCGAGTTCATCGCCTGGGCCAAAGCCCACCCCGGCCCGCTCAACTTCGGCTCGGCCGGCATCGGCAGCGGCGGGCACCTGGCGGGCGAGCTCTTCAAGCAGCTGGCGGGCGTGAAGGCCGAGCACATCCCCTACAAGGGTTCGGGACCGGCGCTGGCGGCGCTGCTCGCCAACGAGTACCACTTCAACTTCGCGGGGCTGCAGGCCGCGCAGCCGCACATCCGCTCGGGCCGGATCCGCGCGCTGGCGATCACCTCCACCAAACGCCTCCCTACGCTGCCGGACCTCCCGGCCGTGGCCGAGCAGCTGCCGGGCTTCGAGCTGGTGGGCTGGTACGGCATCATCGGCCCGCCGGGGCTGCCGCAACCGATCGTGGCGAAGCTGAATGCCGAACTGGTCAAAGCCCTCAACAGCCCCGACGTGCGCGACCGCATCCTCGCCGACGGCTCCGAGCCCGTGGGCAGCAGCCCCGAGCAGTTCCGCCAGTTCATGCTGGCCGACACGGCGAAGTGGGTGAAGGTGGTCAAGGAAAGCGGCGCCAAAGCTGACTGAACCTGACTGAAAAGGTGGGGCGAAACTGCGGGGCGAAACCGCAGCCCCCCGTTTTATACTCGCGGCCTATGTCCACTGCCACCACCGCGAGCACCGCCCCGATCACCAGCAAGGAAACGGTCTTCCCGATCCTGCTGTCGCTCGGCTTCTGCCACCTGCTCAACGACCTGATGCAGTCGCTGCTGCCGGCGCTCTACCCGATGCTCAAGGCGCAGCTGCACCTCGACTTCAGCCAGGTGGGGATGCTGACGCTGGCCTTCATGCTCACGGCGTCGCTGCTGCAGCCGCAGATCGGCATGTTCACCGACAAGAAACCCCTGCCGTATTCGCTGGCGGTGGGCATGGCGGGGACGCTCACGGGTCTGGTGCTCCTCTCGATGGCCGAGAGCTACAGCGCGGTGCTGATGGCCGCGTGCTTCATCGGCACGGGCTCGGCGGTGTTCCACCCCGAGGCTTCGAGAGTCGCAAGGGCCGCCTCGGGTGGACGCTACGGCATTGCGCAGTCGATCTTCCAGGTCGGCGGCAACCTCGGCGGCGCGATCGGCCCGCTGCTGGCAGCCTTCATCATCCTGCCCAGGGGACAGGGATCGATCGCGTGGTTCTCGCTCGCGGCGTTGCTCGCGATGATGGTGCTCACCCGCGTGGGCATGTGGTACTCGGCGCGCCTGCGGGAGGCACGCGCGGCACACCCCCAAGGCAAGGACGCGAAGCACGCGCCCCCGCCGGCCCCGGCCGTGGGCGTGGTGTTCTTCGTGGGCCTGCTGATGGTGCTGGTGTTCTCCAAGAACGCCTACAACTCGAGCATCACCACCTTCTTCACCTTCTACCTGATGGAGCACTTCAGCCTGCCGGTGCGCGACGCGCAGGTGCAGCTCTTCATCTACATGGCGGCCGTGGCGATGGGCACGCTGGTCGGCGGCCACATCTCCGACAAGATCGGCCGCCGCCCGATGATCTGGATCTCCATCCTCGGTGCGCTGCCCTTCACGCTGATGCTGCCCTACGCCAACCTCTTCTGGACCGGCGTGCTGACGATCGTGATCGCGCTGATGATGGCCTCGGCCTTCCCGGCGATCCTCGTCTACGCGCACGAACTGCTGCCCGGTCGCGTGGGCATGGTGTCGGGGATGTTCTTCGGGTTCTCGTTCGGCCTCGGCGGCCTCGCAGCAGCGGGCCTCGGCCGGCTCGCGGACGCCTACGGCATCGTGTTCGTCTACCACCTCACGGCGTGGCTGCCGGTGATCGGGTTGCTGGTGTGGTTCCTGCCGGATTTGGAAAAAGGCAAGCTCAGGAAAGCGTAGTCAGTAGCGCTCGAGGGCCGCTTTGAGTCTGGCCTTCACCTTCGTGCGCAGCGCGGCCGGCGCAACGACCTCCACGTCCGGCCCGAACTTGAGGATGTCCATCAGCAGCTCGCGGTCGTCCGCGTAGGGCACCTCGAGCAGGTAGCTGCCGTCGGCCTCGAAAGACGCCTTCTGCTTCGGGTGCCAGTCCTCGCCGGATACCCAGCGCGCACGCTCGGCCGTAAAGCGCAGCTTCGCCCACTGCACGTCCTTGCCCGCGAAGATGCCGTAGCCCGACTGGAAATGGAGATCCAACTCGGCCTTCGGGACGTCCTTGGCCTTGTCGTCGAGGAGGTCGGCCGAACGGATTGCGTCGAGCGAAAAGCTGCGCACGCCCTCGGCCTTGTGGCACCACGCGTCCACGTACCAGTTGCCGCGGTAGTGCACGAGATGCTGCGGGGAAATGGTGCGGGTGGTCTCTTCGTTCCGCTCGCGGTTGTGGTGGCGGATCGCGAGGCGTTTGCGTTTGAGCACCGCGGTGGCGACCACTTCGAAATGCGCGAGCTTCGATTTGCGCGCGGCCTGCTGCAGCACGTGGATGCGGCGCTCGACCTCGGCGGCGGAGTGGTCGCCCTTGTCGAGCACGGCGCGCAATCTTTCCAGCAAGGGCTTCACGTGCGGCGTCAGGAGGCCCGGCTGCAGCGACTCCAGCAGGTGCTGCATCGTGAGCAGTGCGTGCGTCTCGGCCGGCGAGAACCACAGGCCCGGCAGCTCGAAGTCCGGCGCGGACGCATCGAGCCGGTAACCGTGCGTAGCCTGGTCCCACTCGATCGGCGCATGGAAGCGGTCGCGCAGGTACTCCAGGTCGCGCTTGAAGGTGGCGGGCGAGATCTCGAGCTCGCGCAGGAACACCTCGCGCGGCACGCTCTTCCGCTCGCGCAGCAGGCGCTCGATGCGGTAGAAGCGCTCTGTGCGTTCCACGGGGTCAGCCGCCCGCGAGCCGCTCGATCTCCGCCACCGTGCGGTCGAGCTCGTGCCACAGGCGAATGCCGCCACCGGGCCGGTCCTCGAGGCGCGCCTTGAAGGCGGTCAGCAGCGCGCGGTAGTACCAGAGGTTGCCGACGCGGCCGGCGGTAAAGCGCGGCCACAGCTTGTCGCCGATCTCGCGGAAGTCCTCGAGGATGGCGCGCGCGTTGTAGAGCTTGTCGGCCATCGACACCAGCAGGGCATCGGCCGGCTTGGTGGCCACCTGGTCGATGTAGATCTGCTTCCTCACCCGCCAGCGCGCCGGGTCGCGGTCGTGCTGCTCTTCGGGATTGCCGTCGGTGCAGGCTTCGACGATCGCCTCGACGCGGTCGCCGAAGCGCGCGCGGATTTCGTTGGGCGACATCTTGTGCGCCTGGTCCTCCAGCGCGTCGTGCAGCAGCGCGCCGATCGCCTGGTCCTCGGTGCCGCCGTGCTCCAGCACAATGGCCGCGACGCCGATGAGGTGCGACACATAGGGGACGTCGCCGCCTTTGCGCTTCTGGTCCTCGTGCAGCTCCGCGGCCCAGACCAGGGCGTCGCGGAAGCGTTTGCCTACTGCGGGCATGGGGGCTCCTCAGGCGGCCTCAAGTTCGTCGGCCTGTTTGATCAATGATTCGGCCGGGATGCCGAGCCCGCGATGCAACCGCCAGATCATCTTCAGCGTGAGGGGGCGCTTGCGGTTAAGCACTTCATAGACGCGATTCAGCTGCCCGATCATGGGCACCAGATCCCTGGCTGCGAGGCCGGATTGCTCCATGCGAAACTTGATCGCCTCCACCGGGTCCGGGAGATCCATGCGGTAGTGCTTCGCCTCGTAAGCCTCCACCAGCGTGACGAGCACGTCCAGGCGCTCCCCTTCGCGTGAGCCTGCCCGCGCTGTCATCAGGGACTCGATTTCCTTGAGCGCGGACCGGTAGTCCGCCTTGGTCCGGATCGGCTTGATTTCCATGGCTTTGTCCCGTGTCAGATCGTTTGTGCGTCAATCCTGTCGTACTGCGTGTGGGTACCGATAAAGCGGACGTAGACCACACGGTACGGGTAATTCACCCATACCACCAGCCGGTACTTGTTACCGGCCAGGTTGAACACCACCCTGCCGTCCTTGAGGATGCTGGCCGTCCCGAACTCGCGCTTGACCTCGGCAGGCGAGGCCCAATCCGCCTTGAGGGCGTGGCGATACCAGGCCAGCGCCGGCTCACGGGCATCCGCATGGGCCGACTTGCCCTCCCAGAAGTCACGCAACGTCGACAAAGCAATGATGCGCATGCAAAAGCATAGTCCCGAATTGGGACTAATGCAAATCGCCCACCGTTTCGCCCAGCGCATTGAGTTCCCGCCCCCGCGCGTCCACACTGGGGCCTTCGCGCAAGGAGACGCCCATGCTGTCCCGATTTTCCGCCCTCGCCCTCGCTTTATCGGTATTCGCCGGCACCGTCCACGCACAGGCCTGGCCCACCCGCCCGCTCAAGATCGTGGTGCCCTTCGCCCCCGGCGGCAGCACCGACCTCACCGGGCGGCTGCTCGCGCAGCGCATGCAGGACGCGCTCGGCCAGCCGGTGATCGTCGAGAACCGCGCGGGGGCCGGCGGGGCGATCGCCACCGACTTCGTCGCGAAGTCGGTGCCGGACGGCTATACGATGCTGATCGCAGTAGCCGGGCCCTTCGTGATCGCGCCGCTGCTGTCGAAAACGCCCTACGACCCGCTGAAGGATTTTTCCTTCGTCGCGGGCCTCAACGGCAACCCGCAGGTGCTGCTCGCGCACCCGGACGTCCCGGCGAAGACCATCAAGGAGTTGATCACCCTTGCCAAGGCCCAGCCCACGGCGCTCAACTTCGGCACTGCCGGGCCGGGGTCGCTGATCGAACTCTCCGGCCTCGTGTTCAACCACATGGCCGGCACGAAGATCACCATGGTGCCCTACAAGGGCGGCGCCCCGGCCGTGGCGGCGGCCATCGGCGGCGAGGTGCAGCTCACTTTTGCCAACACCTCGGACGCACTGCCGCAGGTCAAGGGCGGCAAGCTCCGGCCCGTGGCGGTCACGAGCGCCACGCGCTTCCCGCAACTGCCCGACGTGCCGTCGATCGCGGAGTCCGGCCTGCCGGACTTCAACGTCGTGACATGGAACGCGATGGTCACCGCCGCGGGCACGCCGCCGGACGTGGTGAACCGCCTCGCCAAGGTGATCCAGGACACGCTCAAGGACCCGGCCGTGCGCCAGAAGATGGCCGACTTCGGCACCACCACCGCGACCGAAGGCCCCGCCGAACTGCGCACTTTCGTGCAGGGCCAGTACACGTTCTGGCAAAAGTTCATCAAGGATTCCGGATTACGCGTCGAATAACTACGCAGAGAACCAATGAAAACCACAACTACAGAAACCGCAGCACGCTTCCTCCTCGACGGCCTCTCGGAAGTCGGCGTCGAATACCTCTTCTGCAACTTCGGCACCGACCACGCGCCGATCATCGAGGAGATGGCCCGCCTCGAAGCGGCGGGCCTGCCGTACCCGAAGGCGATCCTCTGCCCGCACGAGAACACCGCGATGCACATGGCCGGCGGGTATGCCCTGGCCACCGGCCGCGGGCAGGGCGTGATGGTCCACGTGGACGTGGGCACCGCCAACGCCGCAATGGGCATGCACAACCTCTTTCGCACGCGCCTCCCGGTGATGCTGATGGCCGGCAAAGCGCCGTACACGAGCTTCGGCGAACTGCCCGGCACGCGCGACGACTACGTGCACTTCGTGCAGGAGCCCATGGACCAGGGCAGCATCGTGCGGCCCTTCGCCAAGTGGGAATACACGCTGCCCTCGGGCGCGGTGGCCAAGGAGACCGTGCGCCGCGCGCACACGCTGATGCAAAGCGACCCGCCCGGGCCGGTGCACCTGCTCTTCGCGCGCGAGACGCTCGCCGAACACTGGCAGCCCGAGGCGATCCGCTCGTACCCGGACGCCACGCATGCGCCGCAGAAGCTCGGCGGCATCGACCCGGCGCGGGTCAACGCGCTGGCCAAGCGCCTGCTGAAGTCCGAGCGCCCGATGCTGATCACCGGCTACGGCGGCAAGGGGAAGCGCACGTCGGATGCCATCCAGAAGCTGTCGCAGATCGCCGGCATCCGCGTGTTCGAGAATGCGCCGGTCATCAACATGGGCCGCGAGTTCGCGGGCTTCGGGGGCTTTCGCGTGGCGGACTTCCTGCCGCAGGCGGACTTCGGGCTCATCGTCGACACCGACGTGCCGTGGATCCCGCGCGATACCGCGCCGCACCCGGACGCGTACTGGGCGCACATCGACATCGACGTGGTGAAGAAGTCGATCCCGATGTGGAGCTTCCCGGCGCAGGAGCGCATCGAGGCGAACGCGGGGCAGGTGCTGGAGCAACTGGCCGAAGCCGTCGCCGCCATGGCGGACACGGGCTTCAAGTCAGCGGCGGCTGCGCGATGGAAGGCGATGGAAGGCGAGTTCGCCGCGCGGAAGAAGAAGGCTGCGGCCCTCGCCGCCGACCCCGGTACCGTCGGTGCGATCAACCCCGACTACTTCGCCGCCGAACTCGGCAAGCGCCTCGACCCGGAAGACACGATCCTCTCCGAAGCGGTGACCAACAACCCGGTGTTCGCGCGGCAGGTGCCGCGCCCGGTGCCGTGCACGATGATCCGCCACAGCGGCAGCGGCCTCGGCGCCGCGGGCGGCCTGGCGCTGGGCGTGAAGCTCGCGCGCCCGCAACACCGCTCGGTGCACATCGTCGGCGACGGGGGGTTCTACTTCGGCAACCTCGACTCGGTGTTTGCCGTTTCGCGGGAACACGACCTGCCGATCTTCAGCATCATCGTCGACAACACCGGCTGGAACGCGGTCAAGGACGCGACGCTGCGCGTCTACCCCGAGGGCACCGCGCTAGAGCGCGACGCCTTCAAGTCACGATTGCCCAAAGGGATGGACTTCTCCAAGCTCGCCGCGGTCAGCGGCGCCTACGGCGAATGCCTCTCCGACCCGGCGGACACCGGCGCCGCGATCGAGCGGTGCCTTGCGGCGCTCAAGGGAGGCCGCAGCGCGCTATTGCACGTGCGGGTAACGCCGATCTAGCCCCCACTCCCCAGGATGGCCATCGCCTCGATCTCCACGAGGTACTCGGGCTGCGCGAAGACGTTCCCGCCCACCACCACGCAGGGCGGGAAGTCGCCGGAGAAGAACTGCTTCCTCGCCTCGACGAACGCGATGCGGTGGCGGATATCGTTGAGGAACACGTTGAGCTTGATGATGTCGCTCATCTTGCCGCCTGCGGCTTCGACGAAGAGCTTCATCCGCGTGAAGGCCTGCAGGGTCTGGGCATAGGCGTCGCCGGGGCCGACCAATTCGTTCCTGCTGTCCTTGCCCACCATGCCGGCGATCACCACCAGGTTGCCGATCACGAAGCAGTTGGACCACGTGCCTTCGGGCGGCTCGGGCACTTCGGGGACGGTGACGCGGCGGCGCTTGCCGCTGACGGATTCCAGCATGGGAGACTCCTCTGTGTAGGGCGGGGAAAGTCGGGATATTATCCGGACATAAGAGGAGACACTAAAAAATGAAAATAAAATTCGTAGTGGCGGCCGCCTTGGCCGTGTTCGTGCAGGCCGCGGTGGCACAAAGCCCTGCGTCCCAATATCCCACCAAGCCGCTGAAGGTCATCGTGCCGGTCACCACCGGCGGGCCGAGCGACCTCGTCGCGCGCATCCTCGGCGACAAGCTCGCCGCGTCTCTGGGCAAGCCGGTCATCATCGAGAACCGCCCGGGCGCGTCCCAGACGGTAGGCTCGGCCGCGGTGGCCAAGTCCGACCCGGACGGCTACACGCTCCTGCAGGCCGCGGCCAACATGGCGATCAACCCGATATTGATGTCCGACCTGCCGTTCGACACGATCAAGGACTTCGCGCCGGTGTCGCTCACGCACATGACGCCGTATGTGTTCGTGGTGAGTTCGCAGTCGCCCGTGACCTCGCTCGCCGAGCTCTTCAAGTACGTCCGCGACAACAAGGGCAAGGTCACCTACGGCACCACCGGCCCGGGCAGCCCGCAACTGCGGGCCACGCTGCTCCTCGCGCAGCAGGTGCCGCTCGGCGAGATGACCGAGATCGCCTACAAGGGCAGCTCCGCCGCACACCCGGACCTGATCTCGAACCGCATCACCTTCATGATCGACCCGCTGGCGGCCTCTGCGCCGCACATCAAGTCCGGGGCGCTGCGCGCACTTGCGGTGACCACGCCGCAGCGCAACCCGTCCTTCCCGAACGTACCGACGGCGATGGAATCGGGCGCGCCGGCCTACGATTTCGCCAGCTGGGGCGGGATGTTCGCGCCCGCCGGCACGCCGCGCGAGATCGTCATGAAGCTGAACGGCGAACTGGCCAAGGCGCTCAACGGCGCGGACATCAAGAAGCGCTTTGACGACATGGGCCTGGTGGCGAAACCCAGCTCACCCGAGGAGTTCGGCGCCTTCCTGCAGGCGGAGATGACCCGCTGGAAGGGCATCCTCGCGAAGAAGCCCTGAAACTGGTACTGTTTCGCCCATGAACTTCAGATTCTTCGTCGGAATGCTCTTCCCGGTCTTCATCATGGTGATCCTTGTGAGGATCGTCATGAACGACATGGTGATCTGGAAGAGCATCTGGTCCTGGTGGACGGTGGGATTCACCGTGGGCGGTGCTGCGGTGGGAACATTCCTGCAGGTAAGCATGCAACCGAAGGCCAAGAAAAAGGTCGGCGAGTAGGAACCCCCCGGCCCTCAGGCCAGCAGCTTCGCCAGTTCGCCGCTCTCGGCGAGTTTCTTCAGGTCGTTGGCGCCACCAATGAGCGAGCCTTTCACGAACACCATGGGGAAGGTCGGCCAGCCCGACCACATCTTGAGCGCCGTGCGCCCGCGCCATCCGCCGAAGTAGCTGCCGTACTCGAGGTAGTGGTGGGCCACGCCCGCCTTGTCGAGCGTGCGCCGGGCAAATTTCGGCCAGGGGTTCTGCGCCATGCCCACGACCACCACCGGATGCGCGGCGATCGCCGCCTGCACCTCGCGGACGATATCGGCATGGCTGCCGGCAACGATGTCGCGCACTGCCGGGTGGATCCGGGACTCTTCGAGGACGCTGCGGGGCATAGTGACTCCTTACTGGATTGCGGTACTCAGAACGACCATGGCACGGGGGCCACGCCAAAGAGGACCCGGTGGAACAGCATCACCAGCAGCGCGAGCAGCACGCCGCCGCCTATCGCCATGAAGTCGTACTTGCGCTGCGGGACGAACTGCTTCACCGCGCCGCGCGCCACCGCCGAGCCGAGATCCAGAGCCGCATAGGCAAGGAACGCGCCGAACAGCAGCGTGGCCTTGGCGTGCCCGTTGGCGAGCAGGTGCACCAGCGCCCAGAGCCCGAGGCCGATCAGCATCGGGTGCTTCACGATCCTGCGGATGTGGGTCTTCATATTGGCTGCAGCCAGCAGGATGAAGGCGATCACCATGACGAGCGGCGCCGCGTGCCGCGCGCCGCTCGACTGCGCGAAGATCTGGTCGCCGCGGTGCGCGTAGGCGTAGCCCGCAACGATGAGCAGGAGCCCGATCCCCGACACGACCGAGAAGAGGCCCTTGTAGCGCTGCTCGCCCAGGCGGCTCGCGCATGCGGCGCGCAGCGGCGGCACGGCGGGCACCACGTGGATGCCGAGGAACAGGACGAGGCCGAGGATCAGGGTGGGAAGTGCCATGGGGCTTCCTTTATAACACTGTGTGGGACGGCCACCGCGAGCGCCGTGGCCGCGACAATCGCCGCCGGGAGCGGCACCCAGGTCAAAAGGCTTGCCTTGAACGGCAAGCCTAGCCTCCCAGCCTGTCGACGTCCTTGAGGCCCACGTCGGCCACCCGGCCGCGCTGCGCGCGGCGCCCGTCATAGTCACGGACCTCCTTCTTGCCGAGCTCGACGCTCGAGCGCTTGCCGCGCTTCATGCCGAAGAGTTCGAGGCGGGTGCCGTCGATCACGGCCACGGACGCCAGGGTCACCTTCTCGGGCAGCGCGATCAGCTGCACGCCAAGGCCGCCGTTGGGCCGCAGGGGCATTTCGTCGAGCAGGAACACCAGCAGCCGCCCGTCGGAGGAGAGCGCGGCCACGCGGGGACTGACGTCGCCCTTGAAGCGGGGCACCGGCGCGGGTGGCAGCACCTTCGCGCCCTCGGCCGGCTTCATGAACTCCTTGCCCGCCTTCATGCGGGTGACCATGTCCTTGAGTTGCGCGACAAAGCCATGGCCCGAGGTGGTGTGCAGCAGGAGGCTCTGCTCCATCGAACCGGTGCCCATCCAGACGATGGTGTCGCCGGCGGCGTTGACCAGGCTGTTGACCGGCGCGCCGTCGCCGCGGCCCGAAGGCAGGCCGGCGGCTTCCAGCGTCCAGGTCTTGCCCGACGAGCCGAGGAACACCACCTGGTCGGTGGTCTTGCATTCGGCCGCCTGCGACAGGCCGTCGCCGTCCTTGAAGCTGACCGTCGTGAGGTCGATGCCGTGGCCGACGCGGGCGCGGATCCAGCCCTTCTTCGACAGGATCACGGTGACCGGTTCTTCCAAGACGGCGCGCTCGATCGAGGTGCGCTCATCGGCGCGGATCAATGTGCGGCGCGCATCGCCGTACTTCTTCGCGTCGTCTTCGAGTTCTTTCACGACGAGGTTCTTGAGGACGCGCTCGGAGTCGAGGATGCGGCGGTACTCGTCCTTTTCCTTCTCCAGCGCCTTCTTCTCGTCGTTGAGCTTGACGCCGTCCAGCCGCGTCAGCTGGCCGAGGCGCAGGTTGACGA
>SESD01001992.1_pt1 | contig 10659 bp, 10 predicted proteins | sample 3171411 | NCBI WGS metagenome assembly SESD01 (sample SAMN06051880, study PRJNA518727) | freshwater metagenome | biome: subpolar coniferous forest; feature: holomictic lake; material: water; isolation source: holomictic Lake 442, 16.5 m depth | place: Canada: near Kenora, Ontario | collected...
AGGCGATGTGATCGGGATCAACACGGCCATTTATTCGACGAGCGGGACATTTGCCGGGATCAGCTTTGCGGTTCCGATCAACAGGTCCCTGGATCTTCTTGGCGGTGTCATCGATTTCCAGAACGAACCGCCTCCGATCGCCAAGGGGCAGCTTGCCGCATGGGGTAAAACAGGCAAGCAGATCGGCAATGCTTACCGGTTTCCCGACGGACAGACCCTTATTCCGCCGCACAACTACCGGGGGACATGCACCGACTGTCATCCGCAGTTTCTTACCGCGGGCTTTGATCCGAACAATATGAGGTTCGGTTCGGTTCTCCCCGCTCCTCCGGTGCAGGGGACGAACCAGGTTTGGGGTCAGCGAAGGTATCTTGGACCGGGGCAGGGCAGGGGCCAGGTACCGTATCCAGGCGCGGCGGGTTTGCGAAGGAACCCCGGACCGTGGTGTCCGGTCGCAGGGCCCAACAACATTTCTCTGGGGATGACCGTTTCGGATGTCGATGATGTGATCGCGAATCAGAACAACATGATGCGTGCCGGTGGCGTTTTCGTCATCAGCCTGATACCGGGTACGCCCGCTGATGCCGCAGGCTTGCAGAGGGGCGATGTCATTCTCAGGGTGGACGGCAGGAAGATTCAGGACAGTGCCAGCTTTGCGAAGATTCTTGAGGCAAAAGGCGGGCCCGCGATCGACCTGGTGATTTTACGGTTTGGTGTCAGAAAAACGGTCAAGGTAAAAATGCCGTCAGGTGGGGCCGCACAGGCCATGGCGGGAACAACCCCGGTCAAACAACCGAAGTCGTTTGCCTGGCTGGGCGCGGATATGAATGCTTTGCCTCCTGAAAAGGCGGGTGTTTCTGTCGTCGAAGTGGAGGGTGTGCTTGCGGCTGCCGGCGTCAAAGCAGGCGACATCATCACGGGGGTGAACAATTCGAAGGTAACCGATATGAATTCATTCATCGAACTGACGACGAAGGTGAAGATCAAGAAGGGATGTCTCCTCGACATTATGCGTTCGGGAAATCCCCTCTATATTATCGTAAAGTAATATGGTCGATGGTGCGGGGGGACACCTTACGGCAAGGTGTCCCCCGGTACTGATGATGGGCAAGGAAAAATGAAAAGATGAATAAAGAATTACTCAAAAAATTGTATGCCAGAGAGTTGGATCTGATTGCCGAAGCACCTTCCGCGATTCAGGTGAAGTGGATGGACTATTTGGCACGCATCAAGGACAAGGTATGGGGCCGTCAGTCAGTCGCGATGAGGATCGCGATTACGGCCCTGACCATGGCCCTCTTGTCGGCTTGCGTTTATTATTACAACTTTTTTACGGTGGAGTACTACAAGACGCGTCTTGAAATAACGCAGATCGAAGCGGAGTTACAACGCAGAAACGATCTGATCCCGAACCTCGTGAAGGCCGTCAATGATTATATGGCCTTTGAAAACAAGATCTTTCAACATGCGGCCGATGTGAGGAGCGCTTTGAGTTCCCTGAAAAGCATCCCAGAGGTGACGCCGTCTCAATTGAGCTTGCAGAGCGCCCTTTCCAAATTTCAGGCCGTAGCCGAGAACTATCCTGATCTTAAAGCGTCTGCAACCTATCAGAACCTCATGATGGAACTGTCGAATACGGAAACGAGGATAGCCACTGCGAGGATTCGGTATAACACGGTATCCAATTTCTACAATTCGCGGTTAAGGATGTTTCCGGGCATCATCTTCGGATTTGTGATGAGGTTCGATCCGGTACAAGCCTTCGAATCGGAAAAATCGGCCAAAAGGGTCCCTGACGTAAAATGAGCAATTTGCCGCATCGCGAAAGAACGATTAAGGATAAACCAGTGAAGAAAAACATTCTGTCGGCGTTGTTCGTGTTGATGATGCTTCTGGTGGCAGGGAGCGCAATGGGGCAGCAATCCGTTATGCCGTCCCATGTGACGCTGGGGCTCCTGGGGGCGATCATCGTTTTTCATACCGGTGTCCTGATCGGAGTGATCGGCACCCTGATCGGCGCCGGCGGCGGCTTCATCCACGTGCCGGTGCTCATTATTTTTTACGGGTTTTCACCCCAGCATGCCATCGGCACATCTATGGCCGTCGTCATGATGAACGCGATATCCGGCACATTTTCCTATTTGGCCCAGAAGCGGATCGATTATGAAATTGCAATCAAGTTTGCTGTAGCCGCCAGCCCCGGTGTTTTTATCGGAGCATTGCTGTCGCAGCTTTTCAGTGTCACCACTTTTTCCCTTATTTTCAGCGCGATACTTGCCATCTTGTCCTATTACCTGTTTTCGGGAAAGGAATTTTCTGTCGTCAGGACGAAAGCTTCCCAAGCGCCACAAATGAGATATCTCAAGGATGCCACGGGTGAGGTGTTCTCTTATGCCCCGGACATGTCTGTGGGTTTTTCCGCCAGCACTTTGATCGGCCTGTTTTCTGGGCTGTTCGGGATCGGAGGCGGTATTATTCATGTACCCTTCATGTATTCCGCGCTGGGGATACCGGTTCATATAGCAACGGCCACATCGCATTGCATTCTGGCGATCACGAGCTTTCTCGGAAGCATCGTTTTTGTCGGTCTTGGCTACGTCGATCTGGATTATTCCGTTCTCCTGGGGATCGGCACGATTATTGGCGCCAGTTTTGGGGCGCGGCTCTCCCTGAAGACGCAACCCTACATCATAAAGAAGGTTATCGCCGTGTGCTTGCTTTTGCTGGCATTGAGGCTGTTGATGGATGTTCTGTAGAAAAGGCGAAACATGATAGAGAAAAAGCATTTTATTCCATATATCATCGGGCTTGCGATCGTTATCCTTTTTTTCGATCGGAACCGCGAATGGGAGTCAGGAAGCTCTTTTTTTGCGTATATCGCGGCAATCCTTTTTTTAGTGGCCAATCTTTATTATCCTGCCCGGTTAATTTCAAGGGAATTTAAACCCTTGCCAAAACCGGTGGTGGCATTCTTCAGGAAGTACCTGAAGGCGCATATCTGGATGAACCTGTTCGCTTTTGGCGCGATGGTTATCCACTGCCACTATGCGGAGGAAAATAATTTCTTTCTTTTCGCTACTTATATCGTTACGCTTTTCTTGACCATAGAAGGGATCGTGATGCACTATCGTATGATACCCGGGGAGCAAAAACTGTTGCGTATGATTCATGCGCAGCAGTTGCTGTTTGTGGTATGGGTTGTCGTGATTTTTTTAGGACACTGGGATTGAACAATAAGATCTGATATCAAATGAATGCTATTGCCAAGTACATATTTTTTATCGTTATCCTGATTGCTGTGGTCTATGTGGCCGCAAGCCCGGATCTGCCCTATGCCTATCCTTTCTCCGGGTATGCGAAGACAGCGATAAGCAAAAAAAATGCAGGCGAAATACCTTCGGTTGCTCAAAATCCCTCGCATGTGCTGGCCGGGTTGCGCCATACAGGCGCCATAGATTTCACCCCCGGGAAAAATCTCATGGCTACGGGAGAAGAGGGACGCATCAGGTTATGGCAGCTGCCCGATGAAAAACCGGTTATAGAGATTGACGCCGGTCCCGAATTCCAGGTTTTGCAAGTGCGCTTTTTGCCGGGGGGGGAGAAGGTCGCTGGATGCGGTCTGACACCGGATGGCAAGGGAAGTGTCCGAATATTCAATGTTGTAACTGGGAAACAGACTTTCAGGATCGATCATGAAGAACCGGTCATCTACATGGATTTCGACCAGAGCGGGCGCTATCTTGTTTTCACCGGGATGGCCCATATCAAAGTATGGGATCTTGCGGAAAACCAGGCTGTCACAACCTTTCCAAGGAACAGCGCCGGAGCGCGAGGCGTCTTTTTCCTGGAGGATCGCTATGTTCTTCAGACGGACAACCTTTCATTGTATGACTGGAAGAACAGAAAACAGGTTGCGGGTCTGGATAATACGGGCGTCGTTGATTTAAGGAAGATCAACAACAACCTCTCTGCTTGGATGTCCGGCAACGGACTTAATATGTTACGTTCTCCCTATGGAAAAAGAGAGTTCATCCCCTTCAATACGCAGGGGATATACGCATTTGATCTGTCGCCTGACGGGAAATGGGGGTTGTTCCTGCGAGAAGACAGGACGATGTCCCTGATCGATGGCGCTACGGGGCTTACCGTCCGGGCCGTGCGTTTCCAGCTCCGGCCCGATGGCGTCTTTATCCATCCCGATGGCGCCAGCGTATCTGTATTGTATCGGGAAGGAAGGATTGAAGTGTTTGATGTCGGTAATGAAAATCTCTTCAAAAATGCGAATTTTTACACGACGCGATTTTTTTCGCAGATGTGGAACAAAATAGTAGATATTACAAAAAAAGCGCCGAAGGTAGTTAATCCCGAGGGCTAACAGGGCGAGGTGTATCCGTTAAGCGTATGAAACTGTTATTTCGTATTTTAAAGTCGTCTTTTACCGACAAGCTGGCGTATATCTCGGCGGTTCTCAGTGCGCTGTGCTGGCTGGTCCATGCCTGGTACCCGGCCATGTTTCCCGGTCAGTTAAAGGCAACGGCACATATTTACATGACGATTTTGGCCTCCCTGGCGGCAGGAATGATGATCGCGAAATATGTTTTTACGGAAGGCTATCTGCGCTCGATGCAGGGATTGATTACCGAAAAGGAGGCGTTTGCCCTCACGATTCAGAGACTCGAAGGGGTCTTGATGGAGATCCGTGAAGAGCGGGATCAGCTCTCGGAGCGTGAGTTGATTTTAAGAAATAAAATGAAGAGCTTTGAGAGCAGCGAGACAGAAGCGCAGCTCAGTGCATTGCGGAAAAAAATACGTCTGGGCGAGGAAGACAGGACCACATGCCTCGTTTTTCTGGTTCATGAATTGAGAAACCGCCTGCGGGAACTGGACAAGGTTGATGATCAGGATATCGCACACGTCGCGGCGGTGCTGGAAAAGGAAACACTGATGGTGGAAGGCGAGATCAAAAAAGGGACGGTGTCCTTGTACGAACTGGTCCTCAAGATCAACGAGATCCGCGATTATATCCACGATCTGGCGATCATCAGGCTTCAATCCGCTGATGGACAGGAGGAATACGTTCACAACAGTCGGCAGCGCCGGGATTTTCCCTGGTTTGACGATAAAACCGATCCTTCTCGCATAGATCGCATCTATAAGTTCTTAAAAGTGGCTTTTCATCCGGACCGATTTTCTTCCGAAGGGTTGAAGAAAGAGGCTACAGCTTATTTTCAGGAGACGGTGCAGGCCTACAGCACCTTAAAGGAACGGTTAAGGACAACACATTAAGATTATGAATAAAAATATTATCGCGATTATCAATCAGAAAGGCGGCGTAGGCAAAACGACGACGTCCATTAATTTTGCCGCAGGCCTGGCAAGGCAAGGCAAAAAAACCTTGTTGATTGACATGGATCCACAGGCCCATTCAACCATTGGCATCGGAATCGAGCCCGAGAGTTTTACCGCCTCAATCAGCGATGTTCTGACCCGAAAAAAGCCTATTGGAGAGACGATCCTGGCGGCAAAAGCCGAGAACCTTTTTATCGTCCCCTCGCATATCCGTCTCGACAAGATTGAGCAGCAATTGGCGCCGGAACTATTCAGAGAAACCTTTTTAAAAAAAGCCATTGACAGCATTGATTTTGAATATGTTGTCATTGACTGTCGGCCTACCCTCGGTACGTTGACCATAAACGCTTTATATGCCGCCAATTTTATCATTGTACCGTGCGAGATGGGACGATATGCCCTCGATGGCTTTGCCGATCTGATGGAAACCATCGAACATGTAAAAAACAGCGATTTTATCAATGCCGATTTTATCCGAATACTACTGACAAAGTATGACAGCAGAAACAAAATCAGTAACGACTGGGTCTTTCAGCAATTGGAATCTTACAAACACTTAATCATGAATACCTATATCAGGCGTAATGAAGCCTTGAATCAATCCCAAATGGCCCAGGAACCGATTTTTGATTTTAAACTTGATAGCGTTGGCTCACAGGATTATGAACAACTTGTTAGCGAGTTTTTAAGCCTATGACAGACATTAGAAAGAAATTGGCCGGAAAAACAACAAAGCTGGCCCAGGACAGACCAAAGCAGGACGATCATCCGGCGGCCAATGTAAACGATTGCCAGGAAGGCAGTTATTACCAGTTGGACACAAACATGATTCTGCCCGATCCGGAACAGCCGGAGAAAAGTTATGAACCGGAGGCCTTGGAAGAGCTGGCCAATTCGATCAGGCAAAAAAATCTCTACCAGCCAGTGGTGGTCCGCAAAGATGAAAACGATCGAATTATTTTGGTGGCCGGTAAAAGGCGTTTAAGAGCAGCAAAAATGGCCGGACTTGAGAAGATCCCTGCTATTTTTACACAGGGGAACCCTTTGGAAATATCAATTATTGAGAACCTGCAGCGCGAAAACCTTACACCCATAGAAGAAGCCGAGGCCCTTGGCCGCATGATAGATCAGTACGGCTATACCGAGGAAAAGCTCGCCTTGGCCATTGGCAAGGCACAGAATACTGTTTCTGAAGCAATAAAGCTAAATCGTTTGCCAGAGGTCATAAAAGATGAGTGCCGCCAGGATGACAAATATCCAAGGTGGTTGTTGGTAGAAATTGCCGAACAGAAGACGCCAGAGGCCATGGTTACCCATTTTAATCGGGCTAAAAAAGGCAATTTGGCAAGTGACAAGAATCTCTTTATAGCAGGTAAATTGCTTGGAGTAACATCACCTGTGCTTGCCGAAGCGGCTACAGGTATGGATGTTTCTTCCGATGCGATTTTACCCAAAGATGATATGGAAAAATGTGAGCAGTACCGGAGGAGTGAGCTCTTGTCTGAGCTGAATAAACTTGTAGAAATCATCGATGGGCTTATGGTAGGCTAAAATCAGGAGGATGTGATGGAACCGATGGAAACGCGAACTGTATTGCTCAGAGGAATAGCCAGGGTTTTAAATGCCGGCGGGTCCGCGCTTGTAGATATGTACGATGCAGCGACTTCGATCAAGGCCGGTCTTGTGCCGGGCGAGCAGGGAAAGCTTAAAACCCTGATCAGGGAATATGAAAAAAAGGTTGAGCGGTTATACTACGAGATCGGCAAGGAAGTTGCTTTGGGTGAATATTCAGCCCAGGTGTCTGCGGTTGCGGAAGCAGGGATTAAGCTTGTTGCCGAGTATCGCGTGAAAATAGAAAGAATGGAGCAAAGCCTTCGGGCCATTGCGGAAAAGGAAAAGGCAGCCGCAAAGTCTGCAACGGGTCGTGCAGAAGCGAAGGCAGAACCGGCGGCAGACGCAGGTGAAACCAACGCAGTCGAGGCGCAGGTTGCGGGTGAAGTATCGGCAGATGTTCCGGTGGAAGAGGAGAAGGAGAGAGTTGCAGAAGCGGTAGAAACGCAAGCGCTGGAGGTTCATGCGGAAGCGGTTGAATCTCCGGAACCGGAGGCCGTTGAGGCGCTTTCGGTTGCGGCAACGGAAGAGATAAAGGAGATCACTGCGGAGGCTGAAGCGCCGGTGCAGAAACCGGAAGAGGAAAAAGATCAAGCCGAGGCGCCGGTTACCGGTGAATCATCCTTGGGTGTTGAGACGAAGCAGGAAGAAGCGCATGAAGCATTGGAAGAAATGTTGAAGAGTGATCTGTTGAAATTATGCATGGACAAAGGAATTGACGTGGACCAGCGGATGACGAAAACCGCTATCATTGAGTTGATAAAGAAGGGACGGATATAATGTCCTTCACAGAAATAATGAAGCATGGGGGGTAACCTGAAAAGTAGTTGAAAAATATCTATCTTAATGCTATCCCCGGATGTTGGATGTTGGATGTTGGATGTTGGATGTTGGATGTTGGATGTTGGATGTCCTTCAAAAAGCAGAAAGGTAGGTAATTATTTAACATGGAAGAACAAATACACTCTATCCCCCCAGTTGATGTTCCAGAAACGATCTCTCCCTCTGCCAATTCACCCGTGCCGGACTCTCCCCCCCTCGATCTCCATGACGAGCTCGGGAGCGCTTCACTGAATTCCCTTAAACCGGAGAAAGAGGTCTTGGGTCTCTCGCAACGATTGTCCGAGGCTTTCCGGGATGGTGTTGCCTCCACAAAGCCGGATTACGCCAAGCGCCCTGAGGTCAAAATTCCTCCTCCGCTAAAGAAGAATCGCCCGGAATCAAGTGATGCGGGGATCCTGGACGGTATAATCCAGGAAGGAGGTTCTGCCGTTGCAATGGTCGGCGATAAAGTGGCGGGCGCGGTGGATTCTGTTGTCCAACTGCTTAAGAAGACGCCGGTCATGACGGGCAAATATGCGCAGGCTTTCCGGGAAGGTGCGGCATCTGTGAAATCGGGGGAAGGCAGGCAACGAAGGCAGCAGCCGGAACAGACGTCATCAACAAAGATAAATTGGTTGCCATCGGGCGGTGGCGTAATCCTGGACAAGGTCTTTCAGTCTGTTGGTTCAGCGACGGAGATTGTTCGCAGTGTTCTGAAGCCGGGTGAGGGTGGCGCGGCCGGGAATAAAATCGGTTTGAACAAGAAAAAAATCGATAATCTCTACATCGAAATAGGTCGTGAGACGGTCAGCTCCTGGAACAGCGGGGCGATAGAGACAGAGAAGATATCAGAATTACTCGCTGAGTTGCGGAAGAACGAGGAAGAGATCCAGAACCTGCAAGATCATATTGCCGAGGCTGCGGCAGCGAGAAAGCCAGAGACACCAAAGAGGCGGCAGGCCGCGAAAGAGACAGAGTTGAGCCCGGCAGATCCTCCCTCAACGGAGCCAGCCGTTGAAGCAGAAGCTCTGCCCCATAAGGAGGCGCCGCCTGAGGAAATTATTGCGAGCGAGGAGAAACTGGAAGTTGAAACCCTGGCCAACCCTCCCTCAACGGAGCCAATCGTTGAAGCAGAATCTGTGCTGCATGAAGAAGCGCCGCCTGAGGAAATTATAGCGAGCGAGGAGAAGTTGGAATCTGAATCCCCGGCCAACCTTTCCGCAACGGAACCTGTGGTTGAAGTAGAAACTGTGCCCCATGAAGAGGCGGTTCCTGAGGAAGTTGTTGCCAGCGGGGAGAAACTGGAATCTGAATCCCCGGCAAGTTCTCCGGCGCCGGAGGAGACGGTTTCGACAGAAGTTGTGCCGCAGGATGAAGCAATAGAGGTGTCCGATCAGGATCAGGCAATGTCTGAAGAGCCTGAGGCGGGTTCGGAGAAACCGGATGGGCGTCCCAAAGGATCTCGGGGACGCATCCAGGGACGTCGGTAACGGTTCTTAAAAAAAGATAAGGTGAATAGGGAGAGGCAACGATGACTGAAAATGTCAATAACTTACGTGGTGTTATGGGCAAGGTGTCAAGCGGGATCACCAAGGTATTGTACGGCTCTCTGCTGTGTGTGGTGAAGACCTCGGGAAAATCTGCCGGTTATGCCGGGCGGGTTGCCGGCGGTGTTTGTAATGCCACCAAACAGTTTGTTGGCTTTGGCTCAAAAAAGTCGGCAGGGATGTTTACGGGAGGTCTCAGGAAGAAATTCGGTCTGACCAAAGCTGAGGTGCAGGCCAAGCTTGCCATGATTGAAAATAGAATCCGCGATCTTTACCTTGAAATCGGCAAGATGGGCACGGGCAGCGATGATATCGACGGTGTTCTGGCAACTGCCCAGGCTGGGGAAATCATCGAAAAGATCAAGAAGCTTGAGGATGAAGGCAACGCTTTGAATAAGTATCTGATCGAGATCGAAGCTGCCGAGCGACAGGGATTGCCCCTGACGAAGTTTTCCGTCAAGCCAAGGAGCGCGATCGAGGGGCAACTCTTCAAGAGGCTTAGCTCGACTGTTCAGAGTTGCACCAAAAAGGCAACCTTCAGCCTGCGGTCCGATGCCATCATCTTTGAAAAAGCGCTTCGCGACCTCCTGGAGGCCGAGATGGATATCAAGCGGCTTGCTGTCAGCGAACTAGGCAAGCTGGGCAGCAAGCATGCGGGACCTGCCCTGAAGGAAGCGCTCGCCATCAACAACCATGAACTGCAGGCCGAGATTATCAATGCCCTTATCCAGCTCAATGATGGCGATGTTTTCCCCACCTGCAAACGCTATCTCAAACATCCTTATGCCGGTGTACGCACGGCTTGCGTCCGGGGGCTTTACAAGTCCGGGCAAGACGAGGCCGCGGGGCTCCTCATTGAGGCCCTGAAGGATGAGAGCATGGAAGTGCGTAATTCCTCGGCAATGTTTCTGGGATGGATTGAGTCAACTCCGGCCATACCGGCTTTGCTGCAGGTGGCTGCTGCTGATCGTGACCTGCGTGTCAGGAAAAGCGCGATACAGGCTCTGGAAAACATTAGAGATCAGGGAGCAGTCCTGCCGCTTATAAGGCTTTTGAATGACGACTCCAAAGACATCCGCGACAAGACGCTGGTCACCCTGGAACGCATTACGGGAGAAACGCTGTCGGTAAGCGGCAGCGACGATGTGAGTGAGCGTCTCGCAGATGTCAATCGTCTAAAGGAGTGGTGGATCAAGAAGAAGCATGAAATTGCCAACGTCAATCCAACACCTGCGACAGAAGTAGCCGCAGGGGCGGTAGAGGAACCGGCAACCGAAGGGCAGGAAGTCGCCATTCAGGGTTGATGTTCAGGAAGAGCAAGCCGACGGTG
>SESD01001993.1_pt1 | contig 10649 bp, 12 predicted proteins | sample 3171411 | NCBI WGS metagenome assembly SESD01 (sample SAMN06051880, study PRJNA518727) | freshwater metagenome | biome: subpolar coniferous forest; feature: holomictic lake; material: water; isolation source: holomictic Lake 442, 16.5 m depth | place: Canada: near Kenora, Ontario | collected...
ATCCAAACAAGCTCCGCGCGGTAACGCCGGAACAAGTACAAGCGGTAGCTAAAAAGTATTTGCTACAAGATAATCTGACAATTGCCACGCTCGATCCGCAACCGATGGATCCTAATGCAAAGCCGCAGGGCAAGCCACACGTTCACTAATCTGTGTAGAACTATAAGGTAATCCATAATGAGCTTAAAAATGATTCAAACAACTTTAGTGATGAGTTTCGCGATGCTGATGATGAGTCTCAGCGCAGAGGCGGGTGTCAAGATTCAACAATGGCAAACAGCAACTGGCGCTGAAGTCTATTTTGTAGAAAACCACGACTTGCCAATTGTAGATCTAAGCGTAAATTTTTCTGCCGGCAGTGTTCGTGATACTGCTGAAAAATCTGGGGTGGCAGGGATTACTCGCTATTTGATGGCGCTAGGCGCTGCTGGCATGAGTGATGAGGTAATTGCTAATAAAATGGCAGACATTGGCGCTATTCTTGGTGGTGAGTTTACTTCAGATCGGGCGACTTTTAAGCTGCGCACATTAAGTAGCGTTCGTGAGCAGACGCAAGCCTTGGAGGTGTTTGTTAAAGTACTACAGAAACCAGACTTTCCGCAGACAGTGCTAGACCGTGAAAAGGCACGTATTATTGCCGGTTTGCAGGAATCGGCCACCCAACCAGAAAGTATCGCTAACAAGGCATTTATGGCTGCGCTCTATGGCAAGCACCCCTATAGTTTGGAGGAAAGTGGAGAAGTTGAAACCGTAAGTAAAATCAATCGTGAAGATCTACAAGCCTTTTATGCCAAGCATTACGGGGCTAAGGGTTCAGTGATTGCGATGATGGGAGATTTGACCCGTGAACAAGCCAATCAAATAGCAGAAAATATTAGTGGAGATCTACCGAAGGCTAGCGCGCCAGAGCCTATTCCTAGCGTCACTTTACCTTCGCAGGCTATAGAACAGCGCATTGCACATCCTGCATCACAGTCCCATATTTTGCTTGGCTACCCTGGCATTAAACGCGGTGATGCCGATCTATTCCCCTTATATGTTGGTAACTATATTTTAGGTGGCGGTGGCTTCGTATCGAGATTAACTGAAGAAGTGCGCGAGAAACGTGGTTTGGTTTATAGCGTTTACAGTTACTTTATGCCGATGGCTGAGTTAGGCCCATTCGAGATCGGATTGCAAACCAAAAAAGAACAAGCCGATGTGGCATTAAATTTAGTGCGTGAAACCTTCGATAAATTTCTTAAAGACGGCGTCACCGAGAAAGAACTTACTGCGGCCAAAGCCAATATTATTGGTGGCTTTCCGATGCGTATTGATAGTAATACCAAAATTTTAGATTATTTAGCCATGATAGGTTTCTACCATTTGCCGCTTAACTACCTAGATGAATATAACAACAACGTGGATAAAGTGACGGTAGCACAAATAAAGGAAACCTTTAATCGCAGACTTAAGCCAGAAAATTTTGTCACCATCGTGGTGGGTGACCCTAAGGCTCAGTAGATTTTCATCACCAAAGCGTTACTAGCATTTAGCTTGCATTGAATGCGCCCGTGTAAATAGTAGTAAAATGCAGCTCAAGATTAATATATAGCAAGCTGCTTGTAACTATGAGTGATAAAAAGTTAAACACGGTACGCATTAACGCCGGAGAATGGCGTAGTCGCATCATTAAATTTCCAGATGCGATTGGTCTGCGCCCAACACCTGAGCGTGTGCGCCAGACCGTTTTTAATTGGTTAGGTCAAGATTTAAGTGGCTTGTCGTGCTTGGATTTATTTGCTGGTACAGGCGTCATGGGGTTTGAAGCGTTGTCACGTGGCGCACTAACGGCTACTTTGGTCGAAAAATCTACCCCTGCTTACAAAGCCTTAATTGAGAACAAGCAGCTGCTAAAAGCCGAGCAAGCCTCGCTGCGCCATCAAGATGCGCTGCAGTTTTTAAGTCAAAATAGCCAAAAATTCAACCTTATTTTCCTAGATCCACCTTATCATATGCAATGGTTAGATAAAGTGTTGCCACAGTTATTAGCGCATCTACTTGATGATGGCTTAGTCTATGCGGAATCAGAGTTTTCCTTAGACCTAAACTCAGAAATGATGCAAGGTTGGCAGATAATCAAGCAAAGTAAAGCTGGTAACGTGTTTTACCACTTACTTAAATCGGTGCAAGTAGAAAAGGCCCAAGTATGAGAAAAAATCTAATTGCAGTTTACCCTGGTACTTTTGATCCAATTACTTTGGGCCATGAGGATATCGTTCGTCGCGCCGCCAATTTATTTGATGAAGTGATTGTAGCGGTAGCCGGTAGCACTAATAAAAGTACCTTGTTTAGCCTGCAAGAGCGGGTATCTCTAGCGCAAAATATTTTTGCAGATAGCCCCAATGTGAAAGTGGTAGGCTTTAATGGCTTGCTGATGCAGTTTGTACAGGATCAAGACGCGCAGATGGTGATTCGCGGTTTACGTGCCACGTCAGACTTTGAATATGAATTTCAATTGGCGGGTATGAATCGCAAGCTTTACCCACAATTTGAAACCTTGTTTTTAACGCCATCCGAACAGTTTATGTTTATTTCATCCAGCCTAGTGCGCGAAGTGGCTACGCTAGGTGGTGATGTTCATGCCTTTGTTTCAGCCACCGTTGAAACCGCAATAAAGAAAAAGTTGGGTAGCTAAATTGGCCTTAATGATTACAGACGAATGTATTAATTGTGATGTCTGTGAACCAGAATGTCCAAATGGCGCCATCTATCAGGGTGAGCAGATTTATGAAATTGACCCTAACTTATGTACTGAGTGTGTAGGCCATTACGATAAACCGCAATGCCAGTTGGTGTGTCCAATAGACTGCATTCCATTCAACCCTGAAGTGGTTGAAAGCAAAGAGCAATTACTCCAAAAATATCACATCTTAACAGCAGCAAAATAACCTCAAGGAAACACGCTATGCGTATGCTACACACCATGCTTCGAGTCGGTAACCTAGAACGCTCAGTTCAGTTTTACACTGAAATTTTAGGCATGAAACTATTACGCCAGCATGACTTTCCTGAAGGTAAGTTTAGTTTAGCCTTTGTTGGTTATGGGGACGAGAGTGACCATACCGTGCTTGAGTTGACTTATAACTACGGCGTTGAAACTTACGATATGGGCAATGCCTATGGCCATATTGCGTTAGAAGTAGAAGATGCGCATCAAGCCTGCGTAGCGGTGAAAGCTGCAGGTGGTAAAGTTCTGCGTGAAGCGGGGCCTATGATGCATGGCACAACCGTGATTGCTTTTGTAGAAGATCCTGATGGATACAAGGTTGAGTTTATACAAGCAGGGACTTACTAAGCTGTAACTGAAGCCAATGACATTGTCAGAACCAGAAGCATTGTTAATTAAGGCCCCTTGGTTTTTATATTTACTTGAATGTAAAAATGGGGCTTATTACGCTGGTATCACCAATAATCTGGAATCTCGATTTTCCGCGCATATGTCTGGCAAGGGTGCTCGCTATACTCGCGCGAATCCACCACTTAAAATACTGGCTACAAAATTATATGCAGATCGTTCGGCAGCAAGCTGTGCTGAAGCCGCATTGAAGAAGCTTCCGAGGATTAAGAAGCTTGATTTCTTTTGTGACCAAGCATCATAAAGTAGGGACTAGCATCTAAGCACTAGTCCCCAGTGTGGTTATTCAAAAAAGTCTTTAACCTTATTCATCCATGATTTGTTGCGTGGACTATGCTTGCCAGAATCAGCTTGGGTACTCACTTCAAACTCACGTAACAATTCCTTTTGTTTCTCCGTGAGCTTCACAGGCGTTTCTACCACGACGTGTACCATTAAATCACCATGCTCAGATTGGCGTAGCGGTTTAATTCCCTTACCACGCAATCTAAATACAGCGCCAGTTTGCGTTTCTGCTGGAATCTTCATTTTGGCAGAGCCGCCCAATGTAGGCACTTCAATTTCCCCACCTAATGCCGCAGCGGCGAAGCTGACTGGCATTTCGCAATGCAAATTGCCACCTTCACGTTGAAATATTTCATGTGGCTTTAGGTGCACCACGACGTACAAATCGCCTGTTGGACCGCCATTTACGCCGCCTTCACCTTCGCCGCTTAAGCGTATGCGATCGCCTTCATCCACCCCTGCTGGAATCTTGACTGATAAAGTTTTGTTTTGCTTAACACGACCAGCACCAGTACAAGTAGGGCATGGCTCTTTAATCATTTTGCCGTTACCGTGGCATTTAGGACACGTTTGTTGTACGGAGAAAAAGCCTTGTTGCATACGCACTTGACCATGTCCACCACAGGTAGAGCAAGTGGTTGGTTGTGTGCCTGGGCGTGCTCCGGAGCCTTTACAAGTTTCGCAGCTAGCTTGTACTGGAATTCTAATTTTGGTTTCGGTGCCTTTGGCTGCGTCTTCTAGCGAAATTTCCATGTTGTAACGTAAATCAGCGCCACGATAGACGTTGTTGCGTTGCCCACCAGCGCGCCCTCCGCCAAAAATATCGCCAAAAATATCACCAAACGCATCGCCAAAACCTGCACCACCAAATCCGCCCGCACCGCCACCGCCTTGCTCTACACCAGCGTGACCATATTGGTCATAAGCCGCTCGCTTTTGATCGTCTGACAACATTTCATAGGCTTCTTTTGCCTCTTTGAATTGTTCTTCAGCTTTTGGATTGTCTGGGTTGCGGTCAGGGTGAAACTTCATCGCTAATTTGCGATAAGATTTTTTTATGTCTTCTGAAGAAGCGTCTTTATTGACGCCAAGGACTTCGTAGTAATCTTTTTTTGTGGCCATAATTTATTCGATAGTTTGTAGTAGGTAGTCTTTTGCTATGGGTCATTAACGTGTAGTTAGTTGCGCAAAAGTCGTTAGCACCAGTACTGGTACTAACGACTTGCTACTGCAGACTAACGACTGTTTCTTTAGCCTTTTTTCACTTCTTCAAACTCTGCATCGACCACTTCAGCGTCTACAGTTTTTTCACTTGGTGCGCCTGCTGCGCTTTCAGTGTTTTGCTGCGCTTGTTGTTCAGCATAGACTTTTTCACCTAGCTTTTGTGACGCATCCATTAAAGCCTTAGTTTTGGCTTCAATAGTGTCTTTGTCATCTGACTTCATCGCTTCTTCAACATCTTTAAGTGCAGTTTCAATCGCTTCTTTTTCGGCAGCCTCTAACTTATCGCCATGCTCAGTCAGTGATTTTTTCACTGAGTGGACCATGCCATCAGCTGCATTACGTGCATCCACTAACTCGCGCAATTTACGATCTTCATCTGCATATTTAATTGCATCTTCTTCCATTTGCTGAATTTCAGCTTCTGACAAGCCGCTATTCGCTTTAACGGTAATTTTATTTTCTTTACCGGTGGCTTTGTCTTTGGCAGAAACATGCAAGATACCATTAGCATCAATGTCAAAAGTCACTTCAATTTGTGGCATGCCACGTGGTGCTGGTGGAATGTCGCTTAAGTTAAATTGACCCAAGCTCTTATTAGCAGAAGCCAACTCACGTTCACCTTGCAACACTTGAATCGTTACCGCGTTTTGATTGTCATCAGCAGTAGAGAATGTTTGTGATGCCTTAGTAGGAATCGTGGTATTTTTCTTAATCACTTTAGTCATTACGCCACCTAAAGTTTCAATGCCTAAAGACAATGGCGTAACATCAAGCAACAATACATCTTTAACATCACCTTTAAGCACGCCACCTTGAATAGCTGCACCAACGGCCACGGCTTCATCAGGGTTCACGTCTTTACGTGGCTCTTTACCAAAGATTTCTTTTACTTTCTCTTGCACTTTTGGCATACGGCTTTGACCACCAACCAAAATGACATCAGTAATATCATCAATGGATACGCCTGCATCTTTAATCGCCATACGGCATGGCGCCATGGTGCGTTCAATTAAATCATCTACCAATGACTCTAATTTTGCACGGGTGATTTTTACCACCAAATGTTTAGGTCCAGTCGCGTCAGCGGTGATGTATGGTAAGTTCACTTCAGTTTGCGTAGCGCCAGACAATTCAATTTTTGCTTTTTCAGCAGCTTCTTTTAGACGTTGTTTAGCCAACAGGTCGTTACGTAAATCTAGACCATTTTCTTTCTTGAACTCATCAGCTAAAAAGTCGATTAAACGGTTATCAAAGTCTTCGCCGCCCAAGAATGTATCGCCGTTAGTAGAAAGTACTTCAAATTGATGTTCACCATCAATGTTAGAAATTTCAATAATTGAAACGTCAAAAGTACCGCCGCCTAAGTCATACACAGCAATCTTGCGATCGCCTTCTTGTTTATCTAGACCAAATGCCAATGCAGCAGCAGTTGGCTCATTGATAATACGCTTTACGTCTAAACCAGCGATACGGCCAGCATCTTTAGTGGCTTGACGTTGACTATCATTAAAGTAAGCTGGCACAGTAATAACCGCTTCAGTCACTTCTTCACCTAGATAATCTTCAGCTGTTTTCTTCATTTTGCGTAAGACTTCAGCTGAAATTTGTGGTGGCGCCATTTTCACGCCACGCACTTCAACCCAAGCATCGCCGTTGTCTGCTTTAGCAATGGTGTAAGGCATTAAGCCAATGTCTTTTTGTACTTCTTTTTCTTCAAATCTGCGGCCGATTAAACGCTTAACCGCGTATAACGTATTTTTTGGGTTAGTCACCGCTTGGCGTTTAGCTGGCGCACCAGCTAAAATTTCACCGTCTTCTTGATACGCAATAATTGAAGGTGTGGTACGTGTACCTTCTGAGTTTTCAATCACACGTGGCTTGCCGCCTTCCATTACAGCAACACAAGAGTTCGTGGTGCCTAAGTCAATACCAATAATTTTGCCCATTTTGATTCCTTTTTTAATATCCAATTAGCCCGAGTTCTGCGTAAAGCCTAATTTCAACTTTGCGCTACCGGCGATTATTTAAACCATGTTGTATTAGTGGTGTTCAATTCATTTATTTCAAGTGCTTGCAAAAACAAGCCTTACAGTTTCTTTATTTAGCTTTGGAGACCATGACCAATGCTGGGCGTAATACGCGCTCATTCAAGGTGTAGCCTTTTTGTAATACAGTAATCACTGTATTCGGTTCTTGATCGCTATCGAGCATACTGATGGCCTGATGCTTGTTTGGATCAAACTTTTCACCGACCGGATTAACTTCAGCAATATTGAATTTATCAAATACAGAAGAGAGTTGGTTGGCAGTAATTTGCACGCCATCTTTATAGCTTTGTGCGTCAGTCGCTTCAATTAGCAACGCTGCGTCTAAGCTATCTTTTACTGCTAATAACTCATTAGAGAATTTTTCTAAGGCAAACTTACGCGCCTTTTCAATATCATCCAGCGCGCGGCGGCGTATATTTTCGCCATCCGCTTTTACATAAAGCACTGAAGCTTGCGCTTCAGCGAGCTCAGCTTCTAATTCTGCGATGCGGATTGACGGGTCATTTGACTCTGTGGCTAAATTCTCGCCAGTTTCGTCAACTTGGGGTTCTTGATTATTTTCGGTCATGAAGCGTCCTCATTTTTTTGTACAGTGAGAGGACAATGGGGGCTACTTACCAAATCTCAAGATAAATTCTGATAAATAATTATCAAAATATTAGACCCCTAAATTTCAGGGGGGATAAATTCTTTTTACAGATGGTTAGCAGGGAGGGTTTGATGGCGATCTTTGTATCTATCGTAGCCCCATAAATACTGCGCTGGGCATTGTCGAATGGTGGTTTCAATTTCAGCATTAAGTAAGGCTGGGGTATGGATGCCACCAGCCTCAATCGGCCGGATATGAATATGGTAGCCACGCCCAAAACTTAGGCGCTCACCAAATGCCATAAACACTTGTGCGCCTGTTTTCTCTGCTAACTTTGACGCCAGTGTCATTGTGTAAGCTGGACGTTCAAAGAATGGCGCCCATACGCCTTCACCCTCAAATGGCGCTTGATCAGGCAAGATGCCGATGGCTTCGCCGCGCTTAAGAGTTTGTAATAGTTGCTTAATACCTGTTGCATTTGCTGGCGCCAAGGTTACGCCACTCCGTTGTCGCCCTGAAGTAATTAATGGTAATAACCAAGCGTGGCGCGGTTGGCGGTAGAGCACCGTCATCGGATGCTGTGCGCCATAATATAGTGAGGTAATTTCAAAGCAACCTAAGTGCGGTGTTAAAAAAATTAAACCTTTCCCATGCTTAAGTGCTATTTCTACATGTTCCCATCCATAGCAAGCTTTGACCAAGTTAAATACAGATTTATCACGACGGAACCATATGGCAAAAGTTTCAATCACGGTTTTGCCAGACTCTGCAACATTGCTTTGAATTAGCTGATATAGACTCTTTTCATTTTGTGTAATATGGCTTTGTTCGATGTTTTTTCGAATGCGGCGGGCATAGCTTGGTGAGCCTAAGTAAACTAACCAACCTAGAAGTGCCCCTAAAGCATGGTTAATAAACAAAGGAATATACGCCAATAAGGTAAGTAAAAAGCGAGCAATTCTAAATGATAGGTCTGACATTCGCGTATTATAACTGTTTGCGACAAACTTAATTTAACCTACAGTCTGATTAAGACCTGAGATATTGTATGAATTCACTTAAAGAGTTTGATTTTAATTGCTGGGATCCTATTATTAATTCATCACTGAGCGACCAAGTTATTGCGGCGCTTGAGGGTGGGCAGGTTGTTGTGTTGCCACATTTGGCGTTTAATTTATTACCTGAAGAAGAGCGTTTCCTTTCCAGTATCTGGTCTGATAAAAAAGCTAAAAACATCTCACTTAGACCTAATGCTGGTTTAAGAGGGGCAACTGGGAGTGAATTGGATATGCTTGCGCTTAGAGGAATGATTGAGCGTTTTGCTAGCCAGTCGCAACAGTTGATTTCAAAAATTTTACCAAGTTATACGCCAAATTTAACGGTTGCTAATACTAGCTTTAGACCGTTTGAAGTTGAGGCGCGAGTAAGCTCGTATCGTAAGGATGATACACGATTGCATCCAGATGCTTTCCCGTCAAATCCAACGCAAGGTACACGCTTGTTGCGGGTATTTAATAATGTAAATCCTGATGGCAAACCTCGGGTTTGGCGAGTAGGAGAGCCGTTTACACAAATGGCTGCGCAGTTTTTACCTAAAACTAAGGCTTTGTTTCCATTGCAGGCATGGCTCATGAAACAGCTACATATTACAAAAAGAACACGTACTGAATATGATCATCGTATGCTGCAATTACATGACCAAGTGAAGGCAGATATGGATTACCAGAAGAATTCCCCACAACAATCTGTAAATTTTATGCCAGGAACAACTTGGATCGTCTATTCTGATCAAGTTCTACATGCGGCCATGTCTGGTCAATACATGTTTGAACAAACTTTCCACTTACCTGTCTCAGGACTCAAAAATCCAGAAACTGCCCCATTAAGTGTGCTAGAAAAAATGTTAAAACGTTCGTTAATTAACTAAGGTTTTTGCTTGAATATTCTTATTGTTAAACTCTCCTCATTAGGAGATGTACTCCATAACCTACCAGTTTTTTGGGACTTACGGGCTCAATATCCTGAAGCTCAGATTGACTGGGTAGTAGAAGAAGGTTATGTCCATTTAATCGAACCTTTGCTTACTCGACAAGGCTTTAAAGGTATTGATCGTATTATTCCAATAGCCATGCGTCGATGGAAGAAAAGCCTCTTTAATAAAAAAACACGTATGGAGTTAAAATCATTCTTAAAGAATCTACGCTCAATCAGATACGATATGGTGATTGAAACGCAAGGTTTATTAAAGGCGGCGCTCGTTACTAGATTAGCAAAACGTAGTCATGGATCCGTTATTGCTGGGCTAGCCAATGCAACTGAAGACTCTGGTTACGAGCCTATGTCGCGCTGGTTCTACACTAAGTGTGTACCCGTGCCTAAACACTGCCACGCCGTGAATCGATCAAGGCTAGTGGCAGCGGTCGCTATGAATGTCATTCAACCTGACATGAAGACTTCACCGCCTCAATTTTATCCGCAAGCCTTTGTAGATCAACTCGCCCAAAAAAGTAGTGAAATTAGCACTGAATTTACACAACCTTATGTACTGTTTTTTCATGCCACAGCTCGCGCTGCAAAGCAGTGGGATGAAGCCCATTGGGTTGAAGTTGGCAGGTTCATTGCAGCAAAAGGCCAGCGGGTTATTTTGCCGTGGGGCAATGCTAAAGAGAAGCAAGTAAGCCAGCGACTCTGTTCTAAAATTCCAGGCTCAGTAGTTCCTGAGGCATTTAGTTTAGAGCAGGCATTTTCAATTGTTGCGGGTGCAGAGATGACAATTGGGGTTGATACAGGGCTTACACATCTTTCAGCCATCATGTACAAACCTACCATAGAGATTTATTGCGATTCCCCACGTTGGAAAACAGAGGGATTTTGGTCAACTAAGATTAAAAATCTAGGAGATACGGCTAGCCCTCCAACCGTTAAACAAGTGTTAGAAGCGGTGCAGCAGATTTATATTTGAGGAGCACGGCTAATGCCTCAATCACTCGCTCCGCCGGTAACTCATCTAAACATCGGCTATGACTGTTGTTATGATTATCGCATCCCGCTTTATGACAGGGTACGCAGACACCTCTGCCCTGCAGTAACATTACATTGTTAACTA
>SESD01001996.1_pt1 | contig 10641 bp, 7 predicted proteins | sample 3171411 | NCBI WGS metagenome assembly SESD01 (sample SAMN06051880, study PRJNA518727) | freshwater metagenome | biome: subpolar coniferous forest; feature: holomictic lake; material: water; isolation source: holomictic Lake 442, 16.5 m depth | place: Canada: near Kenora, Ontario | collected...
GTAGGTGTTCTAGCCTTGAGCTTTGCCGGCGGTTGCGTCATACTATAGCCTTCACTTTGGTCACCACGACGCGTACGCATTGGAGTCTCCCACTATCATGTTCTTTTCACGCGAAAAAACAGTCATTCGCAACCGCGAAGACCACAACGTTTCCAGAAAAAACATTGATCCGGATGCGCTGCGGGTGTTGTATCGACTGTCGGAGTCCGGGTTTACCACGTATCTGGTCGGGGGCAGCGTGCGTGATCTCCTGATGGGGCGCCATCCCAAGGATTTCGACATCAGCACGGATGCCCACCCCGCTCAAATTCGCAAACTTTTCCGTAACTGCTATCTGGTGGGTCGGCGTTTTCGTCTTGCCCATGTTGTTTTCGGTCGGAAGGTGATCGAGGTCAGCACATTCCGCAAGCCGCCACAGGCCGACGAGGCCGACGAGAACGTGCCGGGCGGGCTCTACCAGCACGAGGACAACACCTTCGGCACACCCGAGGAGGATGCGCGGCGTCGCGATTTTACGGTCAACGGGCTCTTTTACGATATCCGCACGTTCCGCGTCATTGATTACGTCGGCGGCCTGCGCGACCTGGAGCGCCGCACGCTAAGCTCCATTGGCGATCCCAATATCCGCTTTTGCGAGGATCCGGTGCGGATGATGCGCGCCGTACGATTTGCCGCACGGCTGGATTTCCGCATGGATTGGAGCTGTCGCCGCGCGCTTCGCCGCCACTACGCCGAGATCAGCAAGGCATCCGCGCCGCGCCTGCTGGAGGAGATCATGCGGCTCTTCGGCCACAGCTGTTCCGCCGCCGCCTTTCGTCTGCTCTGGGAGCACCGGCTCATGTCGGTACTGCTGCCGGAGGTACATGCCTTTGCGGAGCAGTCCGGCAGCGCCCGCACTTCCCTGTGGCGGCATCTGGCAGCCTTCGATCAGGACCCCATGAATGCCACGGCCTCCAACGGCCTGCGCATCGCAGTGCTCTTGGCGCCGATTTACCGCGCACGCCTGGCCGCGCTTGCCGGCGGCCGCGTGCAGGATCAGGGCTACGACGTGGCCCGGGAGATCCTGGAGCCGCTGTCCCAGCGCATGACGCTGCCGCGGCAGACATTTTACACCGCTTGCATGCTGCTCGACGGCCTCCATCGGTTCGAGGAAGGGGCGCATCCATCCCGGCGCATGCGCATGGCGCGGCATGCCATGTTTAACGAAGCGCTGGCCCTGCGGCGCATGGAGCTGATTGCGACCGGGCAGCCGACCGACTCCCTGCGCGAGTGGGAGGAGCTCTCCGCGCAGACGCCGGTGCCCGATCGACACGCGCCCCGGCCTGGTGATCAACAGGACCGCGCAGACGAACCCGCGCAGATGCCCAGGCGTGGAGAAGATGCCCTGCCCGCGGAAGCGCAGGCGGACGACGAGCAGTCGCCCCGCCGGCGCCGCCGCCCGCGACGGCGCAGCGGAAGACGCGGCGCGCCAGCCGGCGGTGCGGCATCGCACGCGCCACAGCCCGGCACCCCCGGAGTCCGGGGCGATTCGGACCGCGCCGCAGATGCGGGCTGAGGCGTACAGCTGGGGCTGCGCACCCGCTGTTTGAACAGCAGAATATCGAACACGGATTGCATCGTGACGAAAGCATTCAGCACGCAAGTCCCGTGGCGAGGATAAGGTGTTGGGGGGCTCTCCTTTTCGAAATGCTAGTCGCTGGTTTTTTCATTCTGACCCCTGACCCCTGACTCCTGAATTCTTGCGTATCCCACCCCCGTCCCGAACACCATGGGGTGAATCGCGTGCTGAAAGATGCAGCGCACGCCGATGGCTTCGCCTTCGGTGAGCACCACGCGCGTGCGCTGCACTTCGCCGTCCGCGCGCTTGGGCTTGCGCGAGATCTCCAGCGCAAACCCGGCCGCCGGCTCAGCCTGCCGGCGCAGGTTGATCACGGTGTTGGCCTCAGCCGTGTCATGGAAGAGCCCGTTGCGGCCGTTCCCGGCCTGCTCGCATTTGCCTTCCAGCACCAGCAGCAGGCTGCAGACGTCCGGTAGGCCGAGCTTGACTGTGATCTTGTTCTCCCAGTCAAACGTGGCCGACTGCCGGCCGTTCTCGTTGCGCGTGGGCAGGGTCTTTTGCCGCGCCATTTCCAGGAAGAAACAGCCGTCCCGGTCCGGCCGCGCCGGATGGAACTCCATGCGCGCGGCCGCGCCGCCGCCGGACTGGGTGGGGTGGTAGTAGGCCAGGCGGCCGCTCCAGGGGCGGGGGGATGCGTCGGGGGGGGTGAGCGTGGATGCGTTCATGGGCGTGGGTCCTTTCTAGGGGTGGTCGGTGATCGGAAGGTTGGGTTGTTTGGTTTAGGAATGTTTGGTGTGTAAAACCGCAGAATATCGAATAAGGAATCATGAATCATGAAGTCCTTGCTTTCCTTTAGCGGTTGTTCGGATCGAAGCCATGAAGATGGCGATCAGTTCGTTGGACTCTGCGATCAAAGGATCGAGCGCAGGTGATGACCTGATCAAGGCCGTACGCCGGATGATCAACAGCCAGACGCGTGTTTCACGCAACTCCTTCAGCACAACCTTGAGTTTATGGATGAAGTCGTTTGGCGATTCCGCACTTTGGGCTTCACCATAATTGGGTGCGGCAGAAGTTCCGCTTCGGATCAGTTGTCCACGGATATGATTTCCAACCGGCGACCGGGGGAGCGATTCCGCCAGTCGAATGACTTCTACGGCGAACGCGATCAAGCGATCTTCCAGGTCGAAAGGTCTTTCCTTCATGATTCATGATTCCTGATTCGATATTCTGCGGTTTCCTAATCTTTTTTTCACGCGAAGGGATCATCCCCATCCGCTGCGGCGGTCGCAGGCACGGCTGCAGCTACGGCCGCGCCTTCGCCTCCGCTGCTGCCATTGGTGCGCGACCGCAGGAAGTGCACGCGTATGGCGCGGACGCGCAGGCGGGTGCGCTTTTCGCCCTGGGGCGTATCCCACTGTTCCGTGATCAGGCTCCCTTCGACCAGCGCCGGGTCGCCCTTTTTCAGATAGGTGCTGCTGGCCTCTGCGGACTTGCCCCAGACCACGCAGTCGGCAAAGCAGGTTTGTTCCACGACCTTGCCGTCCCGGGTCGTGTATTCGTCATTAATGGCCAGCCCGAGGTCGACGACGGATGCCCCGCCGCTGGTCTTGCGCAAGACCGGGTCGCGGGTCAGATGACCTGCCAGACAGACATGATTGATGCTGAGCGAACTCATGGGAATCCTCCTGTGGTTGTTTACGTTTGTGGTCCGCACGCCAACGCGACGGGCGTCGTGTGCTCTACACAGGTATATGCTGGAAGCGGGAGAAATCTTACAGATGCCGAAATTTTTTATGCGGGAGGCGGCAGGGGGCGCGCCGGCATGACATCGCCGCGCCCAAATCATTGACACTTCCGGCGGGGTTTGCGATTCTCCGCGTTACCAATGGAGTTGTTGCTGCATGTGGAAGAGCTCGGGGTGAGGTTTCGGCGCGATGGCGTCGAGACCACGCCGGTGCGTGGCGTTTCGCTGGCTCTGGCCGCCGGGGAGCGTCTGGCGCTGGTGGGGGAGAGCGGGTGCGGCAAGAGCATGACCTGCCTGGCGCTGACGGCGCTGCCGCCCACGGACCGGGCTGAGCGTACCGGGCGCGTGCTGTTCCGGGGGCGCAACCTGCTGACGATTGATCCGGACGGGCTGCGCAAAATTCGCGGGCAGGATGGCATCGCCTATGTGTTTCAGGATCCGGCCGGGTCGCTCAATCCGGTTATGCGCATTGGCGACCAGATCGCGGAGTGTCTGCATGGCCCGCGACGCGCGCGGCTGGCCGACGCGGCGCAGTTACTGGCGCGCGTGGGGCTGCCCCAGCCGGAGCGTCTGGTGCGCGCCTATCCATGTGCCTTGAGTGGCGGCATGCAGCAGCGCGCCATGGTGGCCATGGCGTTGGCTTGCCGGCCGCGCTTGCTGATTGCCGACGAGCCCACCACGGCACTGGACGTCACGACACAGCGGCAGGTCCTGGACCTGATCGATGCGCTGGCCCGGGAGACCGGCATGGCGGTGCTGCTGGTGACGCATAACCTTGGCCTGGTGGCCGGGCGGGCGGACCGGGTGGCCGTGATGTACGCGGGGCAGGTCGTTGAGACCGGCCCGGTGGCACAAGTTCTGCGCACGCCCCGGCATCCCTATTCGATCGGGCTGTTGGCCGCTGTGCCGAGGCTGGACGCGCCCAAGGGCCATCAAATGGTTGGCATACCCGGGACAGTGCCGTCGCCGGATAGCTGGCCGGCGGGGTGCGCGTTTGCGCCACGCTGCGCGCGGCGATGGAGCGCGTGCGATCAGCCGCCGCCGATGGTTGACCAAGCCGACGGGCGGCAGACGCGCTGCCGGGGACAATGAAATGGCGTTGCTTGAAATCCAGAATCTGGTTGTGCACTACCCGCGCCCCGGCGGCGCGCCGGTCGAGGCGTTGAAGGGCATTTCGCTGCAGGTGGCTGCAGGCGAGTCGCTGGGCATTGTGGGCGAAAGCGGCTGCGGCAAGTCCACGCTTGCCAGGGCCATTGTCGGGCTGGTATTGCCGCGCAGCGGGCGGATTGTCTATGACGGTGAGGATGTGTCGCCGCGCGACCGTGTCGGGCGCGAGCGGTACTGCCGGCAGGTGCAGATGGTCTTTCAGGACGCCACCGGATCGCTCAATCCGCGCATGACCGTGGGGGCGATGCTGGACGAGGTGCTTCGGGTGCACAAGATCCGGCCGGCGGGGGCAGAGCTACGCAAGGCGGAAGACGGCAGCCAGAGGACGGCGGCGGTGGTGCAGTTGCTGGACCAGGTTGGGCTGCCGCCCGAGGCGGCGGCCGCCTATGCGAGGGAACTCAGCGGCGGGCAGTGCCAGCGCGTGAGTCTGGCGCGCTGCCTGGCGTTGGGGCCGCGACTGCTGGTGGCTGACGAGCCGGTCTCGGCGCTGGATGTCTCGGTGCAGGCCCGCGTGCTGAACCTCCTGCGCGAGCTGCAGCAGCAGCTGGGGCTGGCGCTGCTGCTGGTCTCGCATGATCTGGCCGTGGTGCGGACGGTGTGCGACCGGGTTTGTGTGCTGTACGACGGGCTCATCGTGGAGCAGGGGACGGTGGCGGAGGTGCTCGAGCACCCCGCGCATCCGTACACCCGTGAGCTGCTGGCGGCCGTGCCGGATGTGGACCGGGCGCTGGCGGCGCGTGCGCACACGTGAACATAAGTCCTTCCGCGGATATCCTGTTCCTCCGTGTTTAGCACCGGCCACGGCACGCCGGGGCTAAAGGGACATTACCAGCGGGTGCGCAGCCCCCGCTGTACGGGCCGCGGTACAGCGGGGGCTGCGCACCCGCTGCTTCCGCCCGTCCCCAAATTCCTCCGGTATATGCGCGTGACCTGAGCGGCCGAGTGTGGCAAGATAATCCGAACGCCCCAGTAGGGGTGTATTGTGGAGGAACATGGCTTCGATTGAAACACGCAAGAAGGCTCGTCGTCGCGTGGAGATGACGGAGGAATCTCTGTACGAGGACTTTAGCTGGCACCTGCGCTACACGCTAGCCAAGGATCGTTTTAATGCCACGGATCACGATCGCTACATGGCGTTGGCCTGGGCGGTGCGGGATCGCCTGGTGGAGCGCTGGGCCCTGACGCGCCAGACCCATCGGGGGCGGAAGGTCAAGCGCATCTACTACCTTTCGCTGGAGTTTCTGATCGGGCGGCTGCTCGGCAACAACGTGATCAACCTCAAGATAGAGGAGGTGTGCCGGCAGGCCATGGCCGATGCAGGACTGGATTGGAATTCCCTGCGGGACCATGAGACGGATGCCGGTCTTGGCAACGGCGGCCTCGGCCGGTTGGCCGCCTGCTTCCTCGATTCCATGTCCACGCTCAAGATGCCGGCCATGGGGTACGGTCTGCGCTATAATTACGGCATTTTCAAGCAGAAGATTGTCAACGGCAATCAGGTGGAAGAGCCGGATCACTGGCTGAAGAACGGCTATCCATGGGAAATCGTGCGGCCGGAGCATACCCAGACCGTGCAGTTTGGCGGACGTCTGGAGCCGATTACGCTGGATGGGCGTTTGGAATGGCGCTGGGTGGATACCAAGCCAGTGCTGGGGGTGCCCTACGACTTGCCGATCGTCGGCTACGGCGGGGATGCGGTCAACTCCTTGCGTCTCTGGTCCGCCCAGGCGACGGACGAGTTTAACTTCGACGATTTTAACAGCGGCTCGTACGTGGCGGCCGTCGAAAACAAAGTGCTGGCTGAGAACCTCACCAAGGTGCTGTACCCCAACGATAATGTGCTGGAAGGCAAGGAGCTCCGGCTCCGGCAGCAGTACTTTTTCGTTTCCTGCACGCTGCAGGATATTCTGCGGCGCTTCCGCGCCGAGGGGAATTTGTGGTCTGCACTGCCGGACAAGGTCTTTGTGCAGCTGAACGAGACGCACCCCGCGCTGGCCATCCCGGAGTTGATGCATCTGCTGGTGGATCGCGAGCGCATGGACTGGGACGAGGCGTGGCGGATCACCTGCGCCTGCATGGGATACACCAATCACACCATCCTGCCAGAGGCGTTGGAACGCTGGAGCGTGCCCCTGCTGGAGCGCGTGCTGCCTCGCCACCTGCAGATCATCTACGAGATCAACGCCCGTCACCTGCAGCGCGTTTCGTCCCATTACCCCGGCGATACCGAGCGGCTGCGCCGCATGAGCGTGATTGAAGAGGATGGCGAGCGGTTTGTGCGCATGGCCAACCTCGCCATTATCGGTTCATCCGCCGTCAACGGTGTGGCCAAGCTGCATACGGAGATCCTCCGGAAGACCCTGTTCAAGGATTTCTACGAGATGTACCCGGAGCGGTTTACCAACAAAACCAACGGGATCACGCAGCGCCGCTGGCTGCTGAAGGCCAACCCGGGGCTGGCGACGCTGATCACCGGTGCCATCGGCCCGGAGTGGATCACCAATCTGGACCATTTGCGCGAACTGGAGAAGTATGTCGACGACGAGCGCTTCCTGCGCCGCTTCCGCGAGGTGAAGCAGAACAACAAGCGTGCGCTGGCGGAGTACATCCGCGCCAAGGTCGGAGTGCTGGTGGCGCCGGACGCGATCTTCGATGTGCAGATCAAGCGCCTGCACGAATACAAGCGCCAGCTGCTGTTGGCGCTGTACATCATCTCGCGTTTCCAGCGGCTGATCGAGAAACCGGGACTGGACGTCTGGCCGCGCGTCTTCATCTTCGCCGCCAAGGCAGCGCCCGGCTACGGCATGGCCAAGCTGATCATCCGGCTGATTCACGGCATCGCCGAGGTGGTAAACAACCATCCGCTCACGCGCGACAAGCTGCAGGTGGTGTTTCTGCCCGACTACCGCGTGTCGCTGGCGGAGCGGATCATTCCGGCTGCGAATGTCAGCGAACAGATCTCCCTGGCGGGCACAGAAGCCTCGGGCACCGGCAACATGAAGCTGATGCTCAACGGCGCCCTGACCCTGGGGACGCTGGACGGCGCCAATGTGGAGATCCTGGAGGAGGTCGGCCCGGAGAATATCTTCATCTTCGGCATGAAGGCCGAAGAGGTGGCGGCCCGCCGTGCGACCTACAATTCGCGCGCCATCTATGCGAAGAACCCGGTGGTTCGCCGGGCGGTCGACATGATCCGGCAGAACGTCTTCTGTCTACTCAACCCCGGCTTGTTCGACCCCATTGTCAAGACGCTCCTGGATCACGGCGACTACTACATGATCCTGGCCGATCTTCCAGCCTACATTGCCGCGCAGGATCAGGTGGACACCCTCTACCGTCAGCCGCGTGCGTGGGATCGCAAGGCGCTGCTGAACGTGGCACGTGCCGGAAGATTCTCCTCCGACCGCACGGTGGCGGAGTATTCCCGCGACATCTGGCACGTCCCGCCGTGCGAAGTGGACGTGCAGGAGATCCGCTGACGCGGGCGACGAGTTATTTCAGACGCTGGAATCGGTCCGTACAGCGGGGGCTGCGCACCCGCTGTACCAAGGCTTATCTGCCGACCCAACAGCGGTCCCGCAGGTCCCGCTGTACTCGCAATGGGGCTGATAATGGACGGCGTAAAGCCGTCCCTACGGTCGTAATACGGACAATGCTCACGATCCGCAATCTGCGGTTCGCCCGGTTCACGCTTTGCGGGGTTGCTCGCGGCGTTGCCGGTGCCACTTGGCGGCCTCGAAGCCAAGGATGCCCAGCACGCCGGCAATCAGGCAGATGGCAAGATCCGGCAGGTGTAGTGGCGCGAACCGGAAGATATTTTGCAGCGCCGGCACGGTCAGCACCAGCGTCAGGAAGATCGTGGCGCCGCCCAGCACCCACCACAGCGCCTGATTGGGTGTGCGCAGCGTGGCCAGGATCGTCCGGGTGCGGGAACGGTTCGTGAGGATCAACCCCAGGTTGGCGATAATCAGCGTGGTATAGGCCAGCGCCCGCGCCTCGCGTTCACCGCGGCCGAGATACCAGGCGCAGGCAAACACGCCCACGACAATCAGCAGCACGCTGCACCCCTGCAGGATGCTGGACAGCACGCTGCGCGCGTGAAAGAGCGGTTCGCGCGGGTCGCGCGGCGGGCGCTGCATGATGTCAGCCTCCTCCTTCTCGGCTTCAAAGATAGTGGAGCAGGCCGGGTCAATGATCAGCTCCAGAAACAGGATGTGCACCGGCAGCAGCACCAGCGGCCACCCCATCAGAATGGGCAGCAGCGACATCCCGGCGATCGGCACATGGATGGCAAAAATGTAGGCGATGGCCTTGCGGATATTGTCGAAGATCCGGCGGCCCAGGCGGATGGCCTTGACGATGGAGGCAAAGTCGTCGTCCAGCAGCACCAGCGAGGCCGACTCGCGCGCCACGTCCGTGCCGCGGCCACCCATGGCAATCCCGATGTGCGCGGCCTTGAGCGCCGGGGCGTCATTGACGCCATCGCCGGTCATGGCCACGATTTCCCCGTTGGCCTTCAGCGCTTCCACGATGCGCAGCTTCTGCTCCGGCACGACTCGCGCAAACACGTTCACGCGGTGGATCTGCTGCCGCAGCGCGTCGTCGTCCAGGGCGTCAAGCTCCGGGCCGGTCAGGACTTCGCCGGGCGGCAGGCTGATCTGGCGCGCGATGTTGCGGGCTGTGCCGGGGTAGTCGCCGGTGATCATCACCACGCGGATGCCGGCGGTATGGCATTCGCGGATGGCGGCCGGAACGGTGGGGCGCACAGGATCCGCGAGGCCCAGCAGGCCGATGAATTCGAATGGAAAATCGTGCTGCTGGAGGGGGAGTTCGCCCTGCCGGCTGAAGCGTGCCCGGGCCACGCCCAGCACGCGCAGGCCGTTGGCGGCCATGGCGTCGATCTGCGCGGCCAGCGCGCGGGTCTGTTCCGGCGAGAAATGGCAGAGGTCGGCGATGGCTTCGGGCGCACCCTTGGCGGCGATTACGTAGGTGTCGCCGGCGCGTGATTTCCAGACGTGGGACAGGGCCAGCAGTTCGCGGGAAAGGGGATATTCGCGCACCAGTTCCCAGTTGTCATGCAGATGCTCGGTCTGCGCCAGCCAGGTCTGGCCGACGAGGTGGATGGCTTTTTCCATCGGGTCGAACGGATCACGCTGACTGGCCAGCACGCCATATTCGGCGAGTGCATGGAAGGCTTCCGGCAGGGTGGCAGGTGGATGGGCGGCGAGATCGCAGAACTCACCGTCTACCGCCAGGCTCGCCACGGTCATCCGGTTGAGCGTCAGCGTGCCGGTTTTGTCGGTGCAGAGCACGGTGGCGGCGCCGAGCGTTTCGATGGCCGGAATGCGGCGGGTGAGCACCTGCTGGCGGGAGATGCGCCAGGCGCCGAGTGCCAGAAAGATGGTCAGGACCACGGGGAACTCCTCAGGGAGCATGGCCATGGCCAGGGTGATGCCCGCGAGGATGCCATCCAGCCAGGCTTTGCCCGGGTTGTGCTGCAGCCAGCCGGTGCCAGCTGTGGCCGCATCCGGCGCCTGCATGTGGGTGGCCCCGTAGAGCAGGACAACCAGGGTGCAGAGCGACAATCCGGCCACGGCGAGGCGTTTGACAACGCGGCGCGTCTCCTGTTGCAGCAGCGTGTCCTCGGACTCGACCTGCTGCAGCGCCTTGCCGATCCGTCCGAGCTCGGTGTGGAGGCCGGTGGCATGCACTTCTGCGATCCCCTGGCCCTGTACAATGAGTGTGCCGGAGAAAAGGCAGGGGGTGTCGTCGCCGCCGGGGCGGCGCGTGGCGTCGCTGGCAGGCGGTGCCTCGGCTGCCTGTTTGCGCACAGGGACAGACTCGCCGGTCAGCAGCGATTCATCGACGGAGAGGTTGGTGGTGTGCAGCAGGACGGCGTCGGCCGGCACGCGGTCCCCTTCACGCAGCAGCAGCAAGTCGCCGCGCACAACCTCACGGCCGGCAATGCGCGTCTGCTGGCCGTCGCGGATGACGGAGGCGCGCGGGCTGGAGAGGTCGCGCAGCGCCTCGAGCGCGCGTTCGGTCTTACGCTCCTGGTATAGCGTGATGCCCATGACCACGAAGACAAACCCCAGCAGCATCAAGGCTTCCGTGGTGTCGCCGAGCGCCAGGTAGATGGCGCCGCAGGCTACGAGCAGCAGAAACATCG
>SESD01001997.1_pt1 | contig 10636 bp, 9 predicted proteins | sample 3171411 | NCBI WGS metagenome assembly SESD01 (sample SAMN06051880, study PRJNA518727) | freshwater metagenome | biome: subpolar coniferous forest; feature: holomictic lake; material: water; isolation source: holomictic Lake 442, 16.5 m depth | place: Canada: near Kenora, Ontario | collected...
TTTATAGCCAGCGAATCCGTGTGCGGCAGCAAGTTCTCAAAGGTGGATTGGGTCTGGCAGACTGGCGCGATTTCAAAAAGCGAAGTGTATGAGCGCTAGGCTGCCAGACCCAATCCGCCGCACTCGAAGCGACGCTCACGACACAAAGTGGCAAAGAGCTACTTGGTACTCCCACCGCCAAGACTCAAAAAGTCGCCATCCTTGCCCAGCGACAGCAAGCCGGCCTGGGCATAAATGCCCAGCTTGGCGCGCGTGTCCACAATGTCGAGGTTGCGCATGGTCAGCTGGCCAATGCGGTCGACCGGCGAGAACGGCGCGTCTTCAACTTTTTCCATGCTCAGGCGCTCAGCCGCATAGGTCAGGTTGGGGGAGCTGGTGTTGAGCAATGAATAGTCGTTGCCACGGCGCAGCTCCAGCGTCACTTCACCGGTGATGGCGCGTGCCACCCAGCGCTGGGCGGTTTCGCGCAGCATGATGGCCTGCGGGTCGAACCAGCGGCCCTGATACAGCAGGCGGCCCAATCTGCGGCCGTTGTCACGGTATTGTTCGATCGTGTCTTCGTTGTGGATGCCGGTCACCAGTCGTTCATAGGCGATAAATAGCAGCGCCAGGCCGGGGGCCTCATAAATGCCGCGGCTCTTGGCCTCGATGATGCGGTTCTCGATCTGGTCGCTCATGCCCAGGCCATGACGCCCACCGATGCGGTTGGCTTCCAGTATCAGCATGACCAGATCGCCGAACTCAACGCCGTTCAGAGCCACTGGGCGGCCTTCTTCAAAGCGCACCGTCACTTCTTCGCGCTCGACCGTGACTTCGTCCTTCCAGAAAGCCACACCCATGATCGGGTTGACGATCTTCATGCCCGTGCTCAGGTGTTCCAAGTCTTTCGCCTCGTGCGTGGCACCCAGCATGTTGGAGTCGGTTGAATAAGCTTTTTCGGCCGACATCTTGTAGCCGAAGCCGTGCTGCGTCATGAAGGCTGACATCTCGGCGCGTCCGCCGAGCTCGTCAATGAACAACTGGTCGAGCCAGGGTTTGTAAATTTTCAGGGACGGGTTGGTGAGCAGTCCGTAGCGGTAAAAACGCTCAATGTCATTGCCCTTGAAGGTACTGCCGTCGCCCCAGATATTGACGTCGTCTTCTTTCATGGCAGCCACCAGCATGGTGCCGGTCACGGCACGACCCAGCGGCGTGGTATTGAAGTAGGTGACGCCAGCGGTGGAGATGTGAAAAGCCCCGCTTTGCAGAGCGGCAATGCCCTCGGCCGCCAACTGACTGCGGCAGTCAATCAGGCGCGCCAGTTCGGCACCATATTGCATGGCCTTGCGCGGGATTTCGTCATAGTCGGCTTCGTCGGGCTGGCCCAGGTTGGCGGTATAGGCGTAGGGCAGGGCACCCTTGAGTTTCATCCAGTGCAGCGCGGCGCTGGTGTCCAGGCCGCCCGAGAAAGCGATGCCGACTTTTTGACCGACTGGGAGATTTTGCAGAATGGTAGCCATGGGGTTCGCAATGCAGTTTTGAGTAAGCTGCGATTTTAGGCGACCCAGTCCATCGGACACGGCTACCAACGGGCCGGTTTAGCCGATTCGTGATCGCCAGGCCGGCTCGTTAAAGCCAACTGTCATCTGACCATCTGCCCATTGCACTACCGGGCGCTTGATTACGCTGGGGTGTGCCAGCATCAGGCTGCGGGCGCTGGCGGCGTCGGTTACGCCCGCTCGTGTGGCGTCGTCGAGTCGGCGCCATGTGGTGCCGCGGTTGTTAACCAACGGTTCCCAACCCAGGGCCTCGATCCAGGTGTCCAGATGCTGGTCTGGTACCCCCTGTTTCTTGAAGTCGTGAAGGTGGAAGTTCAACCCTTGACCTGTGAGCCAGGCGCGGGCCTTTTTGACAGTGTCGCAGTTGGCAATGCCATAGAGGGTGATTACGGGTTCAAGCATAGGTTTTCGTGGCAAGTACTATTTTTTCATTGCATCGCAAGTGGATGTGGGGTCTGGAACAGCATGAAGTGTGATGCGTTTTCCGGCAACTTCAATGTCTTTCAGGAGCGGCGCCAGCAGGCGGTATTGGTCAGTTTGAAGTTTTTCGCGAAAAGCCGCGCATGCGCCAAGATGGTTGGCAAGCGTGGCGGCCACGCGCCATCGGCCATTAGCTTCTTGTGCGAACACACTGGTTTGAGTATTGGTGGAGTTTTGATCGATCACGAGCAAGCTCACTTTTCCGCTGCCATCAAAGTCCATCGGATAGACGTCGCAACTTGCTGTTCTGCTTCTCAGGCAGGCTGGCAGGCGCCATTGGTTGGTTTCGCTGGCCCAGTTTTGTGCCGTGAATGACTCGGGTATGGGCTGGTTTTTGGGCCAGACCTTCAGATTGCTGTTCAATTCCTGGAGGGTCAGGCGCTCCCCGGACTTTCCCCAGCGGTCCTTCTTCTCGAGCGACTGTGCCGCTTTTATCCTCACCAGGGCGGCATCCTTGCCTTGAGCGCTGACTTTGAACTTCTCCAGCGCCGCCAAGCCGTAGCGTTTCCCCTCAAATTTCAGATAGTCAAAATCAAATCGTTCTGCGGTTTCGATGCCGCTTGCAAGCCGGGCGACCTGATGGGCCACCGAAACTCGAGCCGGATCGAGTACCGGCGAAAACAGTGCCAGCAGCAGCGCCAATATGACGAAGGCGGTGGCGATATTCACCGGCGCAACACCATCGAGCCAACCGGTCCCGCGGCTGGCCGCCCAGGTGTAGCCGAGTGCGTAACAACTGGCCACCAGCAGGCAGCAGGCGGCGATGATGCGGTCAGTTGTCCAACCGTGCTCGCTCACGCGCAGACTCAGAGCGTAAATGGCAATGGCAACCAGGGGTACCAACAGAAAGCTCGCCAGCCTGGCGCTGATGCGCAGTACGCGCGCCACTTCGTCCGCCATCAAACCATTTTGAAAGGCTGCATTGATCAGGAGCACCAGCACGGCAGCAGCCGACAAAAGCAGCGCGGCAGCGTGTTTGGTAGCCCAAAGTTGGGCCAAACCGGTGACCGGCAAGCTGCACAAAAAACCACCCACGATCAACAGGGCGACGGGCAAGATCCAGGACAGCAAGACCAGCACCAGATTGCGAATCCCGCGCACGATCGCAGGGCGCACGTCGGTCAGGTGCAAGGCGCAAGCAAACGCAAAGACGGTGACCGGTATGGCAAACCAGGATTCCCGCAGTAAATCCTGCAGAAAATTCAGTTGAATGAGCTTGAACAAGGCAGCGCCCAGCGCCAACACCATCCAAAAAACACCCACAAACAGAGCGGAAAACAGGATCTGAATCAGCAGCTTCCAGGCGCTGTCGAAATAGGTCGGATAACTGGCAACTCTTTTTTGGTCAGCCGCCGCCGCCAGGATCAGCACGTGTGCAATGTAGAAACCCGCAGCGCCAAACACCCACAGCAACAAGGACGGGTATTGCGCCTGGGGAATGTCGCGGCCATATTCCCAAGCCGGTGCGCCAACGCTGCGCCAGCTGTCGTGCACACCCAGACCTGCGGCGATCAGCGCTGCCAGCAAGATCCAGCGCCCTAGCGCCCGGTTTTGCAGGTGGCCCAGGCCAGACATCATCAGCACTGGCACAAACAGATCCAGCATCAGCAAGGGTGCAAACAGCAGTGGCTCGGTGGCGGGCCAAATTTGACTCTTGGCAGCGTGATACAAAAGATACAGGGTGAAGCCTTGGATCAGTCCCACTGCCAGACGCGCCTGCGCGGTCCGTGATGTCGGCATGGAACTCGGGACGGAGCCTTCTAACGGCAAGATCGTCTGCTGCATAAAGTTCTCACATTGAAAGCCTGGGTGCGTGAGTTTACTGTGCGGCTCTGGTCGCATACATGTCGCACTCGGCGACAATGTCTGCTGCATGAATACTGAAACGAAAACACTATCCGATTGGCTGGCACATTGCGAGCGGCTGCACCCCAAAAGCATCGATTTGGGCCTGGAGCGGGTGCGTATCGTCGCAGATCGCATGGGCATAGGCTTTACCTGTCCCGTGATCACAGTGGCCGGTACCAACGGCAAAGGTTCAACCTGCGCCATGCTGGAATCGATACTGCGTCAGGCCGGCTATCGCACCGGGGTTTACACCTCGCCGCACCTGGTGCGATTCGAAGAGCGGCTGCGCCTGCAGGGAAACCCGGTCAGCGCTGTCGATTTGGTGGCTGCTTTCGCCAGAGTGGAAAGCGCCAGAGTTCAAGACCAAGCAGAAACAGAAGTCTCGCTGACCTACTTTGAATTTTCCACGCTCGCTATTCTGGACGTGATGGTGCGTGCTGAGCTGGATGTGGTGATTCTGGAGGTGGGTCTGGGCGGGCGGCTGGATGCTGTCAACATCATCGAACCCGATTGCGCTGTGATCACCAGTATCGACCTCGATCACATGGAGTTCCTCGGCCCGGACCGGGAGTCCATTGGTTTTGAGAAGGCGGGCATTATGCGAACCGGTCGGCCGGTGGTAGTCAGCGATCCGATGCCGCCCCAAAGTGTGCTGGACCGGGCGCTGGAAGTCGGTGCCGATCTGTGGCGTCTTGGCGTTGACTTCAATGTATCGGGCGACAAGCAGCAATGGGGTTGGGCTGGACGGGGTCGTCGCTATGCCGGCCTGGCGTATCCCGCTTTGCGTGGTGCCAACCAGTTGCTCAATGCGGCCGGTGTACTGGCCGTTTTGGCGGCCCTGCGGGAACGCTTGCCGGTAACCGCCCAGGCGGTGCGCAATGGCCTCGCCTTGGTTGAACTGCCGGGACGCTTCCAGGTCATTGCGGGTCAACCCACGCTGGTACTCGATGTAGCGCACAACCCGCACTCGGTGGCGGCACTGGCGGCCAATCTGGATGCGATGGGCTATTTCCCCACCACACACGCGGTTTTTGGGGTCATGGCCGACAAAGATTTGATGCTGATGCTGGACAAGATCAATCCGTTGGTTGACAGGTGGTATTTCTCCGATTTGCCGACTCTTCGCGCCGAGTCCAGCGTTCATTTGCTGGATAAATGGCAGGCCCAAAATACCCGAAGAAATACCGCCGCGGCAGCCTACCCGGACCCTCGCCAAGCGCTGCAGGCGGCGATCGATGCGGCAGACCCCGCTGATAGAATCATCATCTTTGGCTCGTTCTACACGGTAGGTGGCATTCTGAAGGATGGTGTACCCCGTCTTCATGCCAAACATTTGAATTCCTGAGCCCAGACACAATGGCAATTTTCAAGTTTCGAAAAAGTGGCGACGAGCAGACGACTGCGCCAGTGCAGCCGGAAAGTATCGAGGTGATGCGCCGGCGTGCCAAGCATCGCCTGATCGGTGCAGCGGTGCTGGTGCTTATCGGCGTGCTTGGTTTTCCGATGTTGTTTGACAAGCAGCCGCGTCCTATCTCAGTCGATATTCCGATTGAGATCCCCGACAAGAATAAGGTCAAGCCACTGACCATTCCCGAACCCCTGGCAACGCAGCCTGCGAAACCAGACCTTGCTGCAGTTGTTCCACCCAAGGCTGAAGAAATATTGGCCAATCGTCCGATTTTGGTGGCGCCAGAAGCACCCAAGGCGACTGTCAAAGTGGAACCCGTATTGCCGGAAAACACCAAAAACCTGTCGCTACCGCCCAGCAAGGAAGTTGAGAAAGTGGCGGGCGAGAAAGAAGGTCGGTTTGTGGTGCAGGTCGGTGCCTATTCTGACGTCGCTCGGGCGCGCGAAGTTCGACTCAAAGTGGAGCTTGTTGGACTTAAAACCTATACCCAGTTGGTTGAGACCAAGGATGGACGCAGGATTCGAGTCCGGGTCGGCCCCTTTGCCGACAGGGCCGAGGCCGACAAGGCGGCGGAAAAAATCAAAAAGCTTGCCTTGCCTGCTGCGATTTTAAGTTTGTAGAGGTGTCCCGATGCCAACGCTGGACTGGGTGTTTATCGCGGTGTTGCTCATTTCGCTGGCGCTGGGTGCCTGGCGCGGCTTGGTCTATGAGTTGATGTCGGTGCTGAGTTGGATTGCGGCGTTTGTTCTGGCTCAATGGTTTGCGCCTGATTTGTCAGAAAAGTTACCGCTGACCGGAGCCAGTGAAGCGGTTCGCTACGCGGCTGGGTTTGTGCTGATATTTGTGCTGTCGGTCTTGGTTGGAGGTCTGCTGGCCAAACTTGTCAAAAGGCTTTTTTCTGCTGTGGGTCTGCAACCTGCCGACCGCGCGCTGGGTGCGGCGTTTGGACTGATACGGGGTGCGCTGGTTCTATTGACAGCGACGGTGGTCATTGGCATGACACCGCTGAAGACTGGATTGTGGTGGCAGCAGTCGGCTGGGGCGGGCGTCGCGTTGACAGTGCTCAAAGGATTGAAGCCTGTGTTGCCTGAAGAGTTTGGAAAGTACTTACCATAATGTGTGGAATCGTAGGCGTTGTCAGCAACGCACCTGTCAACCAGCTTATTTACGACGCCTTGCTGCTGCTGCAGCACCGGGGGCAGGATGCAGCCGGAATCGTCACGCAGCTCAATCGTAAATTCTTCATGCAAAAGGCCAAGGGCATGGTGCGCGACGTCTTTCGCACCCGCAACATGCGCTCGCTGCCCGGCAATTGCGGCCTCGGCCAGGTGCGTTATCCGACGGCCGGCAATGCCTACAGCGAGGAAGAGGCGCAGCCGTTTTACGTCAATGCGCCCTTTGGCATTGTGCTGGTACACAACGGTAACCTGACCAATGCGCATGCCCTGAAGGCCGAACTCTTCAGTACCGACCATCGCCACATCAACACCGAAAGCGACTCGGAAGTGTTGCTCAATGTGCTGGCGCATGAGATTGAAAAGACGACGCGCGGTATGCCTCTGCAGGCGCATGATGTGTTTGAAGCGGTGCGCAAAGTGCATCGCCGTATCAAGGGCTCTTACGCGGTGATTGCGATGATTGCCGGTCATGGCTTGCTGGCCTTTCGCGACCCGTTCGGTATTCGCCCTTTGTGCATGGGTCGTGGTGACGGTACCGTTCTGGTGGCCAGCGAATCAGTAGCGCTGGAAGGCACTTCGCACAAGTTTGAACGCGACATTGCACCCGGCGAGGCCGTGTTCATCGATCTGCAGGGCACCGTGCACGCGCAGCAATGTGCCGAACACCCGCTGCTGCGCCCCTGCATTTTCGAATACGTCTACCTGGCACGACCCGACTCGGTGATGGACGGCATTTCGGTCTACCAGGCCAGACTGAATCTGGGTGAGACGCTGGCCAAACGCGTCATCTCTACCGTGCCACCCAGCGAGATTGATGTGGTCATTCCGATCCCCGAGTCCAGTCGCCCAAGTGCCGCGCAACTAGCTCAGCTATTGGGTTTGCCGTACCGCGAAGGCTTTGTGAAGAACCGCTATGTGGGTCGCACCTTCATCATGCCGGGACAGTCGGTGCGAAAAAAGTCGGTGCGCCAAAAGCTCAACGTGATCGCCAGTGAATTCAAGGGGCGCAATGTGTTGCTGGTGGACGACTCGATCGTGCGCGGCACCACCAGCCGAGAAATCGTGCAGATGGCACGCGACGCCGGTGCCCGCAAGGTCTACATGGCAAGTGCTGCGCCGCCGGTGCGTTTCCCCAATGTCTACGGCATTGACATGCCGACTGCTGATGAACTGGTCGCGCACAGCCGTAGCATCGAGCAGATTCGCCAGCTCATTGGCTGCGACGCGCTGATTTACCAGGACGTGGACGGCATGAAGAAGGCGATCGGCTCACTGAACCCGGCTATCACGGGCTTTGACGCATCGTGCTTTGACGGCGTTTACGTTACCGGGGACATTACCGCAGACGACATTGCGCGTTTGAATTCCAATCGGGTGGTGGTTGATGAAGGCGCTGAAGACAACTCAAGATTGGCGCTGCCAAATCACGAAGAATGACAATGACTGAAAGAAAACTCCCCGATCATCTGCATCCAGACACATTGGCCGTGCGCATTGCCGCCGACAAAAGTCAGTATGGCGAGAATTCCGAAGCGCTCTACCTCACCAGCGGCTACGTGCAGCCGTCCGCTGAGACGGCGGCTCGGCGCTTTGCCGGCGACGAGGATGGTTTCACCTACGGCCGTTACGGCAACCCGACGGTGGCCAGCTTTGAGCAGCGTCTGGCCGCCATGGAAGGCACTGAAGGCGCCATATCCACCTCCTCGGGCATGGCGGCCATCCTGATGCTGGGCATGGGTCTGCTGCGTGCTGGTGACCATGTGGTGTGTTCGCAATCGGTCTTCGGCTCCACCATACGGCTGTTTTCTGGCGAGTTTGGCAAGTTCGGTATTGAGACCAGTTATGTCTCGCAAACCGATGTGGCGGCCTGGCGTGCCGCTATCCGCCCGAACACCAAACTGCTGTTTGCGGAAACACCCACCAACCCGTTGACCGAGGTCTGCGACATTGCCGCCCTGGCGGTCGTCGCGCACAACGCAGGTGCGATGCTCGCCGTCGACAACTGCTTTGCCACACCGGCGCTACAGCGCCCGATCACGCTGGGTGCCGACGTGGTGATGCATTCCGGCACCAAGTACCTGGATGGTCAGGGGCGGGTCATGGCGGGCGCCTTGTGTGCCAGCCTGGAACTGATCACTGAGAAGTTCCTGCCAGTGCTCAAGAGTGGTGGCATGACGCTGGCGCCCTTCAATGCATGGGTTGTGCTCAAGGGGCTGGAGACGCTGGACATTCGCATGCGGGCCCAGTCGGAGCGCGCGCTGGGTCTCGCGCAATGGCTGCAGGACCACCCTGCGGTGCACCGCGTCTATTACCCCGGACTGCCCAGCCACCCACAGCACGCACTGGCGATGGCGCAGCAGGGGGGCGTTGGTGGTGCCGTTCTGTCCTTCGAGGTCAAGGCGACCGGTGCTGAGCAGGCGCGTGAACGCGCATTTCACGTGCTCGACTCCATGCAGTTGTTGTCGCTATCGACCAACCTGGGTGATACCAAGACCCTGGCAGCGCACCCGGCCAGTACCTCGCATGGAAGGTTGACTGAAATCCAGCGCCTGGCTGCGGGCATTCAGCAAAACCTGATTCGGGTGGCAGTGGGCCTCGAATACCTTGATGACGTGAAGACTGACCTCGCCCGCGGTCTGGACACTTTGACATGACACAAAAAATTCGCACCCGGTTCGCCCCGTCACCGACCGGCTTCATTCACCTTGGCAACATTCGTTCGGCGCTGTACCCGTGGGCTTTTGCCAGGGCCACCGGGGGTGATTTCATTTTGCGCATTGAAGACACCGATCTGGAGCGCTCCACTCAGGCGTCGGTGGACGTCATTATCGAGGGAATGGCGTGGCTCGGATTGGACTACGACGAGGGCCCGTTCTACCAGATGCAGCGAATGGACCGTTACAAAATGGTGCTGGCTGAGTTACAGGCAGCAGGCCATGTTTACCCCTGCTACATGAGTGTCAGTGAGCTCGATTCCTTGCGTGAGCGCCAGATGGCGGCCAAGGAAAAACCGCGCTATGACGGCACCTGGCGCCCGGCAGCAGGCAAGACGCTGCCACCCATCCCCGAAGGCGTGAAACCGGTGCTGCGCTTCAACAATCCGCAGGGCGGCTCGGTAGTCTGGGATGACAAGGTCAAGGGTCGTATCGAGATCAGCAACGATGAACTGGACGATCTGGTGATTGCCCGACCGGACGGTACGCCGACCTACAACTTTTGCGTTGTAGTGGACGATATCGACATGGCCATCACGCATGTCATCCGAGGCGACGACCACGTCAACAACACACCGCGTCAGATCAATATCTTCAAGGCGCTTGGCCATCAGCCGCCGGTTTATGCGCATCTGCCCACCGTGCTCAATGAGCAAGGCGAGAAAATGAGCAAGCGCAGTGGCGCCAAGCCGGTGACGCAATACCGCGATGAAGGCTATCTGCCGGATGCCATGGTCAACTATCTGGCTCGCTTGGGCTGGAGTCATGGCGATGAAGAAATTTTCAGTCGTGAGCAATTTCTGCAGTGGTTCAATCTGGATCATTTGGGCCGCAGCGCTGCGCAGTTTGATGAGGTCAAGTTGCGGTGGGTGAATGCGCAACATCTCAAAGCCTTAAGCGACGCTGCATTGGCGCCCCTGGTGTCGGCGCAACTGCTTCGGCGTGGCATCGAGGCCGATCAGCGTCTGCACCGTATCTGTGCCCTGTTTAAAGATCGGTGCGACACCATGGTGGTCCTGGCTGACTGGGCGGCCAGGTTTTATGCAGACGTCACGCCAGACATCGAAGAGCTGGCACAGCATGTCACGGACGGGGTGAAACCAGCGATCAAGCTGCTGGTTGAAAAATTGACCATCTGCAAATGGGATAAGCCCTCGATCGCAGCCGCCATCAAAGAAGTGCTGGCTATCTGCAGCATGAAGATGCCGCAGCTCGCCATGCCAGTGCGGGTGCTGGTTATGGGGACCGCCCAGACGCCGTCACTGGATGCGGTTCTCGAATTGGCCAGCAGAGAAGATGTGCTGGCCCGATTGCAGACGGGCTGACATTTAAGGCTATAATTTAAGGCTTGGAAATCGGAATGCACTAACATTGCATTTCGGGTAGCGGGGGTATAGCTCAGCTGGGAGAGCGCTTGCATGGCATGCAAGAGGTCAGCGGTTCGATCCCGCTTACCTCCACCAAAAATTT
>SESD01001998.1_pt1 | contig 10635 bp, 6 predicted proteins | sample 3171411 | NCBI WGS metagenome assembly SESD01 (sample SAMN06051880, study PRJNA518727) | freshwater metagenome | biome: subpolar coniferous forest; feature: holomictic lake; material: water; isolation source: holomictic Lake 442, 16.5 m depth | place: Canada: near Kenora, Ontario | collected...
GTCCGCAAATAACGGGGTCTAGCTGGATTGATTTCCAGCTTATGGCGCAGTTGTCCCATATATACCCGCAGATAATGTTGGTCATGAATATGTTCGTTCCCCCAGACTTCTTTGAGAAGCTGGCGATGGGTAACCACTAGACCCGCATGACGGACTAAAATACTGAGTAAGCGGTATTCGATGGGTGTTATATGAACTTCATTATCGGCTATAAAAACTCTGCGCCGACCCAGCTCGACTTTTAATTCGCCAGTTTGGAATATTTCCATGTTGCTCGTTGTTCGCATGACACGTCGAAGCAATGCCTGAAGCCGAGCATGCAGCTCTCCGGTACTGAATGGTTTGGTTAAGTAATCATCTGCACCCGCATCCAGTGCCATGATTTTGTTTTGTTCTTGACTGCGAGCCGACAACACTAATACTGGCAAATCAGAATACTGCCGCAAACGCTTGGTAACCGAAATACCATCCATATCAGGTAATCCCAAATCAAGTATCACCAGATCAGGACTGTCGCTTTTAATCAGTGAAAGCCCACTTTTACCGTTCTCTGCTTCAATGACACGCCACCCTCGATTGCAAAGATTGGTTTTCAAAAGACGACGAGTCTGCTGATCGTCCTCAATAACTAAAATTAGTGACTTGACCTCTTCCGTCATGCCGTCATCCCTTCAAGACAGTTAAGCTTAGGTGGCTCATGGATAGGTAAATTAATGATAAATGATGCACCTTTCCCGTATTGATTAGCCGCATAAATGGTGCCGCCGTGAGCTTCAACAATGGTTCGACATAAGGTTAACCCTAGCCCAACTCCACCTTGATGGCTTTCGGATTCAAGGCGGTAAAATTTATCAAACACCTTCTCTTCCATGCCTTGTCGAAGACCAAGACCATAGTCAGATACCTTGATTGCTAACTTGCCAGCTAACAGTTCAGCGCTAATGTCGATAGGACTACCCTCAGGTGTATACTTGATGGCGTTTTCTATTAGATTGGTCAGAACCTGTTCAACTAATACGGCATCAATCCAAAGCAGTGGCAAATTGTCAGGTAAGAGTGTTCTTATTGGACGAACTCCGAGATTTTTCTCTAATCTGTTCAAAGCGCTACCGACTATTTCCTCAAGAGCATTCCATTCCTGATGGAGAATAATTTCACCTGCTGTCAATCTCGCCATATCCAGTATTTTACTGGTCAACTCTGACATGCGTTGGGCCTCGTCAAGAATCACTTTATTAAAATCAAGTTTTTCTTCCGCTGAAAAATCCGTGTTGTTTTCAACCAAGACAGTGCTAGCACCTATAATACGTGTCAATGGGGTGCGTAAATCATGTGATATTGCACTTAACAACGCGTTGCGTAACGATTCGGTTTCGGCTTGAAGGTTGGCTTTGTTTGCTTGCTCGGTTAAGCTCAGCCGTTCCAGGGTTTGTGCAATGAGATTTAAGAATGTATCGAAAAAAATAATCAACTCCAGACTAGCCAAGTCAGAATCCGCTGGCGATTTTATAGCGATTACGCCCTGAATGATTTGTGAGCGTTCCAGAGGATAATAGGCGATTAAGCCTGTTGACTCACTGGTTTGTTTAGCCTTGTGTTGCTGATAGATTTGCTGTGCTATTTTTAGGTTAATACCTCGGAGAGAATGTTCAAGTGGCACGTCGGGTGGATACTGAAGATGAGACTCCTGATCTGGAAACAGCAACACCGACACAGCACCAAAATTATCATAGATATGACTCACTGCGATTGTGGCAACTGATTGTTGATTATGAGCATAGGATAAGGCCTGACTTAACCGATAAAGTGCGTTGGCTCTATTTTCACGCTGCCTGGAGATTTCTGCTTGCAGTTGTACTCTTTCCAAAAAATTACTTGTTACATTCGCAACAACTATCATCACGCCTAGCCCGATGATATTTTCAAGGTCATTGATAGCAAATGAAAAAATGGGATGGGCAAAATAAAAAGCGAATACGGGGGCGCTTAAAAGGGAAGCAATGATGGACGCGCCACGACCATACCGACTCGCCACTAAAAACACCCCTAGCAAGTAGGTCATCAGGATGCTAGCTGGCCCTAGAACATGACGTAGCGGCCAATCCATCAGCGTACAAATAAAGGGTGCAGCGATACCCCATGCGTAACCCTGCAATCGACCCGAACGGCGACTACGGTTTATCATTATTTCAGATGGCTGATGATCTTTTCCTTTTCCCGGCGCGTTTTTACGCAAATTTTTCTCCCGAAGCGGGTGGGCACCATGCAGCGCTGTCAAAAAGATTGAGAGTTGATCAAAAAATGCACGCCGATGCTAGCAATATAACCTAACAAAATCACCGGACACCATTTCATATGACTGGTGAAAGTGTATTGGCCTTTAGCCTGACCCAGCAAACCAATCCCAGGTGCCGAACCTATCGCCAGCAGGCTACCGCCAACACCTAACGTCAAGGTTAATAGCAGCCATTGCCCTTGTGGTATATCGGGATGCATGGTGAGCACAGCGAACATCAACGTGCCATTATCGACAAATGCCGAGGATAGACCAATTAGAATGTTAGCTAAGGTGGGACTTAATTGTCCATACAACATGTGGGATATAGCATCAAGATAGCCGATGTAGCCCAATCCACCAATACCCATCATCGCGCCGTAAAAAAAGAACAAGGTATCCCATTCAAGACGGCCGACTTTGTCGAAAATATCCAATCTGGTTACTTCACTGGCTGAAGCCTTAATTTTTCCTCTACCGAAAAACAAGGTAAATTCCGATTGATTTTGGGTATTCTGTTTGTTGATTCTGTGTAAATAAAAATAAAAGAACTGCAATAACGATAATCCGGCCATCATCCCGGCTGCCGCCGGTAAATGCAATTTCATGTCAAACATCACCGCCAGACCTATAGTGACCCCAAACAGGAAGATCACTCGTTTGGCTCCTCGAAGCAAAGAGACCTGTTCAGCTTCGATATCTGGCTTGTCTTTGGGTACCGAGAAATGCATTGCCAAGGCCGGAATTGAAAAATTTACCAAACAAGGAATAAACAGTTTAAAAAACTCAGTAAAGCTCAGCATGCCATGCTGCCAAACGAACAGAGAGGAAATGCCACCCAATGGACTGAAAGATCCGCCGGCATTGGTGGCAACAATAATATTGATGCAGCCTAACGAAACAAAACGTGGACTGTTTTTACCGACGGCGACTACCACGGCCCCCATCAGCAATCCTGCGGTCAGGCCGTTAACGACGCTTGAAATAAAAAACACCAGCAATCCGGTAATCCAGAACAATTGCCGATAACTCAAATGCATACCGACTAACCAGACTTTTAATGCGTCAAATATGCGCATGTCTTCCATTGCATTCAAATAGGTCATCGACACCATGATAAACAATAGCAATTCCATATAAGCCTGCAAATTGTTCCTAAAGGCAGTTACAGCAAACTGGTCATTGCCTTGTTGCTGGTAAGCTAAAACAATCACGAACCAAATCAACCCAGCAGCAAATAACATCGGCTTCGACTTACGCAGTTCAGTGGCTTCTTCGAACATCGCTGCAATATAAGCAATGACCATCACTGCCAGCGAAAAATAACCTGCCCAATGATGCGTCAGATCAATCCGTTGCAATGCCGGGGTCACAGTTTCTGCCTCGGCGAATACCATTCCCGGCAACAACAAGGCCATTATTCCCAGTATACGAACACCACAATTCACAATAATTCCCCTCATGCTTAATCAACTTAAATAATTCACCCGTCAAAGCTTAGCTAGTATGTAAACTTTCAGATTTCAATACGGTGATTGATTTTAACGATGGTGGCGTAAAAAAGGTGTAAAGACGCGGATAATTTTAAATGGAAGACTAAGATTATTAATGACTGGATCACCCAATAGCTTGCTTCGTTATTAGAGCCGAGTTTTCATGGGTATTATTTCTAATCCTTGACTGTCTCAGATGGCACATACCAGAATGCCCAAGTCATCAAATTCTTTGCCACTGAACTAAACCGCGATGCGGTAATGTTGGTACGAAGATACGCCCATCTACAATTGAAAGTATAAAACTGTTCCCTATGTTAAGGAATAAGGCAGTCCGCCTTGTTTCAAAACAGGAGCAGTGTCATGACTTCAACAATTAAACCCATTGTAATGGTCAACTGAAACCGGACACTTTCTTAAGCAGTCATCTTATAGAATTCCCGCTCAAATTCCAGCGGGGATTGATAGATCAGTTTTGAGTGTATACGTTTACCATTATAATAAAAAGCCAAATAATCAATAATACTCAGCTTTGCCGCCTCTCTTGTCTTGAATTTCTCGTAGTTAAGTTGCTCGTGCTTTAAGCTACGGAAAAACCGCTCTGTTGGTGAATTATCCCAACAGTCGCCTTTGCGGTTCATGCTTTGTTGCAACTTCATTATCTTCAAATGTTTCCTGTATTCATGGCTAGCGTATTGGCTGCCCCGATCAGAATGATGCTGTAGGCCAGGGTCGGGCTTTCGCCTCCAAAATGCCATCTGTAGAGCATTGACACACAGCGAAGTCCGCATGTTGTAATTAATTGGGGATAATATCGTGCTCGTAGTGATCGAAGATGAAGCGCATCAGATTCAAATCGACTGGAACATCATGCCTTTCTAATTCAGCCCATTTTTTTTAGCCTCGTTAAGATCGCTACCTAACGGGATCTCGATATGTTTTCCTAGCTCATTACGCCCATTATAATAATACGCTTTCTACACTTTGCCATTCTTGAGAATACGGACTCTAAGTAACATGCGGGGAGGGGGTAAGTCAAGATTAGCCGATTTAGGTCGCATATTATCTTCCCTCATTAAGCATTGAAAAATCAGGCAAAATTTCACATTAAAATATAATAGAAAACTGACACATTGAATGCTTATTGTATTTTTGGTTTTCAAGAAATAGCTTAATTTTTCTCCTCAAACCACCGGTAAAGAGTCGGTAACATAATTAGAGTTAATAGGGTTGAAGTGATCAGTCCACCAATAACAACAATAGCCAGCGGGCGTTGGACTTCTGACCCGGGTCCTGTGGCGAATAAAAAAGGCACCAGTCCCAGCAGCGCAACCGTGGCGGTCATCATGACCGGGCGGAAACGTTGCTCACAACCCTCGCGAACGGCCTGCATCTGACTAAGTCCACTACTACGAAGATTACGGATATAGGAAACCAAAACCACACCGTTTAATACAGCGATCCCCCACAGGGCAATAAACCCGACCGAAGCCGGTACTGACAGATATTCGCCAGTAACGAATAAGGCAACTACGCCCCCTATCGATGCAAACGGCAGTACCAGAATAATCAGAGCGGCAAAGCGTAGTGAGTTGAATAGCATAAATAACACAAAGAAAATCGCACCGATGGTGATTGGAATGATGATTTTAAGATGTCCCAAGGCACGTTCCATGTTCTGGAATTGCCCGCCCCACTCAAGATAATAGCCTTCGGGCAGTGTAATTTGGCTGGATACGTTTTTTTGCAGCTCTGCAACAAAGCTACCCAAGTCTCTATCTCTGACGTTAATACCAACAACAATACGACGTTTACCCATTTCTCTACTAATCTGTGACGGTCCGTCATTAAGGCCAATATCTGCCAAATCGCCTAGCGGAATACGCGCGCCGTTTGGAGAAGTCAGTAAAATAGCGTCAATGGCTTCGATGCTATTGCGAAAGTCTTCGGGCAAACGCACGGCTGCAGAGAAGCGTCGCTCACCTTCATAAATGTCGGTTGCTTTTTTGCCCCCGATAGCGGTTTCAATAACATCATGAATATCCGAGGCATTAATACCGTGTCTTGCAGTAGCTTCACGATTGACGTTTATGGATAAATATTGTTGACCGGTGAGCCGTTCTACCCGAATATCCTGAGAGCCTTTGATTGTCGCTGCCACCCGGGCAATCTCATTTGCCGTTGTTTTTAACTGCTCAAGATCATCCCCAAATACCTTCACGGCCAGATCTGATCGAACGCCGGTAAGCATTTCATCGACGCGATCTGAAATCGGTTGCGCCATTACCACTTGTACGCCAGGTAAATTTTTGGTCAATTTATCGCGAATTGCATCGGCAATAGTATCTTGAGTCCACCCTTCAGGCCATTCATTCCTTGGCTTCAAACTAACAATGGGTGTTGATTCATTTTGACTTTGCGAGTCGGCGGGACTTTCACCGCGGCCAATATTAGTAACCGCCAGACTCACCCCAGGAATTTCCATTACCATGCGCATGGCGTCCATTTCCATCTTTATGCCTTCTTGTAATGATATATTGGGCATCCGGTTGATTGCCGGAACAATTGAGCCTTCTTTCATTTCAGGAATAAAAGCACTACCTAAAAGAGGAAGCAAAACCAGTGCACCAATAAACAAACTGGAAGCCACAAATACGACTGCTTTGCTATTTTCCAGGGACATATCCAACAGCTTCAGATAGGGTCGTTTCATAAAGGCAATAATACGCGTGTCGTGTTCTTTTGTATCTTGCCCCTGTAACAGAAACGAGCATAATACCGGTGTTAGGGTTAGCGACAAAACCAGTGAAATCAGTAAAGCAATCGCTATGGTATAAGCCAGTGGTGCAAACATCTTTCCTTCCATACCTTCCAGCGTCATCAATGGTAGAAATACTAGCACGATAATGCCCACGCCAAATAATACCGGTGTGGCAACTTCCAGGGCAGCGGCCATAACCACTTTAATTCGACTGGTCGAACTGCCTTTGCGCTCGGTGAGTAAACTGAAAGCATTTTCGACAACGACAACTGAGCCATCGACTATCAGTCCGATTGCAATCGCCAATCCACCCAGTGACATCAGGTTGGCAGAAATACCTAACTGGTTCATAACAATAAAAGTGCACAGTGGTGTAACGACCAAGGTACTGACAACAATGATACTGGAACGGAAATCACCGAGAAACAGCAGTAGTGTGATAACCACCAGTGCAATACCTTCGATTAATACCTTGGTGACGGTGTGCAGGGAAGCATCAACCAGTTCACTACGGTCATAAAAAGGGGTGATTTTCAGATTATCAGGAAGCATGTGCTGGTCATTTATTTCCTGGACACGTTGCTTGATGCGACTGACAACTTCTTTAGCGTTGCCTCCGCGCAACATCATTACAATCCCTCCAACTGACTCGGTATAACCGTTTTTTATTACCGCGCCAACCCGCACTTCGTGACCGATTTTCACCTCGGCTACATCGTGTATATGAATGGGGACACTGTGTTCTTCTTTGAGCACGATACTGTCAATGTCTGCCACATTACGAATTAATCCAACGCCCCGAATCAAATATTGCTCGGCATAATGGGGCAAAACACCGCCACCGCTGTTGGCATTATTACGAATAAGCGCAGTAAAGACTTCGTCTAAAGTAATGTGATAATGGGACAGGCGATCAGGGTTAATTAATACCTGATATTGTTTGTTATAGCCTCCCTGCGAATTAATTTCAGCAACCCCGGGTATACCCCGTAATAAGGGGCGCACCACCCAATCCTGGGTTTCGCGACGGCGCATCAGCTCCTCAGGTGTCAAGGCCACTTGGCCATCGTCGGCTTTATCCAGGGTGTATTGATACACTTCACCCAGTCCAGTGGAAACCGGACCTAATATTGGATTGATGCCGTCTGGCATGTTGTGACTGACCTCTATCAAGCGCTCCATGACCAATTGTCTGGCGAAATAAACATCGGTGTCGTCCGTAAAAACCAATGTGATAAGCGAAAGCCCGTTTTTATTTAATGAGCGCATTTCCGTCAGGCCAGGCAGTCCCGTCATCGCAATTTCCAAAGGCACCGTAATAAAACGCTCGACCTCTTCCGGCGAGCGCCCTGAAGATTCACTGGCAATTTGAACCTGCACGTTAGTGACATCGGGAAATGCATCGACAGACAGTGATTGTAAGGCACGGATGCCGAACAGGGTTATGCTGGCCGCCAGTGCTATGACCAGAATGCGGTTATTTAAACTCCCCCTGATTAATGCTTCAATCATAAGCTATTCCAACTCCTTGCGCTGGCGTTCGCTATTAAGATGAAATCCGCCTTCCACAACAACTTTATCACCCTGTTTCAAACCCTCAAGAACACGTCGTACATCTCCGTAACGAATGCCCAATTTTACCGGTCTCAGCTGGAATTCTTCTGGCCCTGTTTCGACGAAAACATGATCACTGTCATTAACACGCAGCACGGCAGAATCGGGCAAGATTAATTCCTGTATTCCCTGTTTGCGAATCAACAGGTTTGCCAACATGTGCGGTTTTAAATTTCGCTGAGCATTGGGTAGTTCCATGCGCACAGTGACGGTGCGTGTATCAGGATCAACCATGTCTGCAACATAAATGATGCGACCGCTTAATGCTGTTTCAGGTAATGCGGCAATAGTAACTTCAGCTTCATCGCCTTTGTGTGCCCAACTCGCCTGTTGCTCGGGCAGTTCTGCAACGACCCATACATGCGATAGATTCGCTACGGTAAACAAGGCATCAGCAGGTTGAACGACTTGTCCGACCGTTACTTTTCTTTCAACAATGGTACCTTGAATGCTAGCGGTAATCGGTAAAATTGAATGAATCTTCCTCTCTTTGGATAACCGGGCCAGGTCACTATCCGACATGCCAAATGCCCGTAACTGGTCGGTTGCCGTGCGTAAATCCACGTCAGCTTCTGTTAACACGCCTTCTCTTTCCTGAAGTTCAGCGGCAGCAATGACATCACTGGCCAGTAGTCGTTTGGCCCTGCTTACTGCCAGACGCCTTAAATTAACTTGTGAACTGGCCTTTAGATAAGCTGATTGTGCCAAGCCAAGTTCGGTGCTGTTTAAGGTCGCAATTTGTTCACCTTTGCGTACTTCCTGACCCAGGATGGCTTCTGTTTCAATAATCCGGCCAGTTACTGTTGCACCAATTCGGGCAACATGCTGTTGATCCAGATCAATTCTTGCCGGCAAACGAAATGAATCATGTACTTGATCTTCACCAATAGCGATAACTTTGACCCGTTTCATTAAGGTAGACGTGGCTTTTATCACCGGAAACGAGTTTTCGGCATGAATTGCCAACGGGATCAGTAACAAAATTAAAAACAACGGGTTTAATAAAGTCATAATTTCAGGCTCTCCAAGTCGGTGGCGCGTAAACGATCAAGAATGATTTGTGCAGCCTGGCGATCAAACTTTGCGTTAAGATAATCATTGCGAACAGTTCGGTAAGTACGTTGTGCATCGAGGTAATCGAGTATGCCACGCTCCCCGAGGCGGTAGGCCGCTTCAGCGACTTTTAGCACGGACTCGGCTTCCTTTAGTAAACCGGCGTCAAAGGTTTCAACCTGGCGATTCGCTATGTGATAACGATTGTAGGCATTTTCAAGTTCTCGTATAACCAGATATTCCTGTTGACTGGCTAATGCTTCTGCTTGTTTTAATTCTGCAGTGGCTTCGCCAATCGGTCCCTGTCGCTGATTCCACAAAGGTAAAGGAATGACTATATTAACCCGCCATTGTTCAAGGCCGGGGTCTCGTTCTGCGCCTGCTTTTAAAGTGGGCTGCGGATAGCGAAGATTTTGCTGAAATTTGACTTTAGCTTCAGCCATCTGAACTTCTGCACGAAATTGCTGTAAAACAGGTTGTTTGTCGAGCACTTCTGCCCGCATAGTTTCCATAGTTGCTAATGATGCTAATGGTGCAGGTAATTCTCCTACTATTTCATATTGGTGCGGTAAGGCGTTGCCAAACATCATGTGTAGGGCCGATTTTGCATCCTCAACTTGTGTTTCAGCGCTTTCCCTCAACTTTAGTGCATTAAGCAATTCCGCATCAGATTTTACCTGTTCATAGCGGGGCGCCTCTCCAACTTCAACTTTAAGTTTAATTTTTTCGCGTATTTGAGTCAGTAATTGCTCATTGTCTTTACTGATTAGCAGTTCCGCCTGACGGCGCAAAATCTCATAAAATGCTAAGCGAGTTTGGCTGCGAACGGTTAACCAGACATGGCGATTAGCCTCATCCGCAGAAATAATTCCGGCTTCGGCGACCATGCGACGAGCTTCTCTTACAAACGGGAGGTCTAGGGATTGGGAAATAAAAACTTGTTGATTGGAGCCATTAAGCGCACCTGAGCCAAGGCCGGTTGAGCTTCCTCCACCTATTTCCAGTTCTGGATTTGGATAGGCTTTGGAGGTAATCAAAGCGGCCCGTGCCAAATCTTGGCGGGCATTGGCATTGGCAATAAATGGATTGTGTGCTTCAAGCAAGTTAAGCAGCTGAATTAAAGTCAGGGGCTCAGCAGAAAGATTACCGTGCCAAAAAATGCTTAGAGTAAGAATAAGTCTAAAACATTGCAAAATAGATGGGTAGCTATAATGTAATTTCACTGGGTTTTGTATATTCTTGTGTATTTGTGTTAAAAGCAATAAAAAACTATTATACATTTAAGTAAGAAGAATGACGGTACATTTACGAACAAACCAAAATCAGCAAATTTATGGATTTTCTTATCTATAAGTTTATAGCGATTTATATACGAATGTACTAATTCGTCTACCTATGGCTGGACCGAATGACACCAATTGCAAATATTGCAGACATAG
>SESD01002001.1_pt1 | contig 10625 bp, 8 predicted proteins | sample 3171411 | NCBI WGS metagenome assembly SESD01 (sample SAMN06051880, study PRJNA518727) | freshwater metagenome | biome: subpolar coniferous forest; feature: holomictic lake; material: water; isolation source: holomictic Lake 442, 16.5 m depth | place: Canada: near Kenora, Ontario | collected...
TGACGGTCAGACGTTCATTCGGGTTTCACTCGATGAGTTATGAGTTAGATTTTCACCCTGTCGCCTGGAAAGAATGGCAATCTTTGGATTCGACCATTCGTGAACAATTCAAACAAAAATTGGCGGAACGTTTGGAAAATCCACATCACGCAGCGTCAAAATTATCGGGTCAAAAATCGCGTTACAAAATCAAACTACGGGCAATAGGCTATCGATTAGTTTATGAAGTTCGAGACAATGAGCTGATTGTAATTGTGGTTTCGATTGGCAAACGTGAACGAAATATCGTTTATAAAAATGCTGCTCAACGTTAAATGAATTTGGTTTTATCAAATTAAAAATATAAGAAAAGAGTAATTATGGCAAATATCCAAGCAATTCGCGGGATGCACGATGTGCTACCCGACCAAACGCCTTTATGGCAATACGCAGAAAAAATCATCCGTGACGTTTTGAGCAATTACGGTTACAGCGAAATTCGTTTGCCTGCGGTGGAAAAAACGGAACTTTTTAAACGTTCCATTGGCGAAGTCACTGACATCGTTGAAAAAGAAATGTACACATTTGAAGACCGCAACGGCGATTCTTTAACGTTGCGTCCCGAAGGCACAGCGGGTTGTTTGCGAGCCTGTTTAGAACACGGTTTGCTTCATAATCAAGTGCATCGACTTTGGTATTACGGCGCGATGTATCGCCATGAACGCCCACAAAAAGGACGTTATCGCCAGTTTTACCAGCTTGGCGTTGAAACTTACGGTATGGCGAGTGCCGATATTGATGCGGAATTATTGCTTTTAACTGACCGACTTTGGAAACGTTTAGGAATTCGTGAAAAAGTGCGTTTGCAACTCAACTCACTTGGCACAATCGCAGAACGTTTGGTTTATCGTGATGCGTTAGTTGCTTATTTTGAACAACATTTAGAAACCCTAGACGAAGACAGCTTGCGACGTTTAAAAACAAATCCGCTTAGAATTTTAGATACTAAAAATCCCGCCATGTCAGACGTGGTAAAAAATGCGCCTGAATTGATGGCTTATTTGGGCGAGGATTCCCGCCAACATTTTCAAACGATTTTAGACACGCTCACCGATTTAGGCGTGAGTTATGAAATCAACACGCGCTTGGTTCGTGGCTTGGATTATTACAGCAAAACAGTTTTTGAATGGGTGACAGATGAACTCGGTTCACAAGGCACAATTTGCGCGGGTGGACGTTACGACGGTTTAATTGAACAACTCGGAGGTAAAGCAAATTCGGCGATTGGTTTTGCGATGGGCATGGAACGCTTGTTGTTATTGCTCGAAACGTTGGATTTGAAAATCGAAAATACCGTTGATGTGTATTTAATTCGCGTCGGTGAAAAAGCTGAAAAAGTAGGATTACGTTTAGCCGAGCAGTTACGAACTGAAATTCCAAATTTAAAATTACAGCTTGATTGTGCGGGTGGCAGCATCAAAAGTCAGTTTAAAAAAGCCGATAAAAGTGGCGCAAAATTCGCACTTATTTTAGGCGAAGACGAAGTGACACAAGGAAAAATTGCTGTAAAATCATTGCGTGATGAGCAAGTTGGACAGCAGTTGCTGATGCTAAGTGATTTGGCTGATTTTTTGAGAAAACAAAACATTATTTAGTGGAGAATACAAATGAGTGATGATTCAGCGGTAGTACGAAATCATGGGATGATTGCCAACAATTTGGCAATACTTGTTAAAAATAAATGTATGTTGAGTGCTGCGTTAGGTGGAAAAGACACGATTTTAACGGCTCTCGTAGATGTAAATTATAAAACAAGTACCGTTATTTTTGATACGAGTCCATCAGAAGCATTAAATAAAAAAGTTGTTCTGAGTCGCGTCATTAGATTTAGTGGACGATTTGAGGGCGTTCAAGTTGCTTTTTCTGGCTCAGATGTGACGCGAGTAAGACATGGCGGTTTTGATGCTTTTTCAATGCCATTTCCCGATTCTGTATTTTGGTTCGATCGACGTGGGGCTTATCGTATAGCAACACCGATTAGAAACTTTAGTATGTGTCAATTTACAATTACACCCCCAGAAGAAGAATCGACAGCAGAATATAAGTTTAATTATGAAGCTGCCAGAACTAAAGTCAGAGAACAATTAGCTGAAAAAATTGAAGAAGACGCGCTTGTTGAAGAAAGAGAATATCAGAAAAAATTCTCACGAATGACTAAGGAAGAAAAAGTTCAAGCCTCTATCGAACGACAAGCATTTTTAGATGAGCGAGAACTTAATCCCATTTTACCCGATGAAGAAGCACTTAATGTCTTTTCATTAAGAGTCTTAGACATCAGTATGGGTGGTTGTGCGATGTTTAACGAGGTAGAGGAATTTTCGTATTTTTTAAATCAAGGTGACATTTATAAAAACTGTGTGATTACAATGCCAGATCATGGGGTTGTTGAGGTTTCTATGGAGTTAATGTTAAAACGTCTTCCCAAAGCTGAAGATAATATCGATGAAGAAGGACATCATCACGCCAAAAAAGGGCTAGAAGAATATCTGGGATTTAAAATAGTTGAAGCCTCTCAAACTGCCGAATCAGTCATATTTCGTTATATTCAAGTACTTGATCGTATTGCGAAAAATAAATAATCCCGACGAGAAAATTTAATGGAACTTTACGAAACAGAAGAACAACAAGTTGAAGCATTGCAAAAATGGTGGAAAGAAAACGCGACCGCTTCATTCATTGGTTTAGGTATTGCGATTGCAACAATTTTAGGCTGGAACGCTTGGCTCGATTATAAAAAAGAAGAAGCAGGTAAAGCCTCAGCGGTATATGACCAATTACTTAAAGATATAAACGAAAATAAAGTTAGCGAAATTGATACGGTTGCCACAAAACTAAAAACGGAATTTGGATCGACGGAATATGCGACTTACAGCATACTTTTACAAGCCAAAACAAAAGTTGAATCAGGTGATTTAGCTGCTGCAAAAGAACTTTTACAAGGTTTGGCAAATCAATCGAGTGACCTTAATCAACTCGCAAAATTACGTTTAGTGCGTTTGTATTTAGCAACGGGCGAATATGAAAAAGGTTTGCAGCTCATTGGACAAGTTAATCAAAAAACAGCAGCAGGTTTTGAAGATAATTACGATGAATTAGTAGGCGATTTATACATAGCGTTAGACCGACTTGATGAGGCTCGTACTTCTTACGAAAAAGCCTTGCGAAACGGCTATCAATCGCCATTGTTGCAATTCAAACTTGACGATTTAACCGCACCTGAAAAATTGGAAAATACAAAATAATGCGTCGCACACTTCTATTACTTACTGCGCTATCATTGACCGCCTGTTCAACATTGGACGTGGTAAAGGATTCGATGTCGGGTATTTCGGATTATTTTTCGGGCGGCGAAGATAACGCTGAACCACCTGCTGCTTTAACCGAATTTACCGCCGAAGTTCAAATTGAAAAATTATGGAGTTCATCAACAGGCGTTGGAACAAATGAACAGACTGTAAAACTCGCTCCCGCTGTTCACAATCAAAAAATTATTACTGCTGATCGTGAAGGTTTAGTACAAGCGCAACATTTAGCGACAGGTGACGACATTTGGGAAGTTGAAACAGAATTAAAATTATCAGGTGGCGTGGGTTTGGGTGCAGAAACCATTATTTTAGGTTCGAGCAACGCTGATGTGATTGCCTTAAATAGTGACACTGGCGATAAACTCTGGTCGGTTAAAGTATCGAGCGAAGTGTTAGCCATTCCAACAATTGCAAAAAACATTGTTATCGTTCGCACTACAGATGGCACAGTAACCGCATTGAGTGAACAAACAGGCGCAAAATTATGGGGTTACGAACATAACGTTCCTGCATTAAGTATTCGCGGCACAGGCGCACCGTTAATTGTTGAAGATAAAGTTATCGCAGGTTATGACAATGGGAAATTGATTGCGCTTAATTTACGAAATGGAAAATTTGCGTGGGAAACCACTATTTCAATTCCAAAAGGTCGTTCCGAAGTTGAACGCTTGGTTGATTTAGACGTTGACCCCATTGAAATTAACGACGTAGTTTATATTGCTAGTTATCGCGGTGGTATTGCAGCAATTTCTGCATCAGATGGCGATGGAATGTGGCGAAACGAAAACATTTCATCTTATTCAGGTTTGAGTAACGATTTTCGTTATTTGTATTTGAGTGATTCAAAAAGTAACGTCTGGCAAGTTGATCAACGTACTGGCGGTGGATTATGGCAACAAAAAGATTTACATCATCGCCGTTTAACTGCACCTACAACGTATCAAAATTATGTTATTGTCGGTGATTTTGAAGGTTATGTGCATTGGCTAAGTAGTTCCGATGGACGACAACTTGGACGTATTCAAATTAGCGATAGTCCGATTGAAGCTAAACCTGTTGTAGTTGATGATGTTGTTTATATTTATGCCAAAGATGGTACGCTTGCAGCATTGAAAGCAAAATAAATCAAAAAATCAGGTTCAAGATAAACTCATCTTGAACCTTTCACTTTTCCCTCCAAGAAAAATACAAAACTATGTTACCCGTAATCGCTTTAGTCGGTCGTCCCAACGTGGGCAAATCGACCTTATTCAATTTATTAACCCGCACACGAGATGCGATTGTTGCCGATTTTGCTGGCTTAACTCGCGACCGCCAATATGGACGCGTCAAACATAAAGATATTCGCCCTTGTTTAGTTGTTGATACAGGCGGAATTGCGGACGATGCCGAAGGTATTGAACGTGTGGCGCGTCAACAAGTGCAAGTAGCTTTGGAAGAAGCCGACATTATATTTTTCATGGTAGACGGACGCGCAGGATTAAGTACTTCTGATAAAGTGATTGCCGATATGTTGCGTCGCTTAAATAAACCTGTAATTTTAGTCACCAACAAAACTGACGGTGTCGATTCATTTTCTGCCATTTCAGATTTTTACAGTTTAGCACTGGGTGAACCTATAAAAATAGCGGCATCACATGGAACAGGTGTTCCCGAATTGTTGCGAATGGCAGACCAATTATTGCCTATCACTATCGAAGAAGAAATCGAAGATAAAGACGAAATCAAAATTGCCATCGTCGGTCGCCCAAATGTTGGAAAATCAACGCTTGTGAATCGTTTGTTGGGTGAAGAACGTGTTGTTGTTTTCGATGAAGCGGGTACAACTCGTGACAGCATTTATATTCCGTTTGAACGCGATGGCAGAAAATTTACACTCATCGACACAGCTGGAATGCGTCGTCGTTCACGCATTGATGAAGTGATTGAAAAATTCAGCGTGTTGAAAGCATTGCAAGCGGTCGAAAAAGCCAACGTCGTCATTTATCTAGTCGATGCTCAAGAAGGTATTACCGACCAAGACGCGCATTTATTGGGTTTGGTTTTAGAAGCGGGACGCGCTTTGATTATCGGTTTGAATAAATGGGACGGCATTTCAGCCGACCAAAAAAACACCATTAGCCGTTTATTAGAAGTGAAATTAACGTTTGTGGAATTTGCTGAAAAGCACACGATTTCTGCGTTGCACGGAAGCGGTGTGGGCAAAATGTTTGATCGTGTGCAAAGTTTGTATGAAGCAGCAATGCTCGATATGTCTACGCCAAATTTGACGCGAATGTTGAAAGAAGCAACTCTCGCGCATCAACCACCAATGGTAAATGGACGACGCATTAAATTGAAATACGCGCATCAAGGTGGACGAAATCCGCCAATTGTCGTGATTCATGGCGCACAAACCGACGAATTGCCCGAATCGTACAAACGTTATTTGATTAATTATTATCGAACATCGATGCAGTTGAGCGGCACGCCGATTCGGATTGTTTTCAAATCACCTGTGAATCCATTCCACGGTACAAAACCAAAAATGACCGAATGGGCAGTTAAAAAACGAGAACGTTTAACTCGTCGAGCAAAAGCAAAAAGCCACTAAAACATTCATCATTGCCCGCGTAGAAAAAACTTATCGAGGTCTTGTGTCGATAACGCAATCCATGTCGGGCGACCGTGATTACATTGTCCACCGCGTTCCGTTTGTTCTAGCTCGCGCAAGAGCGCATTCATTTCGTCTTGCGTTAAAATTCGATGCGCTCGCACCGAACCATAACACGCCATTTTTGCCAATACGTCGCTAAATTCGGTTTGAATGCGATAACTTTCTTCGTGTTCTAGCAAATCAGCCAACACATCACGTACCAATTGTTCACCGTCTGAATTCTGCAATAACGCTGGTTGAGCGCGTAGTAAAAGCGTTTCCAATGCAATCCGATTTAATTCAAAACCTACAGTTTGAAAAAAATGTTCTGAATTTTCAGCCAATTCCGCTTCGGCTTCTGTGACAGTGATTTTTATCGGTATCAACAACGATTGCGTGGCAATTTTACCGTCAGCGTATTGCTGTTTTAGTCGCTCAAAAGTAATGCGTTCATGCGCGGCGTGCGTATCAACCAAAACCATGCCAGTTGCTGTTTCCGACAAAATATAAATACCGTGTAAATGCGAAATCGCATAACCTAAAACCATTAAATTTGGATTCGTATCAAACGTTTTTTTATGTTCGGATAGTGATTCGTTCGACTGAGAATAAAGCGTTTGATAAATTTCAGGTTCTGAAAGGTTTAGCGATTGTTGAAAACGTGGTGAAAAATTTTGAGCAGGTTCAAACTCACTTTCTGAATGCACTGACAATTCACCATAATTCGGAATAATTGGACGCACATTCGCCAAAGCCCGCTTCACACAAGACATCACAAAATCATGCACCGCCCGACTTTCACGAAATCGCACCTCCAATTTTGCAGGATGTGCGTTTACGTCAACTTCTTCGGGATTGAGCGTCAAATACAATACAAAAATCGGGTGTCGTCCTGAAAAAAGTACGTCCGAGTAGGCTTGTTTAATAGCATGGGAAACGGTTTTATCTTTGACAAATCGCCCATTCACATAAAAAAACTGCATATCGGTTTGACTACGCGAAAACGTTGGCACGCTAATCCAACCGCTTAACGTTAAGCCAGAAATTTCAAAATCCAAATGCAACGCGTTATTAATAAAATCAGAACTTAAAATTGCCGCGACACGTTGTTCTTGTTGAGCTAAATCTAATGCAGGCGTGAGTTTTAAAATCTCTTTTTGTTGATAAAATAGGGTAAATCCTAATGCAAATCGACTTAACGCCATACGTTTTATAATGATTTCAATATGACTAAATTCGGTTTTATCACTTTTTAAAAACTTGCGGCGAGCGGGTGTGTTATAAAACAAATCGCACACTTCAACCGTGGTGCCTTGCCGATGGGGCGCAGGTTGAATATCGAAAAATTGTTCTGCACCATCACTTACTACCGACCAACCGTGTGCCGAATTTTCAATACGCGAAGTCAGCGTTAATTTCGCAACGGAACTAATACTCGCCAACGCTTCGCCACGAAAACCCATGCTGGTAACGTGTTCTAAATCGTCCAAATTTGAAATTTTACTGGTCGCATGGCGCGATAACGCAAGCGGTAAATCATCCTTTTCAATGCCCACGCCATCGTCACAAACTCGAATTAAACGCAATCCGCCTTGTTCAACATGAATCGTAATTTGTGTGGCTTGCGCGTCAAAACAATTTTCGAGTAGTTCTTTAACAATCGACGCGGGGCGTTCAATCACTTCACCAGCGGCGATTTGATTAACGAGCTGCGGTGGAAGAATATGAATAGACATGAGCTGTTTTTAGAAATAAAAAAGGCGCGAAACTCGCGCCTTTGTAAGTGATAAATGCGTTAAATTATAATGCGGCAATACGTTGTTGTTCGTTTTTAGGTTGTTTCATATAACTGTGAACCCCCTTTAAAATTGCTGTGGCAATTTTTAATTGATGCCCAGAATTCACCAACTTTAACTCTTCAGCATGATTTGAAATAAAGGCAGTTTCCACCAAAATTGACGGAATATCAGGTGATTTTAGTACCGCAAAAGCCGCTTTTTGTACGGATTCAAAGTGCAATTCAGCGACAGTTTCAAAGTTATGTAAAACTTTATTTGCTAATAATACACTCGCTTCTTGTGTCGCACTTTGTGATAAATCTAATAAAACATTAGTTAAGCCGTTTTCTTCGTCGTTAAGTTGTTCGCCTTCAACTAAATCGGCAGCATTTTCACTGTGAGCGTGCCAATATGCAGATTCACTCGATGCACCGCTAGTTGATAACGCATAAACTGATGCGCCTCGAACGCCAGTATCTTTAATCGAATCTGCGTGAATTGATATAAATACATCAGCTCTCGCCGCCCGTGCAATATCCATACGTTTGCGTAAACCGACGTAATAATCACCTTGTCGAACCATAACAGCTTTCATGCCAGTTTGGGCATTAACAAGAGCTTCTAACTTTTTAGCAATCGACAATACGACATCTTTTTCATAAGTGCCACCTGAACCTTGTGCGCCAGAATCATTACCACCATGTCCAGCATCGATGGCAACAACAAAAGGTTTTACAATTTTTCGATTTGTATCTTCGGTGTTTTTTACAGAAATTATTGGTGTGGTTAACTTCTTGATTACAACTTCTGGAACAGCTTTAGATATTGAAGTTGTTTTTACTGGAATTTTTTCAATGATTGGAACAGATTTATTGACAGGTTTTGCATCAATTATTGGTTCAACTTTTGCGACTTGATTACTCAAACCTTTATCTAATAATTCTACGACAAATTTATTATTGCCTAACGAATCGGTATGTAACGTGGTGGTTTTTGTTGAAAGTGGCTTTTTTAAATCAATGACAATACGCAAATCGGCACTGTTTTTAGTTCCGACACGAATGCTGGAAAATAATGGATGTGACGCAGGAGGTTGCGATAATTCTTTTGTCGCCACTGCATTAGGTAAATCAATCACCAAACGTGCTGGGTTATCAAAAAATTGCACCTTATTTTGACTTACAGACGCACTTACGTCGAGTGTAATACGCGACTGATCAGGCGTAGTCCAATAACGTAACGAATTTACGCGCAAAACCTCATCGGCATAAGCCAAATTCATCAAGCTATATAAATTTAATAGAACAATCAATAATTTCCAATAACGACTCATACCATAACCCACCAGTGATAATATGGTTTAAATTATATCAGTATGTTATTGTTTTTACACGCACTAATTAAGACGTTTTTATCGTGTTTAATCCATTTATTTGAAGTAATCGCCCGTCACGCTGAATAGTTAATGAGATATTCACATTTGCTGCGGGTAAAACACCCGCACCTTTATCTGCCCATTCAACAAAACACAACGCATTTTCATTCAAATAATCATCAATTCCAATCCACTCTAATTCTTCAGAATCTGCAAGGCGATACAAATCGAAATGGAAAATCTTGCGTTCATTAATTTCGTATTCTTCAATTAGTGCATACGTTGGACTTTTAATTGCACCTGTAACCCCAGCTGCTCGTAATAATCCGCGCACTAATGTTGTTTTACCCGCGCCTAAATCACCGTGTAAAAAAATCAGTGATTTTTTTGGCAGCTGCAACCATAAATCTGCACCAAATTTTTCGGTGGCTTCATTGTCTGGTAAAAAAAAGGAATTAGTCATTTTTCAAAGCGTAAGTTATCGGCGTTTGCGGCGCAGCAACCACTTGATTTCGACCGCTTTCTTTCGCTACATATAATGCTTCATCTGCCATTTTAATTGTATTTTTAAAATCTGGATGTCCATCATGAATTGCTGTGCCAACACTAATCGTCAATGTCAACGGAATGTTATTACTTAATTTAAATGTGAATTTTTCCACTGCAAACCGAATTTTTTCTGCAACGATATTAATTGCTGGTATTTGAACATCAGCAAGAACAATCATAAATTCTTCACCACCTAATCGAAATACAAAATCTCCCGCTCGAACTTGTTGCGCTAAAATATCAGCTAGCTGCAATAACACTCTATCACCATTATCATGCCCATAGGTATCATTCACATTTTTGAAAAAATCAATATCCACCATCACGCAACCAAACAAAATTCCGTTTTCTAAACTATAACGGGTTTCTTGGCGCATCACGGTTTCTAAATAACGTCGATTAAATAAATGCGTGAGTGGATCACGTCCATTTTCTTCTTCAATGGTATCGTTGGCGAGATTATTTAATATCCAAATGGCAGTCGAAATATGCTCATTTAAATGACTTAACGTTTCTTCGATAGCGATTACATTTTTATCAAGCACATGAATGCCTAACAAACGCATTTCTTCATCGATGTTATCAAGTTGTAAAACCAATAAACGCAGTTCTTTTCTGCCTGCTAAAAATAAATGTGCTTTATGTGAAACCCATAAACCAAAATTAGAATGACGAATAGTGCCTTGTGTACTAGCATCATATTTATTTTGAGTAATTTGCAATAATAAGTTTCGCATCCATTCAGAAAGCGACGTACATAACTTTGAATAATCAAATGCGAGATTTTGTGATGAAACGTGCAGCTTTAAAGATTCTGCATTTTTTTCGTTAATCATTGTATCGTGAGCATAACTTTCATCGATAACAGCCAAGCCTAAATCAAAAACTTGCCCACAAAGAATAATGGCATCAGCTAATTCATCACGTTCTAAATTCGATTCTTT
>SESD01002003.1_pt1 | contig 10610 bp, 9 predicted proteins | sample 3171411 | NCBI WGS metagenome assembly SESD01 (sample SAMN06051880, study PRJNA518727) | freshwater metagenome | biome: subpolar coniferous forest; feature: holomictic lake; material: water; isolation source: holomictic Lake 442, 16.5 m depth | place: Canada: near Kenora, Ontario | collected...
CCACTGAGTTGGACAAATTAAGGCTCCTATTCTGCGGACGCATCGGGATATGCACGACGGTCTCTGGTGGCGCAGCGGCGATCACCGCTGCAGGCAATCCTGCCGTCTCCCGCCCGAACAGGAACGCATCTCCCGGCCGGTAGGCGACCTCGCTATACCGGGTCTGACCAACCGTCTCCACCAACCAAAGCCGGGAGGGCTGCACCACGGCGAGGCAGCACGCGAGATCCGCGTGCTCTTGCACGCGGGCCATCTGGTGGTAGTCGAGCCCGGCGCGCCGGACTTGGGCCGCATCGAGGGAAAACCCGAGCGGGTGGACCAGATGCAACTGACAACCGGTATTCGCTGCCAGTCGAATCACGTTGCCGGTATTGGGTGGGATTTCAGGTTCGAGCAGGATGATATGGAACATGGGTCCGAGTCGGTGGTGAGCAAGGCTATAATCCCCCCATGAGCACGGTCCGTGAAGCCCCTGCCGCGTCCCTCGCCAACACATTCTGCGGACTGTCGTTCGCCTCCCCCATTGTGCTCCTATCCGGTTGCGTGGGTTTCGGCGAGGAGTACACCCGGGTAGAGGGCTTCTCCAACACGGATTGTGGCGCTGTAGTCCTCAAAGGGACCACCGGCAAAGCCCGCCTCGGCAACCCCGCACACCGTGTCTACGAAACGGCCAGCGGCATGCTCAATGCCATTGGCTTGCAAAACCCCGGTGTCGACCATGTCGTCGATCACATTCTGCCGACCTTGGACTTTAGTGAAACGCGTTTTATCGCGAATGTCTCGGGCAGCACGATTGAGGAATATGTCGAGGTCGTCGCTCGTTTCGATGATTCGCCTATTGATGCAATGGAGATCAACATCTCCTGCCCCAATGTGAAAGAAGGAGGCGTCCAATTCGGCAATAGCCCGGCAATGAGTGCGCGCGTCGTCGCCGCATGCCGCGCGGTCACGCGCAAGCCATTGATCACCAAATTGTCTCCCAATCAGACCGACATCAAAGAAAGCGCCCGGGTCTGCATCGAATCCGGCACCGACGCACTCGCAGTCATCAACACAGTCATGGGCATGGCCATCGATATACGGACCCGACGACCGGTGATTGGCAATATTCAAGGGGGATTGTCGGGGCCCGCCATCAAGCCGATCGCCCTGCTCAAAGTGCATCAGGTCTATGACGTGGCGAAGCACCACCGCATACCGATCATCGGTCAAGGTGGCATCGCCGATGCAACGGATGCGCTGGAGTTCTTAATAGCCGGTGCCAGCGTGATCGGCCTCGGCACGGGTTTATTCTACGACCCGCATCTGTGCCGCAAGATCAATGCCGGCATCGCTGAGTATCTCGCAACCCAGGGTTTCAAAACCGTTGCAGACCTCACCGGCTCTCTGGATACGACACGCCGCACAGGCCACTGAGGCTTCCCGCCAATCCCTAGCGAGGCACCACGGACGCAAACAGGATGCCGGCGTCGGTAAACGCCGTCGCAATAGCAATCAGCACGGCTTGCTGCGCCGCCAGATACTTTGGATAGTCCGATCCGGCGACGACGAAGGTCAGTTCGAGCTCAAAACCATTGGCGCCAGCCGCCACAATATGCGCACGCTCAAAGTCGGCCCCCTCGGTTTGCTCCACCGCCATTTGCACCCATACCGGGGCTTGCGCTAAACGGTCCGGTGGCGTGCTGTAGTGCAAACTGAAGCGATGCACTGCGCGGCGGTGTTCGATGCGACCGTGATTGCGAATGCGGACTTTGACCAGTTCCGCATTGGCAATAATGATTTGCTCACCAGAGACGCTGCGCAAGCGCGTGCTCTTGACCCCAATCGCCTCAACAGTGCCGGTATAACCCGTGTCGAGCGTTAGTGAGTCGCCAAGATCAAAAGGCTTATCGAGTGCGATCGAGACAGAGGCTAATAAATCTCCCAGCAAATTTTGCACCGCAAGCGCGACCGCGATGCCACCGATACCCAAGCCTGCGAGCAGCGCCTTGACCTGTATGCCAAGATTGTCCAGCGCAAGCAGCAACACCAGCGACCAAATCAATATATTTGCGACAAATTGCAGGATCGTCACCGTCGTGCGCGTACTGCGGGTACCAAACGACGTGGTGGAATCCTCCAGAGAGAGTCGCACGGCAACAGTGGCCCAAATGCCCACCTGAATCGCAACAAGAATGACAATAATGGCGCTGGTCAGATGCTCTGCCGGCCTCGGCAGGTCCAGATACTTAGACCCCACCGCCAACGAGGCGGCGAGCGCAGGCAGCAGCCGGGTACTCCGTGCTAGCGTCAGCGCGAAACGAATCCGATGCGGCAGATGGACGCCGGCAAAGTGTCGGGTGCGATGGACGATCAAGCGGCGTATCAGGAGCAAGATGGCAAAGGTGCCGAACCCAAAACACAGTGCGGCCGCCCAATCGATGAGCGGAATGCCAAGATAGGTCATCTCGGGAATTAGACCCATGATGCGCAGTAGATGTTGCATAGCCGGCAGGAGGTCAGAGCGTTAGCAGGAGCCTAAGCCCTTGCGGGGCGCCGCGCCAGTCGCACCATCGCTCTTAGGCCGCCGCCTCCGCGGCCGGCCCCGGATCCATGCCGAGTTCCCGCATTTTCCGGGTCAGCGTGTTGCGACCCCAGCCGAGCACCTTCGCTGCGTCCTGGCGACAGCCCCCGCAACGGCCCAGCGCGACACGAATCAAGGTCCGTTCAAATTCCGGTAATGCCGCATCGAGCAAGGGCTCGTTGCCCCCATCCGCTTGCGCCCGTGCCCATTGCTCCAAGGCGCGTGTCCAATCCGTGACCCCCTCCGTGGGACTGCCTCCGGCTTCGCTCGGCACGTCCTCCGCTCGAATTTCCCGGCCGGGTGCCGCGACGGTGAGGCGACGACAGACGTTGACCAACTGGCGCACGTTACCGTTCCACTCCGCGGCAACGAGACGGGCCTGCGCGTCGGGCGTGAGTACTTTGGGCTCCGCGCCCAGTTCCACCGCGGCTACCGCCAGATAGTGCCGCAGCAGTTCCGGTATATCCTCGCGCCGTGCGCGTAACGGTGGCAACAAAATACGGATCACATTGAGGCGATGTAAAAGGTCCTCACGAAATTGCCCGCTCGCAACGCGCGCTTCCAGGTCCTGATGGGTCGCCGCAATGACCCGGGCATCGACCCGAATCGGCGTACTGCCACCGACGCGATAAAATTCGCCCTCCGCGAGTACGCGCAAGAGTCGAGTTTGTAATTCTTTGGACATATCGCCAATTTCATCGAGGAACAGAGTGCCGCCGTCGGCCTGCTCAAAACGTCCCCGACGCAAGCTGTCTGCGCCCGTGAAGGCCCCGCGTTCATGACCGAATAGCTCCGATTCCAGTAGATCCGGTGTAAAAGCAGAAGTGTTGAGCGCAATGAAGGGTTTGGCAGCCCGCGGACTATGGCGGTGCAATGCGCGCGCGACCAGTTCTTTGCCGGTGCCCGACTCGCCATTGATCAGCACCGTCATCGCCGATCTGGACAGGCGGCCGATAGCCCTAAAAACCTCCTGCATTGCCGGCGCATGACCTAGCATTTCGGGAATGGTGGTCGTGGGCGGATCCATGGCAGTGCGCGGCTGGGCTTGTTGGGCCGCACGTCGGACCAGGCTCACGGCCTCATCAATATCAAACGGCTTTGGCAAGTACTCAAACGCCCCACCTTGATAGACGGCAACGGCGGCGTCCAGATCGGAATGTGCGGTCATCACAATGACAGGCAAATTCGCCAGCGAAGCTTGCACAGCTTCAAGCAGCTTCAGACCGCTCTTCCCGGGCATGCGGATATCGGTAATCAATACATCCGGTTGCTCGAGGCGTAAAGCATCCATCGCCGATTGCGCATCCTCGAATGCGCGTGGCTGCATGCCACTCGCTTTAAGCGCGCGCTCGAGTACCCAACGAATGGAGGAGTCGTCATCGACGATCCACACGGTCAACACATCAGCCATGGATATCTCCATCGAATGGCAGCAGCAGCGTGAAGACGGTGCGGCCGGGTCGGCTATCAAACTCAATCAGGCCCCCATGACGGTTCGCAAGATCCTGCGCGACGGCCAAACCCAGGCCGGTGCCTTCGGGACGACTCGTCACAAGGGGGTAGAAAATTTTGTCGGCGTATTCCGGTGGCACGCCCGGGCCATCATCCTCAAACGCAATGCTTGCCACCACGCGATGCCGACGTTCACCAATCGTCGCACCGAGAATGGCGCGCGTGCGTAACGTCACCCGACCTCGGGTGCCGACGGCTTGTACGGCATTACGGCCGAGGTTGAGCATTGCCTGAATGATTTGGTCACGGTCGACGTGCAGGGAAGGCAGGCTCGGGTCATAGTCGCGTATTAACTGCACATCACGGGGTGCATCGTGCGCTAACAAGTGATAGACATGGTCAACCAGCTCATGCGGATTCACCTCAATCTTGCGCGGGGGGACGCCCGGCCCGAGCAGGTTGTCGACCAGCGTGCGTAGCCGATCGGCTTCTTTGATAATGAGGCGCGTGTAGTCACGCAAATGCGCAGCTGGCAATTCGCGCTCTAGCAGCTGGGCCGCGCCGCGTAGACCACCGAGCGGATTCTTGATCTCGTGGGCAAGCTGTCGAACCATTAAGCGGTTACCGTCGAGTTGTGCAAGCAAGGCTGTCTCGCGATTAATCCGCTGCTGGCGCGTCGTATCGACGATTTCAAGCAAGACTTGCTCAGAATCCAGCGGCGTGGCGATACAGTCGACGATGTGATGCGTGTCGTCACGCAGTACGGGTTGTAATTTGAGTAGGCGATGCGCGATCGGCTCGCCGGCCTTACGCGCCCGGGACAGTAGTAGCGCCAAGGCCTCGGATTCGCGTACGAAGGCGAGCAGCGACTGGCCGGTCGCCTGGTTCAGTCCGACTGCCAGCAGGTTCTGGGCAGCGGCATTCAGAAATCCGACGAGGTCGTTGCGATCGACGACGATGAGCGCGGTGGACAGGCTATCTAGGTGGGGAGCGCGCACGGGCGTCAGAGGGGCCATTAAAGGCGCCTCCCCAGCGTACCAATCGTCAGTGGGGACGTTGCAGCGTGGGGCCGACCGGCGGGGAAGCGATCGTGGCTTGCCGGACATAAAACGTGACGGCCGCCGAGCGGATCTGCTCGTGTCCATCGGCGTCGGTCACCAGGGCGCGCAACACGTGCTCGCCTCGTGCCGCAGGCAGGGACAGGGTCGTAGCGCCTTGCGCATCGTAGCGGCGGCCGTCCAATTCGAACCACAACGCATGGCCTGGCGCGAGAGGGGGATTCAGTTGGGCCGCGCATAAAACCACCCCTCCGGTGTCATAAAGCACCCCGCCGGGTGCTGGCGCGGTAATCGCCACGTCGGAATAAAGGACAAAGTGGACTGCGCCCGCACGGGGAGACGTTGCGTTAGAGGCGGGCACCGCTGGCGCGGGGTAGCCCTGTGCTGCGCCCATTTCAACCGCAGTGCTGCCGGGGGTTGGGCGATCGGACCAGTGGGTGATTCCGGTGCTGTCGACCCAGCGGTAGAGAGTCGTCGCCTGCGCGGCGCAAGCACAGCAACCGGCAAACAGGATGGCCAAGAGAGGGTGAGGCGGCGAAGATTTTCGGTACGGCATGTCATCAGCATAGCCCTCGGCTTTTCTGGTGACAAAAATCTCGTGACGAGCGCCCCTTGGGGAGGGGGGCGGAGCCCGGCCATCCGGGCCCCGCGTCGACCATCAGAGGCTGTAGTACATGTCGAACTCAACCGGATGCGTCGTCATGCGCAAGCGCGTCACGTCCTGCATCTTGAGTGCGATGTACGCATCGATCACGTCGTCCGTGAACACCCCGCCGCGGGTCAGGAACTCACGGTCCTTGTCCAAGGCCTCGAGAGCCATATCCAAGGAATGGCAGACGGTCGGAATGTGCTTCGCCTCTTCGGGCTCCAGATCATAGAGATCCTTGTCCGCCGGATCACCCGGGTGGATCTTGTTCTGAATGCCATCAAGACCCGCCATCATCATCGCGGCGAAGGCGAAGTAAGGGTTGGCGGTGGAATCGGGGAAACGCACCTCAATGCGCCGCGCTTTCGGATTCGGGACGAACGGAATGCGGATGGAAGCAGAACGGTTGCGGGCCGAGTAGGCCAACATCACCGGCGCTTCGAAACCGGGCACCAAACGCTTATAGCTGTTGGTCGACGCATTGGTGAATGCGTTCAAAGCACGCGCGTGCTTGATAATGCCACCAATGTAGTAGAGGCAAGTTTCCGAGAGGCCCGCGTAGCCGTCACCGGCGAAAATGTTTTTGCCGTCTTTCACCAAGGACTGGTGCACGTGCATGCCGCTGCCATTATCACCGACCAGTGGCTTGGGCATGAAGGTAGCAGTCTTGCCGTAGTTGTGCGCGACGTTGAGGATTGCGTACTTCAAGATCTGCACTTCATCGGCCTTCGTCACCAGGGTATTGAACCCGACGCCGATCTCGCATTGGCCGCCCGTAGCAACTTCGTGGTGATGCACTTCGACAGTCAGACCCATGTCTTCCATGGCAGCACACATGGCGCCACGGATCTCGTGGAAACCGTCGACTGGCGGTACGGGGAAGTAGCCCCCCTTGACGCCCGGCCGGTGGCCCCGATTGCCATCGGCATAATCGGTGCCGCTATTCCAGCCACCCTGCACGGAGTTGATGGAATGCGATGCAGCATTCATTTCACTGGACCACTTCACATCATCGAAAATGAAAAATTCGTTCTCCGGGCCGAAGAAAGCTTTGTCAGCGATTCCCGTGCTCTTGAGATAAGCCTCCGCGCGCTTTGCGAGCGAGCGCGGATCGCGCTCGTAACCCTGCATGGTGGCCGGTTCGATGACGTCACAACGGATATTCACCGTCGCTTCCTCAAAGAAGGGATCCACGATGGCAGTTGCCGGATCCGGCATGAGAATCATGTCCGATTCGTTGATGCCCTTCCATCCACCGATTGAGGAGCCGTCGAACATCTTGCCTTCAACGAAAAAGTCTTCGGTCACATAACGGGCCGGGACAGTGACGTGCTGCTCCTTACCCTTCGTATCCGTGAAACGAAGATCCGCGTATCGGATCTCTTTATCGTTAATCATCTTGACCACATCAGCGGCAGTCGTCATTGCAGGCCTCCAGTTAAGCAGCGATGTCAGAAACGAACAGTACGGTTTTGAATGCAGGTTCCGTGCCATGCACTGAAAAAGAGCAAAATCAGGAGCTTAAGCGATCATCGCACCCTTTTGAGCTCTCTGAATGCACCATTATAGTGCAAAAAAAGACGATTTTGCCCTGTTTTGGGGCGCTTAGGCCGCTGTGGTGGCGTAACGCGCGCGCAACACCTTCTTATCCAGTTTGCCGGTGGCGCCAAGGGGCATCGCCTCAATAAATTGGACACCATCGGGTATCCACCAGGTCGCGATCTTGCCCTTGAGGAACGCCAACATTTCCTCCGCCGTCGCGGTTTCTCCCGGGCGTAGCTGAATGACCAATAAAGGGCGTTCGCGCCACTTGGGGTGCGGTATCGCAATTACCGCCGCCAGCAAGGCCTTGGGATGACCAGAGGCAATATTTTCGATTTCAACCGAACTGATCCACTCCCCACCGGACTTGATCAAGTCCTTCGAACGATCCGTGATCTGCAAATAACCGTGCGGATCAATCGTGCCGATATCCCCCGTATCGAAGTAACCTTCCGCATCGACCGCAGGTTTGTCATCGCGGAAATACCGCTGCAGGATGGACGGTCCTGCAACCTTGATGTGTCCAGGCGCTGCGCCATCATGTGGCTGGTCCACGCCGTCGTCGGAGGTGATCTTCATGTCGACCCCGAACGGCACGCGGCCCTGCTTGAGGTTGTAGGCCATTCGAGTCGCCTCATCCGGCGTCCCTAACGAGGGCGGTAGCGGGCCCGAAATCGTGCCGATTGGCGACATCTCGGTCATACCCCAAGCGTGTAGCACCTCCACGCCGTGGCCGTCGCGGAAACCCCGAATCAAGGCTTCTGTGCAAGCACTGCCGCCGATCGCAACCCGCTTGAGCGTCGTCAATTGCAATTGATTGACAGTCAAAAAATCCAACAACAACTGCCAAACCGTCGGTACTGCCGCCGTAAAAGTCACTGCCTCCGTCTCGAGCAACTCATACACCGCCGCCCCATCCAGGCGAGCGCCAGGCAGCACCAATTTGGAGCCAGCAGCAGCCGCAATAAACGGCAATCCCCAGGCATTGACATGAAACATCGGCACCACCGACAACAACGTATCGCGTGACGACAATCCCAGGAAATCTTTCTGTCCACTGATAAGGGTATGTAACAGCTGCGAACGGTGCGAGTACTGGACACCCTTGGGATTGCCCGTCGTACCCGAGGTGTAGCACAGCGCAGCAGGATCACGCTCCGAGAACTGCCCCCAGCGCGCTGACGCCGGGTCGGCGCCGGCGATCAGCGCCTCATAATCAACCGCTGCGCCCGACAGTGCGCCAGCCTCGCCGGGATCACCGAGGTAAATCACCTTGGCGACACCGGGGCAGTGCGGCAGCAGGCGCTCCATCAGCGGGCGAAACACCGGGTCTACGAAAATCCACCGGTCATCAGCGTGGTTGATCATATAGATCAACTGGTCATCGAAAAGCCGCGGGTTGAGGGTATGGCAGACCGCCCCATGACCCATGACGCCATACCAGACCTCCACATGACGGGCAGAATTCATCGCCAACGTGCCAATCCGGGTCCCCGGCGCAATGCCCTGTGCGATCAGCGCTGCGGTCACCTGCCGGGCACGGTGGGCGGTTGCCGCCCATGTCGTGCGACTGATGCGCCCATCCGCGAGGCGCGTCACCACTTCACGGGTGCCGTGCCAGCGCTCCGCGTGAGTGATCAGCCGATCCACGGTCATTTCCCAACCCTGCATCAGGTCCGCATCGAATACCGCAGGATCAGACATAAACTCCTCCCTCTATCAGACGCTCGTTCGGTTGACGACGATACCCGAAGGCCTAAGCCCTGTGCTCCGCTATAATTGCACTCTTTCCGCCGGCAAGCCGGCACGTAGAGAGGCAAATATGCCCCGTTCACGGACTGCACAGAAGCCCCGCACCTTTCAGGACCTGATCTTCGCACTGCAGAAGTATTGGGCCGAACAGGGCTGTGTACTCGTACAACCGTACGACATGGAGGTCGGTGCTGGCACCTTCCATACGGCGACGTTTTTACGCGCCGTCGGCCCCGAACCGTGGAGCGCCGCGTACGTCCAGCCTTCGCGTCGCCCCACCGACGGTCGCTACGGGGACAACCCTTTTCGCCTGCAACGGTACTACCAATTTCAGGTAGCCATTAAGCCGTCCCCACCGAACTTCATCGACCTGTATCTGGGCTCACTGGCGGCTTTGGGCTTCGACCCGCTGACGCACGACATTCGCTTTGTGGAAGACAACTGGGAATCGCCCACGCTCGGGGCCTGGGGTCTTGGTTGGGAGGTCTGGCTGAACGGCATGGAAATCACGCAGTTCACGTACTTCCAACAGGCCGGTGGCCTCGATTGTCGTCCCGTGATGGGTGAGATTACCTACGGGCTCGAGCGGCTCGCGATGTACTTACAAGGTGTCGAGAGCGTCTATGACCTCGTTTGGGCAGACGGCCCTCTCGGCCGGGTAACCTACGGCGACGTCTATCACCAGAATGAAGTGGAGCAATCCACGTACAACTTTGAGTATGCCGATACCGAAGAACTCTTCCGCCAATTCGATGCACATGAGCGCGAGTGCCAGCGTCTGCTCGAGGTGCCACTGCCATTGCCTGCATACGAAAAGATGTTGAAAAGCTCGCATACTTTCAATCTACTGGATGCGCGGCGAGCCATTTCGGTGACTGAGCGCCAGCGCTACATCTTGCGAGTGCGCACCCTCGCTCGTGGTGTTGCGGAGGCTTACTACAAAAGCCGTGAGCGACTCGGATTTCCAATGCAGAAGACCGTCATTACGCATGTAGATCCCCCCTTGGGTGCGCAAGCCCTTGGGAGCCACGCATGAAGACCCGTGATTTACTGGTCGAAATTGGCACCGAAGAGTTGCCGCCAAAGTCACTGCTCGCGCTTGCGGACGCATTTGCGCAGAGCGTGGTCGCAGGCCTCGATGCCGCTGGCATTGTCTATGGCGCGATGACGCGATTCGCTTCCCCGCGTCGGTTGGCGGTACTCGTTCGCCGCGTTGCAGAGCAACAACCGGACCAAGAGATCAAACGCAAAGGTCCACCCGTATCCGCCTCCTTCGGCCCGGATGGCGCACCCACTCGCGCAGCCTCTGCATTTGCCGATAGTTGTGGAACCACCGTGCCTGCGCTCGGGCGCATCACGGAAAGCAAAGGTGAATTCCTGTTTCATACCGGCGTGAAGGCCGGAGCAGCAACGACTGCTCTATTGGCCGACATCGTGCGCGCGTCCATCGATAAGTTACCAATTGCCAAGCGCATGCGCTGGGGTAGTGGGTCTGCGGAGTTCGTCCGACCGGTGCACTGGATTGTGTTTCTGTTTGGCAAAGAGGTGGTGTCTGCCGAAATTCTGGGCATTAAGACCGGACAGCGGTCACGTTGTC
>SESD01002004.1_pt1 | contig 10609 bp, 6 predicted proteins | sample 3171411 | NCBI WGS metagenome assembly SESD01 (sample SAMN06051880, study PRJNA518727) | freshwater metagenome | biome: subpolar coniferous forest; feature: holomictic lake; material: water; isolation source: holomictic Lake 442, 16.5 m depth | place: Canada: near Kenora, Ontario | collected...
TGGTGGTGGTCATGGCGGGGTCGGGGAAGTGCCGACCCGTATTGTAGTGTTGTGGCGGCGCGCTGTCGCGTGGTCTTGTCCGCGCCCGGCGGCGGGCATCCTGCAAGGAAGTGAAGGAGGGCGCGCAAAATATCCGCCGCGCCGGCGTGCATTCCTTTAAAACGATGGCAAAATAACGACGAACAACCCCCTCCATTCGCGCCGTTGCCGCGCTGCCAACCCACACATTCCGATGAGCGTAGAAATCTTGCAGCAGACGGCCGGCACCGGCGCCGCTGCGTGCCTCGACTGGGTCCTCGGCAATGAATGCCCGGACAACGCGCTGCCGGGCGAGGGTGATGCCGAGTTTTCCCGGCACGTCTCGCAGCTGACCGGCGGCCGCGTGCGTATCAGGCCGCGCTGTGATGCCCAGCCCGTCCTCGGAGGGGCGCACGACCTGCAAGGGCTGCGATTGCGCACCTACGACGTGATCAGCGCGCAGGTTTCATCCGCCTTGGTGCCGACGCCCGTTCCATGGCATTTACCGAAGCGCAGCCTTTGCCGCGGCGGCGGTAGAGGCCATTGCGGACTGGACCGAGCAGGCGGGAAACGCCGATCATGCCATCCTCGCGCAATATCGCCACCAAACCTGAACACAACGCATACCGGACCACAAAAATGAACGCAAAGGCATCACCCCCCCGCTGGCAATTCTGGATAGATCGCGGCGGCACCTTCACCGACGTCGTTGCGCGCCGTCCCGATGGCGCCATCACCACCCACAAGCTGCTGTCGGAGAACCCGGATCAATACCGCGACGCGGCGGTGGCGGGCATACGCCATTTACTCGGGATCAAGGCCGGTGCCCCGATACCCGGGGAGTCGATCGAAGCGGTAAAGATGGGCACCACGGTTGCGACCAACGCCTTGCTCGAGCGCAAGGGCGAAAAAACCCTGCTGCTCATCACCCGCGGCTTTCGCGATGCGCTGCGCATCGCCTACCAGAACCGCCCGCGCCTGTTCGACCGCAATATCGTGCTGCCCGAGCTGCTTTATTCGAAGGTGGTGGAAATCGCCGAGCGCACAGGTGCGCGCGGCGAAGTGCTCACCCCGCTGGACCCCGCTGCGGCACGGCGCGAACTGGACGCGGCCTACGCCGAGGGCTACCGTTCGGTGGCGATCGTGTTCATGCACGGCTATCGTTTTACCGAGAATGAAAAGCGCGCCGCCGATGAAGCGCGCGCCGCCGGCTTTACCCAGGTCTCGGCCTCGCACCAGGTCAGTCCCCTGATGAAACTGGTGTCGCGCGGCGATACCACCGTGGTCGACGCCTATTTGTCGCCGATCCTGCGCCGTTATGTCGACCAGGTGGCCGCGGAGTTGGCGGGTGTGCGCCTGATGTTCATGCAATCGAACGGCGGCCTTACCGATGCGCGCCGCTTCCAGGGCAAGGATTCCATCCTGTCGGGGCCGGCCGGCGGCATCGTCGGCGCGGTGCGCACCTCGCTGATGGCCGGGTTTGAAAAAATAATCGGCTTTGACATGGGCGGCACCTCCACCGACGTGTCGCATTTTGCCGGCTCGCAATTGTCCGACCTCGAGCGCGTGTTCGAGACGCAGGTGGCCGGTGTGCGCATGCGCGCGCCGATGATGAGCATCCACACCGTTGCGGCGGGCGGCGGTTCCATATTGCATTTTGACGGCGCGCGTTATCGCGTCGGTCCCGATTCGGCCGGCGCCAACCCCGGACCGGCGTCGTATCGCAAGGACGGGCCGCTGGCGGTCACCGACTGCAATGTCATGCTGGGTAAAATCCAGCCGCAATTCTTCCCGCCGGTGTTCGGCCGCTCGGGCGGCGAGCGCCTCGACGCCGAAGTGGCGCGCCGGAAATTCACCGCACTGGCGGAGGACATCCGCAAGGCTACGGGTAACCAGAGCAACGCGCGCACGCCCGAAGCGGTGGCCGAGGGCTTTATCGACATCGCCGTGGGCAACATGGCCAACGCCATCAAGCAGATTTCAGTGCAGCGCGGCCACGACGTCACCGAATACACCCTGTGCTGCTTTGGCGGCGCCGGCGGGCAGCACGCCTGCCTGGTGGCCGACGCCCTGGGCATGACGCGCGTGTTCATCCACCCGCTGGCCGGGGTGCTGTCGGCCTACGGTATGGGGCTTGCCGACCAGACCGCGATGCGCGAGCGGGCGGTCGAGGTAAAACTCGAGCCAAACAACGTCGCCGAACTCGAGGCGGTGCTCGAGGGGCTGGCGGTATCGGCGCGCGACGAATTGCTCGGGCAGGGTGTGCCGGCGGAGCGCGTGCGCGTGGTCAGGCGCGTGCACCTTCGTTATGACGGCACCGACTCGGCGCTGATCGTCAACTTCGCCGATATTGCGGCCATGGTCGCCGAGTTCGAGGCGGCCTATCGCATGCGCTACTCTTTCCTGATGCCCAATCGCGGCCTCATCGCCGAGGCAGTGTCGGTTGAGGCCATAGGCGCGTCCGATGCGCCGGCCGAGGCCAAGCCCGCCGTCGGTACGCGCAGCGGTGCGCCACAGGCGGCCGAAACGGTGCAAATGTTCACCGGCGGGAAACACCACGCCACACCGGTGTTCCGCCGCGAGACGCTGCAACCGGGCGACAAGGTCAGGGGCCCGGCCATCATTGCCGAGGCCAACGCCACCACCGTGGTGGAGCCCGGCTGGCAGGCCGAGGTGACACCGCGTGACCACATGGTGCTCGAACGCATCGAGGCGCGGCCGGAGCGCCATGCCATGGGCACCAAGGTCGATCCGGTGATGCTGGAGATTTTCAACAACCTGTACATGTCCATTGCCGAGCAAATGGGCCTGCGCCTCGCCAACACCGCCTATTCGGTGAACATCAAGGAGCGGCTGGATTTCTCCTGTGCCGTGTTCAACCAGGCCGGGGAACTCATCGCCAATGCGCCGCACATGCCGGTGCACCTGGGCTCCATGGGCGAATCCATCCGCACCGTGATCCGCGAGAACACCGGCAAGATGAAAGCCGGCAACGTCTATGTGCTCAACGCGCCTTATAACGGCGGCACCCACCTGCCGGATATCACCGTTATCACGCCGGTGTTCGATGATGCCGGAAAAAGCATCCTGTTTTACGTCGGTTCGCGCGGCCACCACGCCGACATCGGCGGCATCACGCCCGGTTCCATGCCGCCCTACAGCAAGCACATCGAGGAAGAGGGTGTGCTGATAGACAACTTCCTGCTGGTCGAGGAAGGGCGCTTGCGCGAAGCCGAAACGGTCAAGCTGCTGCAGTCGGCCAAGTACCCGACACGCAATGTCGAGCAGAACATGGCCGACCTGCGCGCCATGATCGCCGCCAACGAAAAAGGCGTGCAGGAACTGCGTCGCATGGTCGCGCACTTCAGCCTGGAGGTGGTGCACGCCTACATGCGCCACGTGCAGGACAACGCCGAGGAAGCGGTGCGGCGTGTCATCGACGTGCTCAAGGATGGCGCGTTCGAATACGAAATGGACAATGGCGGCCTGATCAAGGTGAAGATCACCATTAACAGGAAGAATCGCAGTGCCGTCATCGACTTCACTGGCACCTCGGCGCAACTGCCCAACAATTTCAACGCGCCCTCGGCGGTGTGCATGGCGGCGGTGCTCTATGTGTTCCGCACCCTGGTCGATGATGACATCCCGCTCAACGCCGGCTGCCTCAAGCCGCTGGAAGTCATTATTCCCGAGGGCTCCATGCTCAACCCGCGCTACCCGGCCGCGGTGGTGGCCGGTAACGTCGAAACCTCGCAATGCCTCACCGACACGCTATACGGGGCACTTGGCGTGATGGGGGCTTCCCAGGGCACCATGAACAACTTCACCTTTGGCAATGCGACCTACCAGTATTACGAAACCATTTCCGGCGGCTCCGGGGCGGGCGAGGGCTTTAACGGTACCGACGTGGTGCAGACGCACATGACCAATTCACGCCTCACCGACCCGGAGGTGCTGGAGTGGCGCTTCCCGGTGCTGCTCGAGAGTTTCGAGATCCGCCAGGGCTCTGGCGGCGGCGGTCGCTGGCATGGCGGCAACGGTGCGGTGCGCCGCGTACGCTTTCTTGAAGCCATGACCGCAGCCATCCTGTCCGGTCACCGCCGTGTGCCGCCCTACGGCATGGCGGGCGGATTGCCGGCGAAGGTGGGACGCAACAGTGTCGAGCGCGCAAACGGTCGTGTAGAAGAGCTGGGTGCGGCAGATCAGGCGGAGATGAAGCCGGGTGACGTGTTCGTTATCGAGACGCCGGGGGGCGGGGGATTTGGCGTAGTGAAGTAACGCCTGGAACACGGCCATCTGCTGGAAAGCCACGACTGGCGCGGGTCTCCAGCCGATATGCGTGGTGCGGCGAGAAAAGTTGTCGTCAGTTGTTTTGTTGAGCGACGTCGGCATGACCTCTTTCGGCCGGGCTGCAGTCAGTTGCTACGACTTAACGTTCGTGTTCAGCGGCTGCCGAAGGCAGTCCGCTGGAACACGGGGTTAGGCCTCGCCGTGCGGTTTGGATGTACTGGGAATGCTCGTCCATGCAACTTTGGCATGCGTGCCTTCGCCCTTGGACATTTTCTTGCGATCGAGCATTCGGGACTCGAACTGAAAGTCCTCGGTGATCTTAACAACCAGGAGCTTGTTGAAGTTTCCAGCGCGCTTTACTTGTACTTCCGCTGAGTTCTTCTCAGGTGAAATGGTCTTCACTTCGACGTAGTCATTTCCGAGTTTTCCGTCGGAGCCGGGCGTCTTTGGCTTGTGTCGCTTAATTCCATATTTGATTTCAGCATATAGCTCCCCTAGTTCGCCCCAAATTTGCAGGTAGCGCCCTGTGAGCGCGTGGTAAGACATTGCGTTCTCGACCAAACTCTCAAAGATTATCACTAGCTCTGGATAAGGCTGTGAGTGCCCCACTGGCAATTCTTTTTCGTATATAGGCTGCCACTCCCAAGGGTTATACCCACAAGCAGCGGCATCAGCTATTTGCTCTGGGCTATAGCCGTCATTATGCATATCGTGCAGAAAGTCCCAATCGCTCATATGTTCTTCTTGCCTAACGTAAAGTGGTTTGCCGAAAGGCTGCTTTGCAAGTCGTTGGTTTACGCACTTGCTTGTCATCCTTTCGCTGGATCAAGGCGTTGGAAAAAATATGGCATAAAAAATATCTGCTATCCGGTTGGCACGATGAGCAACCACGCTGTTAAAGCTGATGAACCTACCCGGCCGCCCTGATACATTACAAGGGGTCAGATACTCACGCGGCCAGCTTCATCTCGGCAGCAACAATGTCCCACAGCACCGCTACCCGCTGGTCAGTCTGGCGCTCGATCAGGCCGAGCTCGATCAGGCGCGTCACATCGGTATGAACGTTCTTGTAGTGGCGCGCGAGTCGACGCGCCAGCTCGTTGATCGACAGCGGGCCGTCGTGCTTGAGCAACTCGAGCAGCGTCCAGCGTGCGGGGGTGAGATTTTTCAACAAGGTCGGCAAGCTTTCGAAGGAGAGGCGCACTTGTGCGACCGGCACACTACCCTTTTCCGCTTGCCGCCAGGCATGCTCGAAGCGGTCCAGCGCCTGCGCGGTGTTACCGACCGATACCCGGATTTTCTTCATTTCCACCTCCGTATTTTTTCATGTCCGATTCGAAATCGCGTCGTAGTTTTGCCAATGACACAAAGCTATAAGGTGTTTCCCTGCCGCGAACGTGCCGGTGGTCGCCTTTGCCCGACTCGTTGTCGTAGCGCACCAGGCACTTTCCGCTCCGGCCGAAATAAAGCCGGTATTTCAGCGCGTGCGGTCGGTCGGGAGTTGCTTGCGGCAACTGCCATATGACTAACTCCACTATTGCGCCGTCATCCCGAACGATCTTTTCGTGCAGGACCAGGGTGGCGGCTCTGGCGGCTTTTACCATATGGCATACTATACCATAGTCAGAAAGCAGCGGATTAGGCGCCGTGAAGTAGCGCCTGGCACACGACCATCAACCGGAAAGCCGCGACTGGCAAGGGTTTCCAGCCAATGTCCATTGGTTTAGCAGGGGTGTGCATACCTGCCGGGCTTGCCGAAGTTCCGCCCTAAAGCACCAGTTGCGATTTCTCCGCAGGCGCTTCGCAGATCACGTCGGCACCCAGGCGGGCGAGTGCTTCCCGCGTTTCCTTCAGTTTGAGGTCGATGTCGGCATCGCTCTGGTCCGGATCGTGGTGAAACAGGTGAAGTCGCTTGACCTGTGCCTTCGCTGCCAGGCTGGCGACTTCGCTGACCGAGGAGTGTCCCCAGTCCACTTTCGAGGTGTACTCGTGGTCGCGATAAGTGGTGTCGGTGATCAGCACGTCCGCACCGCGCACGAAGTCGCACAGTCGCTCGAAATAAGCCGGGTCGTGACGGTGATCGTTGGGCAGGTAGAGTTCGTTATCGGTGATATAGCAGACCGAGCGGTCGTGTGCGGTGAGCCGGTAACCGAGGCAGTAGCCCGGGTGCTTGAGCAGCATGGCATCGATCCTGATCGCGCCGAAATCCAGCGTTTCCTCGCGCAGGTCGCGGTAGGTGATGCGTGCGGCGAACTCGCGGATGGTGACCGGGAAATAGACGCTTTCCATCTGCGCCGTAATCGCGCGCTCTATGGTTAGGTCACCCTGGTAGGGGCCGAATATTTCGATCTGGTTGCCGCGGACATAGAGCGGGCCGAAAAACGGGATGGTGTTGATGTGGTCCCAGTGCGTATGGGTTATGAACATCCGTGCCGATATGCGCTGCTCTTCGGACGTCGCGAGGTAATCGGATAACTGCTTTATGCCGGACCCGCAGTCAAAAATGGTCAGTGGTTCACCGCTGACCTCTACACTGACGCAGGGCGTATTGCCACCGTAGCGCAGCGTACCGGCGCCAGGCACCGGCAGGGTGCCGTGCACTCCCCAGTAGCTTACCGTAACCTTGTTGGAGAGAATGTCATGAATTTGCGGCAGCAGGGTCTCGCGTTCGATTGGTTTGACGATGTATCCGTCGGCGCCCAGTTCCTTGGCGCGACGGCGGTCAAAGTCATAGGATTTTGCCGAGCAAATGATTATTCTGATCGCTGCCAGGTCCGGCCGGTCGCGAATTTGCCGGCACAGCTCAAAACCGTCCATCGCCGGCATCATGACGTCGCTGATGAGCACGTCGGGCCGGTCCCTGGCGATATCGCGCAACGCGTCGACGCCTGAACTGTAACTCTTGACGCTGTGGCCGTCTTCCTCGAGCATCGCCTGCATGTGCCGGAGAAGGATGGGATCGTCGTCAACGATGACGAATTTCATAATGTCTGTTCCGATGTTGTGCGATCGGGTACGCAATGGGCGGGTGAAGCCGGCACGGATAATCGGTCACTCATTTGCAGCTAGTCTAATGCATCCGGCCGCAATCCGGCCAGCCCGGCGTTTTTTTTCGCCCAGGCTGTGCGGCCGTGGCGCAAATCCCGGATCATCTCCCGTGCCGCGTTGTGGCCCGGCGCGCCGGTGACCCCGCCGCCGGGGTGCGCGCCCGAGCCGCAGTGGTACAGCCCCTTGAGCGGTCCGCGGTAATCGGCATGGCCGAGCAGTGGCCGTGCGCTGAACAGCTGGTCTGGGGTGAGGGCGCCGTGGAAAATGTCACCGCCGATCAGCCCGAATGTGCGTTCCAGATCGAGCGGGGTGTGGATGCTCCTGGCGATGATGCTGGCCTTGAAATTCGGGGCCACCTTGTCGACCACGGTGATGGCCGCGTCGGCGGCGTCGTCGCGCGCTGCGTCCCATGATTGTCCGCCGGGCAGAGTGGGGTTGAAATACTGGCAGAACAGGCTCGCCACATGCTGGCCCGGTGGCGCAAGCGAACCGTCCAGGGTGCTCGGGATCAAAACCTCGACCACCGGCTCGCGCGACCAGCCCAGGGTGCGCGCATCGAAGTACCCGCGTTCCATATAGGCGAGGGAGGGGGCAATGATGATGCCGGCGCCGTGATGCGCCTGCTGTGTGCGTCCGGGCGCGCTGCTGAAATCGGGCAACCCGGACAGCGCCACGTTCATGCGCAGCACGCCCGATGAATTCTTCCAGCGCGCCATGCGTGCGCGAAAGCCCTCCGGCAGGGCGGCGGCCGCAACCAGTTTGCCGTAGAGCAGGGCCGGATTGACGGCGGATGCCACGGCGCGCGCATCAAAGCGGCGTCCGTCCTCTAGAACCACGCCGCTGATGCGGTCGCCGCTCACCGTCACCTCCGCCACTGCGGCATCCGTATCAATGTCCACGCCGCGCCGGCGCGCCTCGGTGGCGAGGGCGTCGCTGATCGCACCCATGCCGCCGATGGCGTGGCCCCAGCTGCCGCGCCGCCCGTTGACCTCGCCAAAGGCGTGATGCAGCAGCACGTAGGCCGAACCGGGCGAGTAGGGCCCGGCGAAATTGCCGACTATGGAGTCAAAGCCGAAGGCCGCCTTGACCTCGTCGCTCTCGAACCAGTCATCAAGGAGGTCGCCGGCGCTGCGGGTGAGGAATTCCCACAGGTCGCGCTGTCCCTCCATGCCCAGCCCGGACAACCTGCGCCCGAGGCCAAGGGCCGCGAGCACGGCGCGCCAGCCGCCGCCAAGATTGGGCGGAGCGGCGAGGATGAGGCCGCGCAGCGTGTCGGCCATGCGTGCCACCAGAGCAAGATAGTCGCCCACGCGGGCGGCATCGCGTGTCGAGTAGCGCGCGATTTCCGCGCGCAACGACGCGGCGTCGGCGTGCATGCGCAGGCAGCGGCCGTCCGGAAAGGGCAGGAAGTTGGGCAGCGGGCGTTCGACGATGCGCAGGCCGTGGTCGGCGAGGTGCAAATCGGCAATGATCCGGCCCTGCAATAGGCTGACGGTGTAACTCAGCGTTGAGTTGCGAAAGCCGGGGTGGAATTCCTCGGTAACCGCGGCGCCGCCGATGATGGCGCGCTTTTCCAGCACGCGCACCTTCAGCCCGGCACCGGCGAGATAGCAGGCGCAGGTGAGGCCATTGTGGCCGCCGCCGATAATGATGACGTCATAACTTGCGGTTTTCGACATGTTTGTGGCTTGTTTCCCGGTAAATGGCGGCAATGGCAGCGTGAAGCAGTTCCTTCACCCGTTGTGCCGGAATCCCTATAATGGCTGCAAATTCATAAACTATTCTGACTGCCCCAACCCCGCCAGTGTATTGGCATTGCACCTGACTGCAACCTGAAAGACCAGCATGGACCGGAGGACGGTTTTAACCAAGACGGCCAAGGGCTTGATGGAGGCAAGCGGCAAGACCAGCCTGCTGTCACGCGACTTGCGCAACGTCCTTAAGGAAGTCGACGGGAAGGGCACTGTCGGCGAGTTGCAAAAACGTCTTGACCGTCCCGAACCCAAGTTGCTCGAAGTGCTCAAGCAACTGGTAAAGGAGGGTTTTATCCGCGAGTTCGTCACCGCGCCGCAAACCATTGCGCCGCCATCGCAAAGCATGGTGGGCAGTGACGATGACCTGGATTTCACTGCGGCGCCGCCCAAGCCTGCCACACAGTCCGCGCCGGCCAAGAACCTGGATGCGGAGCGGCAGAGCCGCGAAGCGGAGCAAATCGCCCTTACCGCCGCCGCCACGCGCGCCCGGGAACAGGCGGGGGCCAAAGCCAAGGCGGACGCCGAGGCGGTCGCCAGGGAAAAACTGGCCGCTGACGCGGTCTTGCGTGCGCAGGCGGAAGCCCAAGCCAAGGTGAAGGCAAAGGTGGATGCCGCAGTGTTGGCGGAAGCGCAAGCCAAGGCCAAGGTGAGGGTGGATGCAGAGTCGCAGGCTCGGGCAAGTGCAGAAGCAAAAGTGAAGGCTGAGGCCGAGGCCGCAGCCAAAGCGAAAGCCGAAGCCGCAGTCGCAGCCGAAGCCGAGGCTGCAGCCAAAGCGAAAGCGAAGGCCGAAGCCGAAGCCCAGGGCGCGCTTAAGGCGAAGTCCGAAACCAGCGCCAGATCTGACGCGGAAATGTTGCAGCAAAAACTCGCCGACGCACGGGCTAAGCGCGAAGCTGAAGAGCAGGCGCGCCGGCAGGCCGGGGAAGGGTCGCGCAAGCAGGCCGAACAAGCGTCTTTGCTCGCGGCGCAGGAAAAGGCGCAGCGGGAGGCTCTGGAGCTGGCCCGTCTTGAGGCCGAAAAAATAGAGAAAGCCGCCCAGGCGGCGAAGGCTGCGGAAATTGCCGAGGCTGCGAAAAAAGCCGACGAACAGAAGCTGCGCGTCGAAACAGAGCAAAAAGTCCGCGTCGAAACCGAGGCGCGGCTGCGCACGGAGGCCGAGGAAAAGGCAAGGCTTGCGGCCGAGGTGCGCGCGCTTCAGGACGCCGGGGACAAGGCGCGACGCGAGGAAGAGGACAGGCGCCGCAACGAAGAGCAGGAGCGGCTGCGGCGCGAAACCGAGGACTTGAAAAAACGGCTGGAGCAGGCCGAACGCAAGGCGAAGGAAGAGGCCGAGCAACGTGGCCGGGAAGACGCCGATCGCGCCGCCCGCGCTGAAGCCGAACGCCTTGCCCGCGAAGAGTCGGATCGGCGGGCGCGGGAAGACGCGGAACGCCGCATCAAGGAGGACGCCGAGCGCCTGGTGCGCGAGACCGAGGAAAAAGCGCGCCGGGAGGCGGAAG
>SESD01002005.1_pt1 | contig 10608 bp, 9 predicted proteins | sample 3171411 | NCBI WGS metagenome assembly SESD01 (sample SAMN06051880, study PRJNA518727) | freshwater metagenome | biome: subpolar coniferous forest; feature: holomictic lake; material: water; isolation source: holomictic Lake 442, 16.5 m depth | place: Canada: near Kenora, Ontario | collected...
GTTTTTTCGCAACGAACGGGATGGAACAATGAACGGAACAGCCCTGCTCATCGTCCTTGCCTCTGCCTTCCTGCATGCAGGCTGGAACTATCTTCTCAAGAAAAGCGACCGGAAGATCGTCTTCATCTGGTGGTTCTTGCTGGTGTCCGCGATCATCTATATTCCGATGTTGCTGTACTTCTTGCCGGGGGTCTCCATTCCGCCGGGCGGATGGTTCTGCATCGTCGCAAGCGGCCTCATCCATGGTGTCTATTTCGGGTGCATCGGGGGCGCCTACCAGCGGGGCGACCTTTCCCTGGTCTATCCGCTGGCCCGGGGATCGGGTCCTTTGTTTATTCCGCTGCTTGCTGTGATCCTGCTGGGGGAAGAGATTGCCCCGCTCGGTGGGATCGGAATACTGTTTATCATCGGCGGTGTTTACTGTGTCCACCTCCATTCATTCACCGGCGCCGCCTTTCTGGAGCCTTTTCGCGCCCTTCGAGGTGGAGCTTCCCTTTGGGCGCTCTTTACGGGGCTTGCCATCGCTTTCTACTCACTCGTGGACAAGGTCGGCGTGGGGCTGGTCTATCCGCCCATCTACATCTACATCATGATGCTGATCGCATGGCTCACGATCACCCCGTGGGTGCTGTTCCGGGAAAGGCATGGATTGAAGCAGGAATGGAACCGCCACAAAGGCGCCATTGTAGTCGTCGGATTTCTCAGTATATTCACCTACCTGATGATCCTCTTCGCTCTCACAATGAGCAAGGTCAGCTATGTGGCGGCGGTCCGCGAGATCAGCATCGTCTTGTCGGCCTACTACGGGATTGCCTTGCTGGGAGAGAAACACGGGCGGCAGAAACTTCTCGGCGCCGTGCTCATCACTCTGGGCGTCATCGCAATCGGCCTGAGCCGGTAGCGGCCAAGCTCAAGAAGTCGAAGGTTGCCAACCGTCGGATGATGTGCTCTTTGGAAGCTGCCTGAAGAAGTATGGCATGGATTGATTCGAATTGCTTGCGAATCTTCGCATGATAGGGTAGTGAAAGATGGCCGCCAGTATCAGGGCGGCCGTCTTTGTATAGGGAATTTGATTGCGTATCGGGAAAAGCGGTACGCTTGGGTCTGCCGGACGAAGCCCCGGGAGATGAGGCATGGTTAAGACACTGATTTTTGATCTGGGGGGTGTCTATTTTACGGACGGAACCCAAAGTGCTTTCGGGAAGTTTCAACAACGGTTTGGTATCCCCGATTTGAAAACGAAAGAAGTTTTGAACGGGCCGCTGGGCATGCGGTATCGGACGGGGCTACTGTCGGAGGAGACGTTCTGGCGGGAGGCCCAAACTATTTTCGGTACCGGTCTGGACTTCCGGAGCTTACGGGATGAGTGGTTCGGCGGTTACATCCCGATCGACGGTACAGTCGATTTGATCAAGGATCTTAAAGACAACGGGTATGAGATTCTTTACCTTTCAGACAATGTCGAGGAACGAGTTGCATATCTTGATCGCAAATACCGGTTTAAACGGCATTTCCAGTCGGGGGTTTTTTCCTACGAGGCCAACAGGGTGAAGCCTGATATCAAAATATACGAACTGGTTCTGAGATGCACAAAAAACAGGTCTTCCGAATGCGTTTTCATCGATGATAAGAAACATTTTCTTGAGCCGGCAAGAACGTTGGGCATGCGTGCCGTGCAATTTCAAGATCCTTCGCAGATCAGGGATGACTTGATATCGCTGGGCGTAACGCTTTGGTAATTCCTCCCGAATGGGTTCTGGTCTGTCTACGGCGCGAAGCCTCATCAAAGAATAGGAGAACCATTGGATTTACACTATCTGAAGATCTTTCATGCGAGTGCTTCCCGTCTCAGCATTTCCCGGGCTGCAGAAGAGTTGCATCTCAGCCAGCCTGCGGTCTCCATCCAGATAAAAAGGCTGGAGGAAGTATTGAGGTTGAAGCTTTTTGATCGCATTGGAAGGAAGATCTATCTTACCCAGAATGGTGAAATTCTTTATAAATATACCACCAAGATCTTTGATTTGGTGATGGAGGCTGAGGCACAGATTTACAAGCTTAATGGCACCATCTGGGGAAGCGTGCAGGTTGGAGCCACCAATACTCCCGGTATCTACATCATGCCGCGCGTTCTGGGAAAGTTCAAAAAGCAATACCCGGATGTTGTAGCCAACCTGCGCGTCAGCAACGGACATGAAATCGAGGAGATGCTTTATCAAAATCGAATCGATTTTGCCGTCATGAGCGGGGAGCCTGTGCGTGTATGGAAGGGCGCTTTGCATGTGGAGAAAATCTATACCGATCAGGCGGCGTTGATTGTATCCCCCGAGCACCGGCTTGCCAAAAAAAAGGAGACCCGGATCGATGAACTTGCGGGCGAGGTCTATATCACCCAAGCGCGTGATTCTGCTTTGTTCCGACTGCTGGAAGGGATTCTCTCGGAAATCGGGATGCCGCTCGACATTTCCATGAGTCTGGGAAGTACCGATGCCATCAAACAGGCCGTCACCTATAATCTGGGGATATCCTTCTTGCCGAAAATTACCGTGAAACTGGATTTGAAACTCGGGTTGTTGAAAGAGGTAACACTGAACAAAAAAAAATGGAAGTATGAATATTATCTGGTTTATCGTAAAGATAAGAAACTTATGCCGGCCGTCGAGAAACTCATGGAACTCTGTAAAGAAGAGGCCGACAACATGGAGAAGAGCGACAGCGCGCCGATAGCCGGAGTTATCAAAGCATGATCGCCCCTTTGAAAAAACTGTGGGCATGGTGCGGATGATTCGGCGCTTCAGTGCGGGAGGAATCAGACAATTCTTACAGAAGGAGGTACAGCATGAGGGTCGGATTCATTGGTCTTGGGCGCATGGGATTCCCCATGGCAAGTAATCTCATCAAGGCGGGCCATTCGGTGGTCGCACATAACCGTAGCCGGGGCTCCGTCGATCGGCTTGTTGCACTCGGGGCCATCCCCGCTTTGACACCCGCGGAGGTTGCACGTTCCGTGGAAATTCTCGTTTCCTGCCTGCTGACACCGGAACAGGTGGAACACATTTTTCTCGGGCCGGAAGGTGCGCTGGAGGGAGCGAGCGTCGGCCAGGTATTCATCGACACGAGTACGATTTACCCTATGACCAGTAGAAAAATCGGGGAAGCCCTTCGTGCCAAAGGGGTTGCCTTCATCGACGCCCCCATCAGCGGTGGGCCGCAGGGGGCTGAAAATGGAACGCTCAGCGTTATGGTGGGCGCTGACGCGGAGGCGTTAGAGAAGGCCCGTCCGGTGCTGGAGGTGTTTGGCAAGAACATTTTCCATATGGGACCGATCGGCGCGGGCTGTTCGACGAAGATCTGCAACCAGATCCTGACCGGAACCGCGCACGTGCTGGTGGCGGAAGCGATGGTGCTCGGTACGAAGCTCGGCCTCGACCCGCGACAGCTTTTCGATGTATTGCGCGTCAGTTCCGGGCAGTGTCGGGCACTCGACCGGGCCGTGCCCGAGGCCATCCTGCCCCGCAACTTCGATGCGGTTTATACGGTCGACGGCATGATCAAAGACTTGGAGTGCGCCATCCGGACGGCCAGAGAGAGCGGGGTGAGATTGTTGCTGCCCACGGTGGCGCAGCAGATATACCAAGAGGCGCGAGGTTTGGGCCACAGCAACCAGCACCTGGCGGCAGTGATCATGCCCATGGAAAAAATCGCAGGGGTCGAGGTTGGGAAAAAGGGATAGGGGCTATTCTCATAAACCGTATTTATGTGTAAGCATATGTATATTTAATTTGACATATCATTGTGGATGATATTCAACGTGAGTCCCATCTAGACATGCGGCAAATCATGACTGAGCAGATGGAAAACAGCAGGGGACGGGGATTGTGATGGAGAGGAATATCGGGAAAATTTAATTATCTTAGGACAAGAGCTTGATTCCAGAGAGGGGTAGACTATGGAGAAGATGTTGGGCGCTGAGGCTTTGCCGATGCCAAGATCCATGACTCAGACAGTCAGAGACTTTATCCTTCCCCGGATGATGGTCATTACGGCCATTGTCATGTGTTTTCTGCTGGTTGTCTTTATCCTTTGGCCGATTATTACCATTCTCATCAAGAGCATCTACGGCTCGGATGGTCTGACTTGGCGTTATTACGCAAAATTTCTCAGTAAAGGTTATTACTACCGTTCCTTGTTCAACACCATGATCTTGGGGTGTCTGACCACGGCGGTTTGCGTGACGGTCGGTTTCTGTCTGGCCTACATGACCACGCGGGGACCGATACTCTTTCGGAAGCCGATGCGCTTGATCGCGCTACTGCCGTTGATCGCCCCTCCCTATATCTTCGCCCTCTCCCTGGTTACCCTCTTCGGCCGGAGCGGCCTGATGGTCAAGTTGTTTGGCCTGAATTGGAATATTTACGGTTTCCAAGGGTGCGTGATTGCTCAGACACTGGCCTTCCTTCCGCTTGCCTATATGATGATCGAAAACAGCCTGAGCTCTCTGAACATGAATCTGGAGGATAGTGCTTCCAATCTGGGTGCGTCCGAAGGGAAAATCCTGCGCAGTCTGACCATCCCGCTGCTTCTCCCCGGCTTCATGAAGGCGGCACTCATCGTATTCGTGATGGCCGTCGCGGAATTCGGGAATGTTGCCCTTCTGGCCGGCCGAACCCCGTTCCTGGCGCCTGACACCTATACGATGATCACCGGTGCGGAAGTGGATTTCAACATGGCCAGCGTCCTGTCCGTGTTTCTGATGCTCCCCTGCGCGTTCATCTTCTTCGCCCAGTTCTATCTCACGAAGGGGAAGAGTTACACCTCGATTGTCGGGAAGCCTGTGGCGGCCGAGCCGCGCCATATTACCCCGTTGATCCTGATCCCCTTCATGGCCATCTCTCTGCTGACCTGTCTCACCATTCTGGCCACGTTCGGCGTTACCGTCGTCGGCAGTTTCACAAACATTGTCGGCATCGACAACACCTTTACGTGGCGGCATATCATCAGCATGCGGGCGAACATGTCGATTTGGAACAGCATCGAGGTCTCCGCACTGACCGGTTTCTTCGGCGCGATGTTGGGCGTCATTCTCGCCTATGTGATCGTGCGCGGGACTTTTCGGGGACGGGTGCCGCTGGAATTGATGGCCCTCTCCGGCTTCGCCTTTCCCGGAACCGCGATGGGGATCGGCTATATCATGGCCTTTAATTCCCATCCCCTCATGCTGACCGGTACGATCTCGATCATCGTTCTCTCAAGCATTTTTCGTTCACTCGTCGTGGGGGTCGAGGCGGGGATCAACAAGCTCCAGCAACTGAGCATCGATGTGGAGGAGGCCTCGTCGAACCTGGGGGCTACCACCTCCCAGACCTTTCGCAAGGTTGTTTTTCCGATCATCTTTCCGGCGTTCGTCTACGGATTTCTCTATCTTTTCCTGCGCACAATGGTCACGTTGAGCTCGGTGATCTTTCTGGCCGCTCCCGGTTACGATCTTGCGTCGATCTTCATCTACGATGCGGCGATCTGGGGAAATTTGGGACTCGCCTCAGCGACCACCCTGAAGATGATCATCGTGTGTAGCGTGTGTCTGGGGCTTCTCGAATTATTGAGCAGATGGACCGGCCTCAGCGTTACCCGATCTGAAAAAGGGGGGGCGGGATGAGAATAATGGATGGAGTGGAACGGTCCTGCTACAACACGATCAGCAAAGGGGGCATCAAATGAGCAATGAACGAAAAGCGATATTGGAATTAAAGGATATACGGAAGAGTTTTGGGGCTGTAGAGGTATTGAAGGGAGTCTCTGCTAAGATCTGGCAAGGGGATCTGGCTACCTTTGTCGGTCCCAGCGGCTGCGGCAAGACGACGCTTCTGCGAATCATCGGGGGGTTGACCAAGCCCAATTCCGGGGATGTGGTTCTGGACGACAAGATTATCAACGATGTGACCCCGGACAAGCGTGGGACTCAGATGTGCTTTCAAAACTATGCGCTTTTCCCGCATATGACCGTCGCCCAAAATGTTGGCTACGGGCTGGATGTTCATCACTGGGAGAAGGAACGGATTGAAAAGCGGGTGGCGGAATTGCTTCAGTTGGTGCAACTCGACGGGCTGGGGGGGCGGTATATCGAGAAGATGAGCGGCGGGCAGCAGCAGCGGGTTGCACTGGCCAGAGCATTGGCGCTGGAGCCCAAGCTCCTGCTGCTGGACGAACCGCTCTCGAATCTTGACGCCAATCTCCGGGTGCAGATGCGTGCGACGTTGCTCGAAATCGTAAAGCGTATCGGGATGACGACCATTTTTGTCACCCACGATCAGCAGGAGGCCATGAGCATTTCCGATCGCCTTTTTGTCATGAACAAAGGGAATATTGAGCAGGTTGGCAGTCCCCTGGAGATCTATCAGGAGCCCAACAGCGCTTTTATCGCGGGATTTGTGGGCTACGTGAATATCCTGAATGGGTCGGTGACGCTTCCCGCAACGGGCAAGGGAGAGTGCACCACGGTATCGACCGAGTTTGGGCAGGTCAGCATCATGACCAACGGGACATGCATGGCGCCGGGTGATAGACTCAGCATGGTAGTCAGGCCGGAGGCCATTCGCATCGCAGAACCCAAAGAGTCCATGGGGGCCAATGAATTTGAGGGGCGCGTGAAAAGTTTCATGTATGGCGGCTCCATGGTAAAATATATATTGGATATCGGTGGGATACAACTGATTGCCGATCAGTTCGACCCGATCAACGAGGGACTCCGCGGGATCGGCGAGAGGTGTTGCGTAAGTTTGCCTCAGAATGTTCACCTGTTGAAAGGATAAGCAGGTGTGGACCGATGGCTCGTTATCCGGGCCATTCTCATTGCGGGAGCCGGAATATGAAGGTTGTCATCATCGGAGATTTTACGGAAAGCGCGAAAAAACGGATCACGGAACGGTTTCCCTCTGATTGGAGGATCGCCATCGTATCCGTTGCCGAAATGGACGTCGAGCTGGCCGATGCGGAAATCATTATTCCCGAACACATTCTTGTGGACGGCCCTTTCCTCGAACGGGCAAAGAAACTCAGGCTTGTTCAGACAGGAGCGGGCTTCGACAACGTGGTGATCCCCGAATGCACGAAAAGAGGGATCCATGTGGCCAACGGGGCGGGCGTCAACACCGTCGCCGTGGCTGAACACGTTCTGGCGTTTATCTGTTGCTGGTTCAAGGCGATGATTTTTCTCGACGGCATCATGAAGCAGGGGGAATTCGGGGTGGACTACCGCGGCGCCGAGATCGAGGGGAAGACGCTTGGGATCATCGGGATGGGAGGTATCGGCAAGGCTGTGGCCCATCGCGCCCTGGCCTTCGATATGAAGATCGTGGGACATGACATCCGTTCTGTGGAAACGGAGCCGGGGGTGGAAATGACAGATCTGGCGACCCTGCTCAAGGTCTCCGACGTCATTACGCTGCACAGTTTTCTCAATGAACAGACCCGCCACATGATCGGCCGGGCTGAGTTTGCTTCCATGAAAGAGGGCGCCTTTTTGATCAACACCTCGCGAGGCCCGATCGTGGATGAGGCGGCTCTGATCGAGGCCCTCGAGACGAAGCGGATCGCTGGCGCCGGGCTCGACGTTTTCGAGAAGGAGCCTCTGCCGAAAGACAGTCCGCTACGTACGATGAAAAACGTGATCCTGACTCCCCATACGGCCGGGATGCCAGACGGGTTGAAGTTCCATCGGAAACGGTATGCATTTTTCCTGGAGAATATTTTGCGGGTATCTCAGGGAATGGTTCCTCTCAACGCCCTCAACCGGATCTCCGTCCAATGAAGAGGCAAAGTTTCGGGTATGATTCGAAAAGGGGATCTTACCCGCCAATGAAGGTTGCCATCCATTTCGGATGGTCGTGAAGCGGAGCTTATTAACCAAGTCTTTCAAGAAAAAGGAGGGGAAAATGAAAAGTAGAATTTTGTTGGTAGGGATTGCCCTTTGTTTACTGACGGTTTTCTTCATGCCTCGGGTCGGGGAAAGCAAGGAGTTCGTTACAGCCTACATATCCACCACGCTGGAAATCGCTGAACGGGTTGCGAAGTTGGCAGAAGAGAAATCGGGGGTGGAAGTTCGCTTTCGCTATCACTCCTGTGGGGAGATCAACGCCAAGATCAAGGCCGAGGCCCCCAATTTTCAGGCCGACATGGCTCTGCTGACATGCTACCCGGAGATGACCCAATTTAAGGAGAATGGATGGCTTCTCGCTTATGAATCGCCCGTTGAGAAAAAAGTGGTACGAGATTGGGGTAAGGCAAACAAAAGTTTTGTGACGGATCCACAGCACATGATGTTGGTCTCGGACTTCTGGCATTTTATCCTTATCGGAAACCAGAAGCTTCTGGATGCGAAGGGTTACAAAATGCCCGAGAGCTGGAAAGAGCTTACGGATCCGAAGTGGAAAGATCAGATTATCATGCCCTCGCCTTTGAGCTCAGGCACTGCATTCATGATGCTCTACTCGTTCATGACGGAATTTGGCTTCAACCAGAAGAAGGGGGAGAAGGGGGGCTGGGATTTCTATGACGCCCTGGACAAAAATATAAACCACTATACGAGAAGCGGCAATGCCCCCAACGACCTGGTGGCGAGGAATGAATTCATGCTGGGCATCAGCGGCGATGAAAATGTCACGGTGCGAAAGAAGGAGGGATATCAATTTATTGTAAAGGTTCCCAAAGAAGGTGTTGGGTATGATGGTCATTTTAGTGGGATTTTAAAGGGCACAAAGAAAATGGACGCTGCCAAGAAGGTGATAGATTATTTTGCCAGTGATGATCATGCCAGGATCATGGCCGAAAACGGATATGTCTCCGGCTCACCTAAATTCAAGAGTGTGTATGGGGACAAACCTCCCCTCTATATTGAGAACATCGATCATGTGTGGGCTACAAAAAACAAGAGCAGACTAACGAATGAGTGGCAAGACAAATACCTTAGAAAGTAGAGAGTCTATCCTCGAGCGAGTAACCATAAGGAAGATGGCCAGTATCGATGGATTTCCCGTTTCATCGCTTTACCTCAAAGATAATCGCCTGTTAGAATACATGCTGACCGGCTAGGCTGGTCGGCATGTATTCTGGGACAGATCCTTTACAAAGCATCATAAATCAATAGGAAGCCCCTTCACGAAACCATCCGGGAATCGGTCTTGGATGTCTGCCGACAGGGTATATGAATTCACCAATCCGGAGGTTGTATGGCAATAAAAATGGGAAGAGCGGCGGTTCTGACCAAAACGAATGCAGATCTGGAAATCCTGGAGTATCCGCTGCCGAAGGTGGGTAAAGGGGCCATTCTGGTCAAAATTACTTGCTGTACCATATGCGGATCGGACGTCCACGCATGGTCGGGGAAGAGGAAGGCGCCAGTTCCTATGATTCTCGGTCATGAAATCGTGGGGAAAGTCTTGGAGCTGGGGGAGGGTGCTGCCTTTGATTCGGGAGACCGGGGGCTGAAGGTGGGGGATCGAATCACCTGGACCATCATGGACAATTGCGGGAAGTGCTACTATTGCAGGGAAAAAGGCCTGATGATGAAGTGTCTGCACTTGAAGAAATACGGCCATGATCGTTGTACAGATCCTCCCCATTTCATCGGCGGTTTTGCCGAGTATTGCTACCTTACCCCTGGCACCTGTGTCATCAAGGTGCCAGACGAGTTGACCGACGAAGAGGCGGCGCCAGCCAACTGCGCCCTCGCGACGGTTGTGGCCGGTTGGGAGGCCGCCGATCTAAAACCGTTTGAGAATGTCCTGATCCAGGGGGCGGGCGCACTGGGATTTTATGCGGCGGCTCTTGCCAAACACCATGGATGCCGGAGAATCATCGTGACGGATATCCTGGATCATCGTCTGGCGACGATCCGGGAGTTTGGGGCAACCGACACGATCAATACCCGGCACATGGGGGATGATGAGCTTGTCCGGGTCGTCCAGGATCTGACGGACGGTTTTGGGGTAGACGCGGCCATGGAGATTGCCGGGGCCCCCGGCATTGTTCCCGTTGGCTTGAAGTGTCTGCGGATGGGCGGGCGATATATTGATCACGGTATCGTATTTGCGGGTGCAAACGTTACCATCGATTTTTCAGAGATCGTTTTTCGGTGTCTGACCGTCCGGGGAATTCACAATTACGATACCCGGCATCTTCAGGCTGCCATCGATTTTCTGGCACAAACAAAAGGGACCTTCCCTTTTCATAAACTTGTGACCGATCGGTTCTGTCTCGATGAGATCAATCAGGCGATGACGCTGGCCCATTCGGGAAATGCGATACGTGTAGCGGTTATCCCCTGACGCCGGGGTAGGGGAAATCATCGGGAGAAGACATGGTGACGGATACCCTGGAGACCTTCAGGAGTCGCAGAGGTGATCGTACGGAATCAGGGTGTCCATTTACCGGTTTGCTGGCTGTGGTAAACGGGGCAAATGATATACTCGGTATATGTGGATTATAAAAAATATTAATTTGACTTATGTTTAAGGCGTCCGTATAGGTTGCGCACACATATTCACAATGATCAGTTCCGTTGTGGGTTGTGTGTTACGGGGGGCGGACGGCAGGTTTAGCGGAGCGGGTGTTCGT
>SESD01002007.1_pt1 | contig 10605 bp, 8 predicted proteins | sample 3171411 | NCBI WGS metagenome assembly SESD01 (sample SAMN06051880, study PRJNA518727) | freshwater metagenome | biome: subpolar coniferous forest; feature: holomictic lake; material: water; isolation source: holomictic Lake 442, 16.5 m depth | place: Canada: near Kenora, Ontario | collected...
GAGCAGTAATACGGTATTAAATCATTTATAACATTCTCTGAATGATTACGTGTATTAGTTCGTCAAGTTTGTAAAATGTTTTATATAAGGATATCAATCGTGGTGATTATCATTAATCATGTGTATATTTTGGTGAATGCCTAACAGATTATCGATCTTTGCGAGATTATGAGGAGGATTTAATGTTAATCTGGAGTTCGACTGTTCGAAGAAATTCCATTTCTGAAAAAGATATTTAATGGACTAGACATTTAAATATAAAATAGTAAAAAAAATTAAAAGTTATTGAGTAAGTTTGAAAGTAAAGCGTTGAACTGCACGCTGGGTTACAGCGACGCCATTCACAGTTTTCTCTTTAAATTTCCATTGATTAATTGCATCCAATGCAACTTCATCGAAAATATCTTCCGGCTCTGAATTTACAACCTCAGCTTTATCAACTGAGCCATCAGTTTTAATAGTAAATTCGACTTTAACCCAGCCTTCTATATGTCGGGTTTTAAGCCTTTGTGGGTAATCAGGTGGTACCCGAAACAAGGGTACGACACCAGAAACCACGGTTTTGTTATCATCTTGCTCGCTACCTGATGCTTTTGTGGTTTTAGCGTTAGCCGTTGAGGTTGATGTGATTGAAGGTGCAGAAACTGGAGTCGAGGGGGTGGGTACGAATTTAGGAACAGGAATGGCTTCTTTGATATTAAGAGATTGTGTAACCGGTTGTTTTAACAATGCTGGTTTTTTAAGCGGTTTAACTTCTCTTAGGGCCGGTTTAGGTTTAGGTTTAGGTGGTTCTTTTTTTTTAACTGGCGGTGAAAGTGGCACTTTTGACACTTGTTTTTTTTCAGCGGACTCTAGTTTTGATAACATTGCCACTTCCATTAGTACAACGGGTTTTTTTATTTCAGTGACGGGCATATTGAGTAAGTAAAGCACCAAGCTCAAATGTAAGGCGACCACGACTATTAACAGCAACCACGCCACCAGACGTGATTTTTTCTCCTGTTCTGAAGAGTTAAAATCCCGGTAATTAAAATAAATAAGGACTGATGAAGGCATAAAAATGTTTGGCTTTAGGAGAAATAAAATGGAAAATAAATCATACTGATCAAATTATTAATATTGCGATATTGCTTACAATTTTTTTAATTGGAGAATTTTACAGATAACATCGACCGAAAAGATCAATGGGTATTATCTGATCCTACTTATGTCCGCAGCAATAAGCGATACAGTCGCGAATGTTAAATAATAATTTACAACTCGCAGAAAATACCATTACTCAAATGGTGCAGCAGAATCAAATTAAGTGGACTGGTAAAAGTCCACTCGACACACTGATTACACCTGTTAAAACTAGCATTATGAACGAACCCGGCGCATTGGTTTTAATGCCAATTGCAAAAAAATTGCCGTTATTATTTCTGTGTTATACAGCAACAGCGTGGCCGTTATAAAGCCTAGGCGATAAGATAAAAAGTCTGCAGAATTTGATAGTTAAAAACCGTGTGCATAGCCATTAAAACAAGCAAAAAAAGTCACAATTAGCACGTTAATTTTTGCGTTGAAGGACACTTTTTTTACTGCCAGAACACTTAACACCAAACCTGACAACAAAATAATCAATTCGGTGCTGGGAAGGGCTAAACCTGACGCAGCGATTAGTCCACCCAGTCCTATCACGTTGACAAAGCTCACGGTCTTGATGGTGTGTGTGCCGCCCAAAAGCCGACAGCCAACATGGCTAGAATATGATCTAAACCTTGTATGGGGTGAAAAATCGCTGTACCAATCTGCTGTTGTGAGATTCAACGAATGTGTATGCGCAAAAGAGGCGAAAATAACGTCAATAAAAAAAAGCGGTAGTTTTTTTTCGATAGATAAATGTTCATGAAAAATCTTCGGTTATTAAAAATTATCCAATCGCCCGTGATTGATCTGGTGGTGCAATTATGGATACAATAAAAAGGTGATAAATTCTGTGCTATTTTTGATATTTGGTAAGTATATGTTATTTAGCACGACTAGTTTTAGTATTTAATAACGTCTTAATGTTAAATTACTGAGCTTTTAAATAAAGCCAATAACTTACCCTATTTGTAATTGGATTTAATACAGAGTTTACATGAATTATAGCAAGCCTCATTTTAAAAAAATACAAATTCTCAAGACTGTTTGCGTAGCGTTAGGTATCCAGTTATATTTAAGCCTCTAGCGTTTTAAAAATAGCGTTTTGCGGCGAGTTGGTTAGAATATTCTATATATTATCTCTACTGTTGCTTTTTGATGGAGACAACAAAAGCAATAATGCCAATAAAAATTAGAACTTGCCGGATTTTGCCGGTTAATCAGGAGTAATAAATGAATATTCATGAGTATCAAGCCAAGCAGTTATTTCAAAATTATGGAATACCTGTACCTCAAGGAATGCATGTAAATACCTCAGAAAGAGCTAAAGAAATTGCCGAGAAATTAGGTGGTGATGGATGGGTAGTAAAGGCACAGGTTCATGCCGGTGGCAGGGGTAAAGTAGGTGGTGTGAAAGTCGCAAAGGATATAACTGAAGTAGCTGAAATAAGCGAGAGTTTGCTCGGCAAAAGGTTGGTAACTATTCAAACAGATGGCGCTGGATTACCAATCAATTCATTATTGATAGAAAAACTGTATCCCATTAAGCGTGAGTTATATGTCAGTATTTTGGTTGATCGAGCCAGTGAGAGAGTTATTTTTATAGCTTCGGTAGCAGGTGGTATGGATATTGAAACCATTGTACATGAGTCACCTGAACAAATTATTTCTGTACCGATCCATCCATCAGTAGGGTTGCAATCTTATCAGTGTCGAAAAGTGGCTTATACCTTGGGACTTAAAGGAACTCAGATAAAAGCGTTGACTAAAATAATGCAAGGTATGTATGACTTGTTTTTGGATAAAGATGCCAGTCAAATTGAAATCAATCCTTTAATTGAAACCGAAAGCGGCGACTTATTGGCATTAGACGCTAAAATAAATTTTGATGATAACGCAGTTGCAATTCATTCGGATATTTTAGCCATGAAAGATCCGAGTCAAGAAGACGATAAAGAAAATTATGCCCAGCAATATGGGCTTAATTATATAACCTTGGAAGGTAATATAGGTTGTATGGTTAATGGTGCCGGCTTGGCAATGGCGACTATGGATCTTGTTAAATTAAAGGGTGGTTTGCCGGCAAACTTTCTTGATGTGGGCGGCGGAACGAATGTCGAGAAAGTATGTGAGGCATTCAAACTGATTCTTTCTGATAAAAGCGTTAAAGCCGTTTTGGTTAATATTTTTGGAGGTATCGTTCAGTGTGATGTAATTGCTGCCGGAATTCTGGCTGCTATTGAACAGATTCACGTTACTATTCCTGTTGTGGTTCGGCTGGAAGGAACTAATGTTGAGCAAGGCAGAGCATTATTAAGCAACACAGGTCTAAATATTTATCCTGCGAATGATTTAGCGCATGCAGCAGAACAAGTAGTAGCTTTAGCGGAGGCGGTATGAGTATTTTAATTAATAAAGACACTAAAGTTATTTGCCAAGGATTTACAGGTAAGCAAGGCACCTTTCACTCCCAACAAACACTGGATTATGGAACTCAATTGGTTGGTGGTGTGACGCCCGAACGTGGCGGAGAGACGCATTTGGGTTTGCCTGTTTTTAATACTGTTGACGATGCGGTTAAGAGCACTGGTGCCACTGCCAGTGTTATTTATGTGCCGCCTTATTATGCGGCTGATGCAATTCTTGAAGCCGTTGATGCCGGTATTAAAATTATAGTTTGCATCACCGAAGGTATCCCTATTCTACAAATGTTACGCGTTAAAGCTGCAATGGCAGGGTCGGGCGCCTTATTAATTGGGCCTAATTGTCCGGGTGTAATAACGCCGGGTGAATGTAAAATCGGAATTATGCCGGGTAAAATCCATCTGCCGGGTTCCATTGGGATTGTGTCACGCTCTGGAACCTTAACGTATGAATCGGTTCATCAAACCACCGAACAAGGCTTGGGGCAAAGCACTTGCGTGGGAATTGGTGGTGATCCCATTCACGGGATGAATTTTGTTGATGTACTGAGTCGTTTTCAGGAAGATGAGCATACCAAAGGTATCGTTATGGTTGGTGAAATTGGAGGTAGTGAAGAAGAAGATGCCGCTGACTATATTAAAGCTTATGTAACTAAACCTGTTGTAGCTTATATTGCAGGACAAACTGCACCCGCTGGAAAGCGTATGGGTCATGCCGGCGCAATTGTAATGGGCGGCAAAGGGACGGCGAAGGGTAAAATTGCCGCGCTTAAAAGTGCCGGAATTGAGGTTTGTGTTTCTCCTACCGATATTGGTGTTGCAATGAAGGGGTGTTTTTAGGGATTTTTTAGCCGTATTTTAGTGTTGCTATCGCGAGAGTATTTGTTATTAGAACTCTCGCGCATCTTAACTCGAGATACAGTGTTTTGTAAATGCTAACGCATCGTCAAACAAATTAGTTTGCTCACTCTGAAAAAGCGTTGCATCAGTTTCTTTACGGAGCCAGGTAAATTGACGTTTAGCTAATTGTCTTGTTGCGATAATGGTTTTTTCTGTCATGGCTTTAAAATCATCTTCACCTTGCAAATAAGTCCAGGCTTGTCGATAACCCACTGCGCGTATGGAGGACATTTTTTCGTTTAGATCACCGCGATGGTAAAGGTTTTCAACTTCTTTGATAAAACCTTGTTCAAGCATTACATGGAAACGTTGAGCGATAATTTCATGAAGAATTTTTCGGTCTGATGGTGCAACAATCAGCTTTATTTTTTGATAAGGCAACGCTTCGGATTGTGCAGAGTCAAAAAATGAAGATAAGGGTTTGCCGCTGATTGCGAAGACTTCTAAAGCGCGTTGCACACGTTGAGGGTCATTAGGGTGAATTCTTGCAGCTGCGAGCGGATCAATTTCAGCAAGACGGTTATGTAAAGCTTCTTTACCTAACCCCTCTAAATCAAGATCTAATTGTGCCCTAATTAAAGGATTCGCCTCAGGCAATAAAGCAAGTCCATTAAACAAAGCATTAAAATAAAGCATGGTGCCTCCGACCAAGATCGGTATTTTTCCGCGTCTGGTTATTGCCGCCATTAAAGTAAGTGCTTGCGTTCTGAATTGACCCGTTGAGAAAGATTCTGAGGGATCTAAAATATCAAGTAGATGATGAGGAATAACCCCTTTTTCTTCTGCCGTCGGTTTTGCTGTGCCTATATTCATATCTCTATAGACCAGAGCAGAATCTACGCTAATAATTTCTCCATCCAGCGCATTTGCCAGTTTTACAGAAAGCGCTGTTTTACCCGAAGCTGTTGGCCCCATTAAAAAAATGGCTGGAGGGAGTGAGTGTTTGGACATTTTTATAGATTCACGGAATGAGATTGGGTGCGATTTATTTATTGCCCGCGCAAGAAAAATTTATCAAGGTCTTGGGTAGATAATTCAATCCAGGTTGGTCTGCCATGATTACATTGTCCAATTCTTTCGGTTTGCTCCATATCCCTCAGTAAAGCATTCATTTCTTCTATGGTCAAACGACGGTGCGCGCGAACCGATCCATGACAGGCAATAGTTGACAAAAGCTGGTTGGTTTGTTCCTGTATCCGAAGGCTCATGCCATGAACAGAAATATCGGCCAAAACATCACGAATTAACTTTTCTTTGTCGATATTGCCCAATAATGCCGGTGTTGATCGCAGAATGATGGTTTCAGGTCCTGAACGATTTAATTCAAATCCAAGTGAATTAAAAAACTCATACTCTTGCTCTGCTAAATCAGCCTCTGATGAGCTGACATTGATCTTAATAGGTAATAACAAGGGTTGACTCGGAATTGCCCCTTGTTGATATTGTTGTTTCAATCGTTCGTAAGTAATGCGTTCATGTGCCGCATGCGTATCAACCAAGATGATACCTGTTGGCGTTTCGGCCAAAATATAAATATTATGTAAGTGTGCAATAGCATAGCCTAATGGGGCATCAGAAGTTGTTTCGGGTAGCGGTTGATCTTGATGTTTTTGTAAGTGCTTGTCTTCAGAATACAAAGAAGCGTAAGACTTAATCGTTTCAGCTACTGTTAAAGGCAGTGAGCTTTGCTGAGGTCTATGGTTGAAAGCAGCAGAATTAAAATACTGGGGTGTCGTGTGTTGAGAGAGAGCGTCAGGATTCGGTTGTTCGTTGTTCGTAACTTCAATTCGTGAGATGCTGTGTTCAGGTCTTAAGTCTGCAAGTGATCGGTGCAGGGCGGTAAACAAAAAGTCATGAACCAATCGGCCTTCTCTAAATCTGACTTCCAGCTTTGCAGGATGCGCATTGACATCAACCAAGGTAGGGTCTAGGGTTAAATACAAAACAAAAACTGGATGGCGACCATGAAATAAAACGTCCTGAAAAGCTTGCTTAACAGCATGTGCAAGTAGTTTATCTCTTATTAATCGGCTATTAACATAGAAAAACTGCATATCCTGTTGGCTGCGTGAAAAGGTGGGTAAACCAACCCAACCGGTTAAATGTAAGCCGGATGCAGCAAACTCAATCTTAACCGAATTTTCAATAAAGGATGGTCCGCATATATTACCGATTCTTTGCTCTTGAGCTGAATCGGTTTTTGCCGGTTTTAGATTAAATACTTCTTTTTGGTTATGGGTAAGGGTAAAGCCAATATCAAAACGGCTAAGAGCCATTCTTTTTATTAATGTTTCAATATGAGAAAATTCGGTTTTTTCGGTTTTTAGGAACTTGCGTCTGGCCGGCGTATTATAGAATAAATCCCGCACATCTATCGTGGTGCCTTGAGGGTGCGGATCTGGTTGAGGATTAAAGTTTCTTTCCGAGCCATCTGCAGTGACACACCAAGCGCACTCTGCATCCATAGTGCGCGAAATCAGAGTCAGTCTTGCAACAGAACTGATGCTTGGTAAAGCTTCGCCACGAAAGCCCATGCTGGAAACTTGTTCCAAATCTTGTAGGGTTGCAATTTTACTGGTGGCATGCCTTGATAGGGCTAAGGGCAAGTCTTCTTTAACGATGCCACAACCATCGTCCCTTATTTTTATAAGTCGAGTGCCACCTTGTTCTATTTCTATAGTAATTTGTCTAGCACCGGCATCAAAACAGTTTTCAACCAGTTCTTTAACGACAGATGAGGGTCTTTCCACAACTTCGCCAGCGGCAATCTGATTGATTAATTGAATCGGTAGTGAATGAATGCGCATTTGCTTGGGTATAGATAGGGCAGAAGGTGGGTAAATAGAAATTTTTTTATCCAGGGGGGAGCGATTTCTGATACACAGAAACAATCAAGCTTCTTTGGGCTTATTTACGGTTATTAATAATAAGTGTATCAGCCATGGAAATTAATCGTATGTGCTACTAATCTATATTTGAGTAAGTAACTGCTATATTAAGACAAAATTATACCCTAGATATAGTTGGGCCTTATAACTTTTAAAATTGAGGTATTACGATGAATTTGGACGTTATTAAAGAACTTTTGCTTTATTGTCTTGCTTTCAATTATGGAGTGCTTGTGATTTGGCTTGTTGTTTTCCGGTTTGCGCACGATTTTGTATATCGCCTCCACAGTCGCTGGTTTATTTTATCGATAGAAACCTTTGATTAACTGCACTATGCCAGTATGGCATTTTATAAAATTGGAATAATCATACTAAACATAGTGCCTCTTGTGGCATTCTGGCTAGCGCTTTTAAAGCGACTTAGAGCAGTAGACTGAGTTAATATGATAGTCGATATTGTTTTCTTGAACATTGTCCGTAGATTAAAATGCCTACACCGACTGCTTCCTCCATTATTGAAGCAATGCCAAAGTCAGGATGTTCAATGGTATGAATTAAAACGTCAATAGTATGTCTTTGGGTATTGATGATATTGGACTCATCAAGAATGCAATTAAGTTGCTGTAAGTTTAATTGCAGAATTTTCATTTTGTTAAAATTTAGTATAACTAAAATTTAAAGTGTAGTTTATATAAAAGGATTTGCCGGATTCTAGAATGATTTTATGGGCCGGCAATACTTTTATGGTTTCTGTAGCTAAACTGTATGAAAAAAGGAGAATTATAAACCAGCGTTAATTAAAATTACTTTCAGGAAGCCTATTCGCAATGTCCACTAAATCCCTGAAGAATGGGAGTGCTAAAATTCTCCAAAAAGAAGCAGAGCAATTACTTGTTAAATTATCAAAAGATTTTGGATTGGTGTCATCTATAGACATTGAAAAGTTGTTGCTTGAATTTAAAGCTCATCAAATAGAGTTGGAAGCACAAAATGATGAATTAAAACGAACGCATCAGCAGTTGATCGCCTCTTATGATGATTTTGAGATGATCTATAATTTATCCCCTGTCGCTTATCTAACGCTAGATGAACATGGCATTATTAAAAAAGCCAATATTGCCGCCATGCAATTATTGAATGGTTCTAAAGAGGGTCTTTTAAACAATAAGCTGGGGGATTATATGTATCCTACAGATCAGGAAGAATATAATTTTTTTATCCATGATCTTGTCTATGGAGCAAATAATAAAATGCTAAATGCGAAGCTGGCTACCCAGAATAGCGTCTCAATAAAATCTGAATGTCCGGGACTGGGACTATATGGTTGTTCTAGATTATTTTGCACTCATAACAGCCAGTTTATTTATGTAGAATTACGCGGTAGCGTTAATAAAAGTAATGCCGGTAATGTTCAAATTTACTTAGCAATTCAGGATATTACAGAATATAAATACACTCAGGAAACTATTTCTTGTTTAAATGAAAAAATGGAGGGAAAGATTCATGAGCAGACATCCAAGCTTATTGAAAGTAATTTGGATTTAACTAAAAAAATCGAAGAGCTTAATCATTTTAAACACCAATTATGGGAGCGGGAGGCTAAACTTAATGCCATTTATAATGCCTCTATAGAAGGCATTATAACCATCGATACGTCTGGTAATATAGTCTCTACCAATGCGGCTGTGGCCACTATTTTTGGTTACAGTGAAGCTGAACTTATAGGTAGTCGTTTTGACAAATTAATTTCTACCTCGCGAAGAAAAAAAAAGGGCCGTGAGGTAAAAAAATATCTTCATTCTAAAATCCCCAGTATTATTGGTTTAATTCGCGAGGTTGACGGCATTCGTAAGGACGGCTCGGTAGTGCCTTTGGATATCTCATTGGTAGAATTTTCAATAGATAGTATGAGCTATTTTGCCGGTATTGTCCGCGATGTAAGTTTGCGTAAACATCAGGAGCAGCAAGAGAAAAAGCATCTGGAAGAGCTGGCTCATGTTACCCGTCTTTGTCTTATGGGTGAGATTGGATCAGGTATTGCCCACGAAATTAATCAGCCACTAACCGCCATTGCAAATTATACACAGGCTAGTTTAAGTTTTATTAAGACTGAAAATCCAGACCTTGGCAAGCTGAGAGATATCTTGTTCAAGATACATCAGCAGGCACTTAAAGCGGGGCAGATCATTCATCGTATGAAGGATTTTGTCAGTCATAGAAATGTATATCGTATAGATAGGGATATCAATACCTTGGTTGAAGATGCTGTTAGCTTATGTGCCACTGACTTTAAGCAAAATAATATACGCCTGAAGCTTGATTTGGCAAAAAATATTCCAGTTGTTTTTATTGATGACGTTCAAATTGAGCAGGTTTTGTTAAATCTGATAAGAAATAGCATTGATGCCTTAAAAGAGTTATCAAAAAACACACAACGACAATTATCCATTGAAACTCATTTGATAAATCAAAATGCTATAGAGGTCAGGATAAAAGATAACGGCATTGGTATTAATGAAGAACAGCAAAAAAAAATATTAACCCTATTTTATACTACAAAAGCAGGAGGAATGGGAATGGGGTTGTCCATCAGTCGCTCCATTGTAGAAGCGCATGAAGGTGTTTTTCATTTCAACAGTAAGCCGGAAAAAGGCACAACCTTTTATTTTACCTTGCCCGTAAAGTGAGCAATTTATGAATGATAATAACGCTGACAGTTTGGTTTATTTGGTTGATGATGAATTCGCGATTCGTGATTCCTTAGCACTTATTATTGAATCAACCGGGCTAACGGTTAGAAGTTTTGAATCAGCAGAAGACTTTTTAAATAGTTATAGTTTTGATCATACTGGCTGTCTAATCTTGGATGTTAGGATGCCCGAGATGAGTGGCCTTGAGCTTCAGGATGAATTATTAGCTAGAGGTATTTCCATTCCAATTATATTTATAAGTGGGCATGCCAGAGTTTCAGATTCCGCAAAAGCTTTTAGATCCGGTGCGGTTGATTTTCTGGAAAAACCATTTGACTATGAGCTTCTTTTGAAGCGAATCAAAGAGGCGCTTCAAAAGGACGTTGCCAACAGGAAGCAGCTTAATGAGTATCTTGCTATAAAAAATCGCCTTGATTACTTAACTGTTCGCGAGCAAGAGCTACTTTCTCTGATAGTAAAGGCCTATTCAAATAAAGAAATGGCCAAAGAGCTGGGTATCAGTAATCGTACGGTGGAAGCACATCGGGCGCGTATCATGAGAAAAATGCAGGCAGAAAA
>SESD01002008.1_pt1 | contig 10604 bp, 8 predicted proteins | sample 3171411 | NCBI WGS metagenome assembly SESD01 (sample SAMN06051880, study PRJNA518727) | freshwater metagenome | biome: subpolar coniferous forest; feature: holomictic lake; material: water; isolation source: holomictic Lake 442, 16.5 m depth | place: Canada: near Kenora, Ontario | collected...
CCATTTTTAGTGGTGTAGGGGATTAGGTTTATTTATTTTTCATGTTTGGCTAATTCAAGGTTTATTTCTTTCAGTTTATCTTTCAAAATTTTCATTGTCATTTCGATTGAATCTTTTTGAGAATTTAATTCAATCCACTTAGCCATCTCAGCACAATTCCATTCCATATTTTTAGCTTCCATAAAACTAATCCTCGTAGCTGGATTGATTGTTAAATGATTGTCGCCAGCAACAACGAATCATTTATGTAAGTTTAAAAATCTCCCCCTGCACCATGTTAATTGGTGCAAGGGGGATTAGGTTTATTTACTAACTAACTTTTTGATGGCCCTGCAAAGTAGTGGCAGGGATGACATCGTATCAGCAAGCGTAACCCAGTTACCTTGGCCGTAAAGCTTATCACCTATTCTATGGTCAAAGGCATTTGCGATACCGATACCAAATACTCCTACTCCCGATTTTCTAGCTTCTACCACACATTTGTTTGTGTGATTTACTCCTAGACTTCCATCGTAGCAATTGGCACTTGGTTGACCATCGCTGATCACAAACAGATGATGAATACTGTTTGCGTTTGCTGGATTGGTTTCTATCATTTTCTGCGATATAAACCTTACAGCAAACCCATCAGCATTGTTTGCAATTCCGTCTGCAACTGCCAAGTTTTTAGTGTTATCGAAACCTTTTCCAAAATATGGAAACATCTGGACAACATTGGCAACTCCACCACTATCTGCGGTGTGACCATAGACAACTAAGTCTATGCCCCTAATGCCTTTTATTGCTTCGCACAACTGCAAGCAAACTGTTCGGGCATCTGTAATGTTCCTACCCATCATACTGCCTGACTGATCAAGCAGTAATCCAATGGTGTACTGTTTTCCTTTTGGAACTTCTTTTGTCTCAAATAGGCGAACCTTTTCGCCCATGTGAAATTTGTGAAGTCCGTTGGTATCAAGATCACCAAGTGTCTTACCAAAATCTGGCCTTGCAAGCTTTACCGATTTAAATGCAAAGCTATTTTTAATAGCTTCGATTGCTCTGCGATTCTTCACTAGGAAGTCTCGGTAAGCATCTTTGGTCTTTGGTTTAAGCCTTGCATTTGTAACTTGATACTTGATTTTGGCAGGGTCACCTTCCTTGGCTTCAGCTTCTTCGAGTTTTACTTCTTCTGGTTTTTCATCACTAGAGGAAAGTTTGTTTAGCTCTGCAATTGCTGGCGAATGTTCTTCTGGTACTGGCGAATCTAAGAGTCTTTCGGCAGGTGTCTTGAACGGACTACCATGGCCCTTGCACTTTTTATCTTTTCCTTCACCTTCACCATCGCCACCTTCAGCTTCTCCTTCACCATCTTCACCTTCACCACCTTCACCATCGCCATCTTCACCTTCACCATCTTCTGGTGGTGCTGGTGGTGCTGGTGGTGCTGGTGGTTTTTCTTCTTCTTCCAATTCGATTATTTTGTCCTTAATCGTCTTGTAGATTCGTTCTGCAACTTCCAGTCTTTCATATCCCTCTGGACTATGATTGACTTTGAAATCCTCGGAAACATGGTCAAGAATCTCTTTAAATTCTTCCCAATGTTCTTGGATACCAGTATCACCAAAGTCTACTTGTGATTGTGGCAATGTCCACTTTTCCATGATTGCGTTTACTTTATCGGTCATGCTAGTTTTCTGGTTCACTTGTTTTTCGCAAGATATAGATTCTTGAAAAGCTTCAACTTCTGGTGTGAAACCAGTCCACTTTTCTTTAACCCTGTCGAATGAATTTTTGGTCAAAATTCCATTGAATATAGAAATACCAGTCTTGGAAACCATGTCACCAGTTTGACTGGTAAAGCCTGTGACTGCCATTTTCTCTTTGCTGGTCTTGCTGCGAAGCATTTCCTGTTTAGCCAAGATTCTCCCTTTTTCTTCTTGCATGGCTTGCTCGACCATTTCTACCTTTTTGCCATCTGGTGTGACAAACTTTCCAGCATCAATCACGATACTGTTTGAAGCACTTGCACCTGACGATTGCGTGAACCGAACTTCAATATTCTTTTCACTTCCATCACTACTATTTTGAATGAGATTAGCTGTATTAGCCAATTCCCTAAGAATATCCATGCCAACATCTTTGTTATTACTCATGTTCAATCATCCTTTAAAAAACTACAAAAACAAAAAGCTTGCAAAACATTTGCAAGCTTGATTTACCACAATCAAATTTAACCCCCCTAATTCTTTGATTAGAGGGGTTTAAAAGGTTTACTAGGCTAATCCCGCACCCTTCAACAACTCCCGAATTTTAGCCCTTTCACTTTCCTTAGAACCATCATCTGCAAAATGGTTCACAATGCTAAACTCTAAGCTTGAATTGCCGATTACTGCAAGCTTGGAAGCTGCATTTTCTAGCAATCTGGTACTTAAGCTTTTTGTATACACTTCGCAAGCTTTGTGCTTGGCACGAACTGTGCGGGCAATCATTGCAAGCTTGTCACTTCTTGCTGCATCGAGGCCATGCTTACGCTGCAATAGCAAGCTTTCATCCTTTTCATCGAGATAATCGACTTCGATTATATCGGAGAACCGATCACTAATTGCACCATCCATTTGATCTGTGCCAGTAAACTGGCTTCCCTCATTCATGGTGCAGAAAAATGTAACTCCCGCTGCTACTGTGATAAATTCACCAGTATCGTCAAGGAAGGTCTGGCCACGACTATCTGCCATTGGCAAAAATGTATTCATTGCCATTGGACTAAGGCGGTTGATTTCGTCAAGGATAACCACCATGCGTGGCACTCTAATCGCATTGACAAACTGCGAATAAATCCATCGTATTCCTTTATCGTCAGCAGTCTTAAATCCGAATAAATCCTTAGCTTCTCTAAGAGTAGGGCAATCAATGATTACTGCGGGTCTTTTTGCCTTGGCAGCAAATTGTAAGGCCAGCATTGTTTTCCCGCATCCAGCAGGGCCGACCAAACGAATCTTTGCACTAGGTTTACCCGCTGCAAAGTCTCTGCGAGATAACTTTTCAATCCCATTCAAATATTCCTTCAACTTTGGGTTGAAGGTAAAGTGGGGATCAATTGTTGGTATTGGAACTGGTGCAACTACTGGTGCAACCTTGGGAACAACTGGTGCTGGTGCTGGTTTAACTGCAACTGGTGCTGATTCCAATTCAGCATCTTTTGGCACTTCAAACCCATCATCGTAGCTAGAATCATCATATTCACTCATACTCTCAGTCTCCTCTAAAAAGTTTTCTTCTTCAACTGGAACAACTGGTGCAACTGGTTTAACTGGAACAACTGGTGCTTTAGAAACTGGTGTTTCACCAGCTTTTAGAGCTTCTTTATACTGGTGGCGAACAGCACTCCACTCAGCTTTAGTAATCTCGATACTGGCATCTCTGCAAGTTTTAAGGCAATCTTCAAAGCTTGCCATTCCATTACTGTTTACCATAACTTCACGCAAAAGCTTGTACTTTTCGCTTCTTGCTTCCCTAGAAAAGAAACTCATAATCAAACTCCTAAAACTAAAAACAACAAAAAAACCACATGGCAACAAAACCATGTGGTGTGTGATAAGCTTAATGGTATAAGGATTCAAAAACTTCCTGGGGTTCAACTATTTTCTTATTTTTTGAAAATATTTTTTATAGTCATAAATCTTAATCCTTTCAGTTAAACAAATAAACAAATCAAATCACTAATGGTATAAGGATTCAAAAACCTTCTGGGGTGCAACTATTCTTTTTATTTTTCAAAAGTATTTTAAGTTTACTAATGTTATAAACTTAAATTTCTTGTTGCTAAGATGTACTTGAAAATCTCAAACCATAAACTTATTTCTTGTTGCTAGGATGTACTTGAAATAAATAATAATTATAAAAAAATAAGTTTATAAGTACATCTTAGCAATAAGTTTATAAGTACAACTTAGCAACAGGAATTCTAAGTACAACTTAGCAATGGGAAAATTTTAAGTACATCTTAGCAACAGGAAACACTTTGTTTTGTTTAATTTACTATTGCTAGGATGTACTTATGATTAGTTTTAAATTTTTTAAGGTCACAAATTGTTACCTTTAAGTACATCTTAGCAACGGGAAATAAGTTTATGGATTATGATTTTTAAGTACATCTTAGCAATGGGACTGATCCAACGGGACAAAATTATTTCTTAAGTACATATTAGCAACAGGAAATAAGCTTATGGCTTATGATTTTTAAGTACATCTTAGCAATGGGAAATAAGTTTATGGTTTATTATTCTTAAGTACATCTTAGCAATAGGAAATAAGTTTATGATAAATAAGTTTATAAACTTAGTAAACATTATTAATAAGTTTAATTAAATTGATTTTAATGTTTAGTAATTAAGTAAACTTTATTAATTAGTTATTAATTAGTTTGAATTAAAAGATTGCATTAGATTGCGTTTTAAAGAGCTTTATTTATTATTTGAGTCTTTGGTCGTCTTTAGTGTAGATCGTTGATTTTAAGCTTATCCTGCTACGCCTGAACCTGCTAGGCGTTGAACCTACTGGGTCTGAACCTGCTGGTGTTTAACCTTAACCTGAACCTGCTGGCGTTGAACCTGCTGGGCGTTAAACCTGCTAGCGTTAAACCTTAACCTGAACCTGCTACGCCTGAACCTGCTACGCCTGAACCTGCTACACCTGAACCTGCTACACCTGAACCTGCTACGCCTGAACCTGCTACGCCTGAACCTGCTACGCCTGAACCTGCTGGCGTTAACCTGCTGGCGTTAACCTGCTGGCGTTTAACCTGCTGGCGTTTAACCTGCTGGCGTTAACCTGCTGGGCGTTGAACCTGCTGTTGAACCTGCTGGGCGTTTAACCTGCTGGGCGTTTAACCTGCTGGGCGTTGAACCTGCTGTTTAACCTGCTGGGCGTTTAACCTGCTGGGCGTTTAACCTGCTGGGCGTTTAACCTGCTGTTGAACCTGCTGGGCGTTAACCTGAACCTGAACACTACTAAAAAGAGACAATGATTGTATTAAATGATGCTGATATGCAGGTGCTGATATGGGATTGCTGATATGCAAGATGCTGATATGGGGTGCTGATATGTAAACGAAAAAATACCCCATACCATTTTATTGGTATGGGGTATTAAGTTTAAACTCAAGAGGTAATTAGTTTTTTGATCTCTCGGCAAAGTAGAGGTAAAGAACTAATCGTATCCTTTAATATTACATAGTTACCAGTACCGTAAAGAGAAGTGCCAACGGAATTGTTAAAGGCGTTTTGAATGCCAATTCCAAAAACATTAATCTTTCTTTCGGTAGACTGTTTCACGCATTTAGCCGTGTGGTTAATTCCATTGTTTCCCGCATAGCAAATTGCTGCTGGTTGACCATCGCTTATTACAAACAGGTGGTGTACGCTGTTTGCATTTGCAGGATTGGTTTCCAACATTCTCTCTGATATGAACCTGATAGCAAATCCATCTGCATTGTTTGACAATGCTTGTGCATTTGCTAGTCCAATGGTATTATCTTTGCCCTTAAGGTAATAAGGAATCATCTCTAGCGTGTTTGCATCCCCTCTATCTGCTGAATGACCATAAACTACTAGGTCGATCCCTTTAATACCTTTTATAGCTTCCACTAAAGCAAGGCAAACTGTAGCAGCATCTTTTATCTTACTTCCACACATACTGCCCGATTGGTCTAGTAAAATTCCAATGGTATATTTCTTACCCTTGGGGATTTCTTTTTCCTCGAACAATCTTATCTTTTCACCCATATGGAATTTGTGCAAGCCGTTAATATCAAGATCACCGACTGTCTTGCCAAAATTTGGTCTAGACAAGTGAACCGATTTAAAAGCAAACGATTGTTTTATAGCTTCAATCATTCTGCGATTGGTAATCATAAAACTACGATAAGTTTCCTTGTCGCTATTTGTTGGTTTAAACTTATGAATGCGAACCTTTATTTTTGCAGGGTCGTAAGCTTCAGCGGATGAAGGGATATCTTTTCTTTCTTCATTGTCCGCCTTTAAATCCTGAAAGCCTTGTGGACTAGAAGAATTATCAGGTCGTTCAATGATTCTTTCACCAATGTTCTTAGAATCTCGCAAAGGCTTTTTACCTTCAGGTTTACCTTTACCTTCAGGTTTACCTTCACCTTCACCTTCAGGCGTTTCAGGTGTTTCATCTTCACCTTCAGGTGTTTCAGGCGTTTCAGGCGTTTCATCTTCTACTTCTGTAATCCTAGAAGCGATTTCATCGTAGATTCTTTTTGAGATTTTTAACCTCTCGTTTTTTGCTACTGGCTTTTTAAATTCTTCAGCAACATGATCGAGAATCTTTTCAAAATCCTCAAAGTGTTGATCAAGGCCAGTATCACCAAAATCAATATTAGAATTTGGTAGTGTCCATTTTTCAATAATAGATTCTACCTTTTCTTCCATTCTCGATTCTTTGGTAACTGAAATATCCTGACCAATAGAATCTTTAAAAGATTCTATTTCAGGTGCAAAGCCTGACCACTTTTCTTTAACACTATCAATTGCATTTTTAGCAGATACACCATTAAAGATTGTTTTTATCTCAGGTGTAGCTAACTCAGTAGATTCTTCTGAAAATCCACTTAGCGTCATTCTTTCATGTTGCGTAGTGGTTTTGAGTAATTCTTGTCGTGTCAAGATTCTTCCCTTTTCTTCCGATAAAGCCTTGTCGTTAATAACTAAACTTCCATCTTCTGCTGTAAACTTAGATAAATCTGCAACCAAATCTGTACGATCTGTTGTGGATTTAAATCCAACCGACAAGGTTTTCTCTTTATCCCCCTCACAACCATTCGATAGAAGGTTTGCGGTTTTGGTCAATTCTGCCAAAATTTCTTGTCCAACTTTGATGCTTTCTTTAGTCTTATTATTCATATTATCCTCATTGAAAAAAAGTAAAAAGGTAAAGCCCTGACCACATTGGCAGGGCTTTAAAAACAACTACTACTCTGAAAGTCCTGAACCCTTAAGCAGTTCCCGAATTTTTGCTCTCTCTGAATCTTTACTGCCATCGTCAACAAAATGGCTGATCAAAGAATACTCTAAAGAGCAAGCCCCAATTTTAGCAAGCTTCTTAGCTGCGTTTTCTAAAAGCCTTGTCGAGATGCTTTTAGTATAAACTTCACTAGCCATAAACTTAGACCTGACCGTCTTGGCTACTAACGCAAGCTTATCCGATCTAACTTTATCTAACCCATGTTTTCTTTGCAGGAGCAAACTTTCATCAGGTTCTGATAAATAATTGATAGGAATCAAATCACAAAAACGATCACATAAAGCTGAGTCCATTTGATCAGTTCCCGTGAATTGCGATCCTTCATTGCAGGTACTGAAAATCGTAACACCTGCTGCAACCTTTATCTCCTCTTTAGATTCATCGAGATATGTTTCACCCCTAGAATCTAACAGCGGTAATAAAGTATTCATGGTCATAGGGGATAATCTGTTTATTTCGTCCATTACGATTACCATTCTAGGTATTCTTATGGCATTAACAAACAGGCTATTAACCCACTTTAGGCCATCTTTATCGACTGTTTTATTGCCGAATAAGCTTAGCCCTTCTCTAAGTGTCATGCAGTCGATTATGACGCATGGTCGTTTGGTTTTAGCTGCGAATTGAATCGCCATGCTGGTTTTACCACAACCTTGATGACCAACCAACCTGATAGCTGCACTAGGTTTACCTGCTTTGAAATCATCTCGAGACATTTGCTCGATACCGTTGAGATAATTTTTAAGATTAGTCTCAAATGTAAAGTGCGGGTCAATTTGGTGCATAAACTTAGACTTAACCCATTCGGGGTATTCTGCTTTTTTAGGTGCAGGTGCAGGTTCATCCATGTATTCTTCCATTTCAGGTTCTTCCATTTCAGGTTCTTCCATTTCAGGTGCAGGAGTAGTAGGTACAGGAGTAGTAGGTACAGGAGTTTCACCTGCTGCGATAGCACTCTTGTACTGGTGCTTTATTGCAGACCAATCGGCTTTAGATAACACAATAGAATCTGCTGCTAGCATTCGATGGCAATCCTCAAAGGATGCTTCACCTTTGGTGTTGATAAATATTTCCCGAAGCAATCTGTACTTAGTAGTTCGTGCTTCTCTGCTGAAAAAGTTACTCATCGTATAAAATCCTTCTGAGACATGAGACATGACCATCAATTAATCTGTCGTTTCTAATCGACATGAAAACTAACTGATGTTGAAATCTATACTATCAACTAATCTGTCATTTGCAATGTACATGACAACCAATTGATATTGGTATACGGATTTAAAAACTTCCTGGGGAGCAACTATTTTTTTTATTTTTAAAAGTATTTTAAGTTTACTAATTTTATAAACTTTAATTAGAATGCACTTCAAATAAACTTATTTTCCTGTTGCTAAGATGTACTTGAGAATCATAAACCATAAACTTATTTTCCTGTTGCTAAGATGTACTTAAGATAAATAAATCAGGTAAATAAATAAGACAAATTAATTAAAGTTATAAGTACATCTTAGCAATAAGATTATAAGTACATCTTAGCAATAAGATTATAAGTTTATAATTTTATAAACTTATATTTTATAAACTTATAATGTTTTCAGGCGGAGATTTTACCTGTAGAAATTATTTTTTCTTATCTTAAAGGTTATGGGAAGTTTACAGGCAGGACATCGGTAAGTAAAATTTTTAGATGGTTTCTTATAACGATAGAACTTTTTATTACAGCACTTAGCAACTAATGGTGCATCATCGTGAAAATCATCACTTACAGACTTGCAACGGTTTGGTTTTGCTCCAATTTTAACACACATAGATTTCCAAACATTATCATGCCAATGATCAGGGCCAACAAGGGCGTGAGCTACTTCGTGTAAAATCGTGTCAATGATTTCACATTCTTTACCTAAATCTAAGTGTCGTTTAGAAAGCGTAATTATTTTTTTATCATATTTACAGCAACCTAGTCTACTTCTGGCATTATCAATTACAAGATTCCATTCTTGCAATCCATGATCATTCATGATTTCTCTTGCTTTTTTAGACATACTTTTTCTTTTAATGGCATTTTCCCAAGTAGAACTAATGGCTAACAATGATTTTGCCAAGCTTAACGCCTTTTCAATGATTAGTTTTATTGCGTCAATGTTTTTGCTCCTTAGTATTAAAACTTACTTTTTGTTTTACTACTTATTATTCGTTGGCATTTAAAAATATTTCAAAAAATTATTTTAATTTACCAGATTCAATATTACCATTTTCTTGATTCCACGAAAATGGTCGGTAAAACATTTTGGCGTACAGGAGTTCATTGATATTATCATAATCTTATAAGATTATTTTATTAAGAATTTTAGGTCGCACTGGAGCTACCGTTAGACTGGAGGAGCATCAGGAGTTCAGGGACTCGTGGCGTATTGGGACTCGTGGCGTATTGGGACTCGTGCGTCAGAAGTTAAAGGATAAACTTATAAACTTATAAGTTTATAAGTTTATTTTAATGGCTTTACTGGTGCTACAGGTTCAACTGGAGCTACAGGACATACTGGTGCTACTGGACATACTGGAGACAGGTGAGACTGGTTCTACTGGTGAGACTGGAACAACAGGCGAAACAGGCATTAGATAAGTTTATAAGATTATGCCTGCTGATATGTGGTGCTGATATGTGGTGCTGATATGTGGTGCTGATATGTAGCTGCTGATATGGAAGGTGCTGATATGTAGCTGCTGATATGGAAGGTTTTTTAATTTTTAAATGGAAAAAGCCCCCTTGGATAAACAAGAGAGCTTTTTGATTAGTGTAAGATATGTTATTCAAACATTTTTATAATTTCTGGTTGAGAATCAATTAACTTTCCTTCTTTATCTGCAAGGACAAGGTATGAGTAGGCAATGCTTGATCTTTTCACAAGGCAATCGCCATCAATCACAACATAAACATTAACTCTGTAATGATTACCAAAGACATTAATTGCTTTGGCTTTCATAAAGTTAGGCGGTGTGCCTAACTGTTTCATTACTGTTACTTCTACTCTTTCACAGACATCTGTTTTCACAGACACAGGCATTTCGGTTGTTGTTGACATTCTACTATCCTCCTTTGAAAAGATTCTAACATTATTTATCCTTCACACCTATTACAATATCGGTAAAAATTATAACAAAGTTTCAACTTTTTTAAAATTTAAAAAAGGTTTGTTCCTTTTTGATTCTATTAGCAATCAAACTTCTAACATAGTATTGTTGTTTTTCTGTTATTCTTTGCTTAAATCTTTCAATATGGTGCTTGTAATTGGATTTAATATCATCATCAACAGAGTTTATATTTGTCTCTGCTTCTTTGAATCTAATATCTAATGCTAGTGCATATTCCATTGATGCTAATCTATCAGTAAGGATAAGTTTTTTTAATTTATCGCTTTTAGAATTATCAAATTTAATTTCTTTATTTCTAATTAAATAAGATAATAGTTTTGCATTAGAAGATTCAACTATTAAGTCTGCTATTTTGTCATTGAAACTTGAAGCTTTTGTACTATCGACATAGTATCTTATATTTTGGAAAAAGTTACTTACTTTAT
>SESD01002011.1_pt1 | contig 10588 bp, 6 predicted proteins | sample 3171411 | NCBI WGS metagenome assembly SESD01 (sample SAMN06051880, study PRJNA518727) | freshwater metagenome | biome: subpolar coniferous forest; feature: holomictic lake; material: water; isolation source: holomictic Lake 442, 16.5 m depth | place: Canada: near Kenora, Ontario | collected...
TTCATGACGTTGACCTCTTCGGTAATGGCCACCTGCAGATTGCCCCTGAGCCGGTAGGCCAGAACCCTGGCCGCCGCCAGGTAGAACCTGGAGCAAAAAGCCACATCGGTTTGCAGTTTTTCGCGCAACTGTTCGCCGTCAATCACCGCCACAGCGCAGCCGCCCTGGGCGCTTACCCGGGTTGCCGTCTTGCGCTTGTCGACAAAACTGACCTCGCCAATGATGTCGCCGCTGCTCAACAGGTCCAGAAACTGGCCGGCCACCGATTCAACCCGGCATTTGCCTTCGAGTAAAATAAAAATTTCGGCCGCCACCATTCCGGCGTCAATGAGGACATCCTTATCGGCGTAGTGAACCTTGTGACAGGCATGATAAATCCAGGCAACATCATCATCATCCAGGCACTCGAAAAAAATCAAGGAAGAACGCATTGAACTACTCCTGTTTTATCTGCAACATCGCCTGGAACAGGCCATTTTCCTGCGCAAGCAGCATTTTAAAAGTTCCCTGCTCGACGATCCGTCCCTGATCCATTACGAGGATCAGGTCACAATTTTTCAAGGTGCCCAGGCGGTGGGTAAAGACAATCCGGGTGATCGGCAGCGCATCGATCAGGTCACTGACCTTTTTTACGCTGAGGTTGTCCAGCGCGCTGGTGGCCTCGTCGATGATCAATAATTTCGGGTCGCCCACCAGCGCCCGCGCCAGGGCCATTAACTGCACCTGGCCGCCGGAGAACCCGGTTGTGCCCTCGCCGATGAAGGTATGGATGCCCATGGGCAGGGCCTTGACGAAAGAGCCCATGCCGATGGTGTCGAGCACCGCCAATACCTGGCCCACCTCAAACTCGCGGCCGGCTGCAATATTGTCCAGAATGGAGCCCGAGAACATGTGGTAGTCCTGCAGCACGAGGCCGATCTGCTGGCGGATCTCGTCGAGGTTTACCGTGCCAAGGTCGTTCCTGTCGATGTAAATTTGCCCCTGCGTTGGCGTGAGGATGCCCAGCAGCAGGCGCACCAGCGTTGATTTGCCGCACCCGGATGAACCGACAATGCCGATGTACTGGCCCGGCTTTACCAGCAGTGAAAAGTTGGACAGGACCAGGGGGCCTTCAGCCGAGTACCTGAAATGAACCCCGCTCAGGTCGACTTCGCCGCTTAGCGGCTGAGGGCGCTTGCGGCCCGCCACCGTCTCTGGCAGCGATTCCAGTATCGGAGCGGAACGTTTGATCGATACATTCAGGTTAAAGGAGGCCAGCACGGTGGAGGTCAGACTCGACACGCTGCCGGTCACCAGGGACAGCGACCCGATGAAGGCGACATAGTGCCCCAGCGGAATGCTGCCGCTATCCTTGATCGTATAGGCGACGATGGCAAAGACCGTGCTGAGGGTGAGCAGGCTCAAGGACTGTTGAATGGCCGAAAACAGATTGGAGTAATTGGTGCTGCGAACCGTGCGCCGGCGCATCTCGATGAAATTGTCGCGCCAGCGCAGGAAGGCCCGCTTTTGCGCCCCAAACATCCTGATCGGCAGCATATTGGCAACCAGCTCGTAGACGATGGTCAGGACGTTCGCGGTCATCGCCTCGCCCTCCGAATAGGCGGCAAAGCTGATGCGGCCGATCAGCGCCGCCAGCAGCATGGTGAGCAGGGCAATGACCAGCACAGCCAGGGCGCCAAGCGGGTAGTAATAGGCGAGCGTGCACAGGCCCACGAGCACGGTGATCAAGTCCATGCTGCTGGTCACCAGCATGCGCAGAATGGTGCGCCGTGATGTTTCAAGACCGGTAAAGCGCATCATCAGGTCGGCGCTGCTGTAGGCGGCAAAAAATTTCAAGGGCATGCGAAAGATCCGATCGAGCACACCGGCCTGAAGAAGCGTTCCGGCGCCGGCCTCCAGGCGCTGCACAATCAGTTCGGAGGTGTAGCGCAAGGCCAGCATGATCAGGTTGCAGCTCACCACCACGGCGACGATGGCCAGCAGTACGGTTTCATTTCGATGTGGCACGGCATGATTGACCACCAGCCCGCTTGCCACCGGTACGGCGTAGGTGAGGCAGGCAACCACAATCGTCAAGACGAGGTAGGTCGCCACTTCAAACGGGTAGAGCTTGAGCACTTTTGCCAGGATTGCGCCGAAGCTAAGCGCGCCGTCGGGCAGGACCGGGCACAGCGCCACCGCCCTGGTTTGCAGGCCAAGCGCGGCAGCTCGTGTCAGGGGCCGGAATTTTACAAACTGCTCGGGTCCGCTAAATTCCATGGCATGCGTGCCCAGACATGATCGGAGCAACAGCGGCCGTCCCGATTCGGCCTCCTTGACAATCAGAATGCCATGATCGTGTTTCCACCAGAGCCCGGAGAGCGCCACTTCACGGTCGAGCAGACCGAAGCTGCCGGCCGTCTCGCCAATGGGCGCGTCGGGACGGGCCCCGCCACGCACCGGGGTGCCGCTCAGCCCCAACAACCTGGCCGCAGCCTGGCACGCCGCATAGACCTCGCCAAGCGGGTTGGAGCGGGTCACCTCATGCACATCCGAGCCCAATATCTGCTCGAACTGGCGCAGCGTTTCTTCCACGCTGGGCAACTTGGAGTCGGCATCACTCATATCACGCCCCCCGAACTGACCGAGAGCATGCGTGCGTAAGCCCCGCCGGCAGCCGACAGCACCTCATGTGACCCCCACTCTTTTATTTTACCGGCATCCATCACCAGGATATTGTCCGCCAGGCGGATGGTGGCCATGCGGTGGGTGGCAAATATCAGCGTTGTCTCGCGCTCGCGCAGATTGTGCAGCAGCGCCGCTTCGGTCTTGCCATCCAGCGCCGAGGTGGCCTCATCGAGGATCAGAATTTTCGGATTTCGCACCACTGCGCGCGCCAGCGCGATGCGCTGTCTTTGCCCGCCACTCAGATCGGTGCCGCCTTCCCTGAGCCTGCTCCGGTACCCGCCGGGGCGCCGGGAGATATCTTCATGGATCATGCACAACTGACATGCCGTGATCACCTCTTTCTCCGTGATCTGCGTATCCCACAGGGTGATGTTGTCCATCACCGAGCCCTCGAAGATCTGGTCTTTTTGCGGCACCAGCGCGATGGCGCTGCACATTTGCTGGCGGTCGATGTGATTGAGCGGCATCCCGCCCACCGATATCTCGCCGGCCGAGGGGGTTTGCAGTTTGGCCAGCAGGTGGAGCAGGGTTGATTTGCCGCTGCCCACCATGCCCACGACACCCAGATAGCTGCCTGCCGGGGTCGTAAAGCTGACCCCGCGCAGCACGGCGAGGCCGCCGTAGGAAAAGCTCAGGTCTTTGGCCACCAGATCCCACTGCGCCGGCACGCCGTCATTGGGGGCGTCATCCACGGGCACCTCGGCCCGCAGTAAATCATTGACCCGGTCAAAACTGCCGCTGGCCCCGCCAATTTGCGCGCGTGCCGAAACGATCTGATTAAACGGCGAGATCAAAATGGAGGCCATGGCGGTGTAGGAGACAAAGATGCCGATCGTGAACTCGCCGTTGATGACATGCAGCGCCGACAGTCCGGTGATCATGGCCATCAGAATGCCGGTCACCGCCGCCGGCAAACTTGCCATCAGCGCGGCATAGGGGGCGTTGCCCTGCTCGGCATTGACAACCGCGATATAGCGTGAGAACACGCGTCGAAACACGGCATGGCTCGAGCCGGAGGCCCGGCTGTGCTCAACCAGGCCCATTGCGTTCAAAACCTGCGCCTCATAGCGTCCGCGCTCGATCGCCAGCCGGCGGCTCATGTTGGTTGTCTGGCGGATGATCCAGCCGGTCAACAGTGCCTGCAGGAAAAGCATGAAAAAAGTGAGCATCGTCAGCACAACGCTGTAGCTCAACATCGCCAGCCCGATCACCAGTACCTGCATCGATGCTGAAATCATGCCCACCAGGGCGCCCGATACCGAGCCGGCGACCGTATCGGCCAGCATCACGCGGCCGCCAATCTCACCGCCAAAGCGCCGCGCATAGTAATCCATCGGGAGCTGGAACAAGCGCGTCACAATGCGTGTCGCCACGGTCAGGGCGAGGCGTGTCTGCAGCTTCAATGCGCCGGCGCGCTGCATCCACATCACCGGCCCGAGCCCCAGGCCAAACAGGACGATGAACAGCATGAACCAGAAGCGCCAGCTGTCCGAACCTTTCTTGATCAGGACATAGTCGATAAAGATCGATGTCAGGGCCGGCACCAGGGCCATCATCACCGCCATGCCAAAGCTGATGAGGGCGATCACCGCGATCGTCAGGGACGCGCCATTGGCCGCCTTGGCCACCTCCGCGAAGACGGAGGGCCGGCGGCCGTGGGGGCGGAACCGGGCATCCGGTTCCATGCACAAGGTAACCCCGCAATAGCCGGCTTCGAATTCAGCAAAGCGCAGGCGCAGGCGGCCGATCGCCGGATCGACCACGTCGGCCGTTTCGGCATTGAGGCCTTCGAGCACAATAAAATGATTGAAATTCCAGAAAATGATTTGTGGCATTGGCAGCGTCGCCAACTGCGCCGCCGGCACGCCAAAACCTTTGACATTCATATTCATTTTCTGCGCCGCGCGCGCGAGCGCGCCGGCGGAGACCCCGTCGCGCGTCGCGCCGCAGATCTCGCGCAAATGGTCGAGCGGTTCCCAGCGGCCAAAAAACGCCAGCACCATGCCAAGGCAGCAGGTGCCGCACTCGGTCACCTCAAACTGCATAATTTCCGGCACTTTGGGGCGCCGCAACCAGTGCGCGAAAGCGCGGAAGAAATTCATCACCGATCAGCTCACTTTTTGTCCACTTTATTATCCACCCGGTTATTGAGCATATTGGCCTCGAACAGCTCGAGCGCGTTGATGAAGGCGCTCTCGCTCAAACGGCGCACCGCCGGCAGCATGAGGTAGAGCACCCGCGGCCGGTCATAGGCGATCCAGCCCGAGACAATGGTGCCCGGTTCGATCAGCCGCTCGGGTCCGCGCGAGGACGTCCAGGCGAGTCCGCTCATCCCCCGCGGATCGTGCTTGACCGTGACAAGCACCTTGTAGGGGGCATCGTTCTCGAACATTTTGCGCACCAGTTTCTGGTTCTTGAAAAGCCGCAGCAGCGCGTCCTCATCGGCCGTGGCCGTGCTCACGTGGCTGACCACCGCTTCAATGCGACCGAACTGCTGCTCTTCGTAGAACAGCGGCAACAACTGCGCCGGCATGCCGACCGAAATCCTTTTTCCTTCGATCGATGGCACGAACACAACGGCACTGGTAACCGCGTTCTTGCCGGTTACGGCATGACTGAGCGGGGTCAGGGTGGCGACCCGGCGCTCGCGGACAATGGGTTGATGCAGGTCAACGAGCAAGTCGGCAACGATGCCGTCATAAGGGGAAATGATGACCGCCTCGATTTTTCGGCGTTCTTCGAGCGCCTGCAGTTGCCTCTGTTGCGTGTTGATTTGCAGGCTGAGGTCGAGCCTTTCACGCTGCTGGCGCTGCGACAATTCGGAAAAGCTGGTTTCCGCCTCCATCATCTGGCGCTTGCTGATAAAAAGCTGGTCTTCCACCTGCTCGCGCTCGGTGTTGACCGTATCGGCACCACGCGCCGAGAGAAAACCTTTTTTGATCAGGTCGGTGTCGCCCTCGCGGGCCCGGTCCACGCGTGCCAGACGCTGGCGCAGGGACAGTTCGCGGCTGTTGGCCTCCACGCGTTGCTGGATAATTGTTTCTTTCGCGGGGGCCAGGCTGTCTTTGTGAAAAACCGCCAGCGAGCGGTCTTTGTTCTGCAAATCGCGCAACGCCCGGTCGGCTGTCTCAATCTCGTTTTCCAGTCGCGGGTTGCTGACGCGGGCAATGACCTGGCCTTTTGTGACGGTCTCCCCGACCGCCACAAAAAACTCTTCGAGCCGGCCATCACTCTCGGGCAGGATGGCATAGCTCACCACCTCGGTGTCAGCCATCAGCATGCCCTGTCCCTCGACGATGATCGGCAGGCGCACCATGAAAGAGCCGACAATCAGAGCCACCACAGCGACGGCAAAAAAACAGGCCGTCAGGGTATAGGCCGGACTGACGATATGCAGCGCTTGCGCCGGCACGTGCGAACTGGCCTGCCCCTGCGCGGGCACCGGGGAGGGCGCTTGGGGGGGTGTTGGCGGGGGCTCTGGAGGGGTCACTTTATTGCCACCTTGCTTTTAAGGGGTAGGGGCGGGCCCCGGCGAGCAGCGCCGGGGCATCGGGCACAATCAATGACGCGCACGCCATGCAGCCGGGGCGCACAGTTTTGTTCGGGCCGTGCGCGGTCTTTGCGCCCGGGTAAAGATCGCGTTCAGTGGCAACCCTCATGACTGTGCATGGCGTACCGGCCGGGTGCCAGCACCAGGGCCGGGTCGAGCGCCTGTTTCAAGGCGTCGATCAAGCGGCCGGTCGCATCTGCCGGAGGAGGCAACTGCGACATGGCCGGCAGGCTTAACCTGAATGGATAATGCCCCTGTGACAGCAACCGGGCGAACAGGGCGTCGTGACAGGCCCGCGCACGCGCGTCCTCGCCGGCCACGTTGCGGTCATACATGATGGCCGCATAGGCAAGCAGGCAGCGCGCGTCGCTCACATGCATGCCCAGGTTCGGTTCAAAGCCATGCGCGAGCACCAGTGCCTCGAGTTGGGGCAGCAGCTGCGCCACCAGCGCACCCTGCAATGGCAAAACCGGACATACCCACAAGACACCGCAGCCGTCGCGGTCCGGGTCCATCTGGCCGGGCGGGGGGGGCGTACGTTTGCGCCAGTAGGTGCTTGCGACATTATCATCGCCTGGCACGCCAAAGAAAGCACTGTTCTCGAGTTCGGCGCCGTGGGTATCGGTGTCCGCTACCATGATCCTGGCGAACGGTTCGAGCGCCTGGCACACCAGCGTGCGCGCGGCATGCCCGATGGCGCGACTGGCCAGATATTGCGCCCCGTTGCCGTACCAGGACGGGGATCCCGCGGCTGCGGCCCCCAGGGGCGTCTTTTCCCCGACTTGCCCCCACGGATATTGGCCCGACCGGGCAAGCAGCTTGTAGCGGTTCCAGAAAGTAAAGCCAGACTCCCCCATCACGCCGGACTGCGACAACCGGCGCACCGCATCCAGAACACCGGCAAGTTGTTCACAGTCCTGGATGCTCAGGCTGAAAAGTTGCATGAAGGCCGGGCGCGGAGCGAGCCAGAACGTCATGCGCGTCACCACCCCCAGATTGGACTGCAGAAACAAACCGTCCAGGCCCGGTCCCACGCCCGCCCGGTGCAGGTGCACCGAACAGGCATCGGACCAGCGGCCCAGACCGGTCTGAATGCGCTCGCCCGTGGGCAGCACCACTTCCATGGCGCTGGCATGCTCGGCCCGGTTGCGGTAGGGGCCGACGCCATCCCCGCGCTCGAGCGCGTTACCGATCAAACTGGCCTGGGCGCTGCCGCCGATGACGGCGCAAAACAGGCGCGATGAACGGGCGCGCAAAAATGCATGCACTTGCCCGAAAGTCACCCCCGGCTCGACGGTGATGTAAGCCATGTCTTCGTCAAAGTCGAGGATGCGATTCATGCGCCCCAAGTCAAGCAGCACCGAGCCATCGACCACGGGCACGCGCGAACCCATGCCCCAGTTTTTACCGGCGCTGCACGGCCACACCGGGACGTGATGCCCGGTGGCGATGCGCAGGCAGGACTGAACCTCCTGCGTGGAACCGGGTCGTAAAATCGCCGCCACACGGGCGGTGGTGGCAAAGGTCGCGGTTCCGGCCTGCTGCAGGGCCCGGGAATCGAGCTCCACATTGCCCGCACCCAGGGTGTCGAGCCACGCAGCCAGGGCCGCAGGTGGTGGTTGAGGCTGCATAATCGGCAGGCGACGCCCCGGCGTCTAGCTGGCCGGCACCATCTGGAAGCCCATCGCCAGAGAGGGGGTGAGCATATCGCCGATCATGGCCAGTTGTTCTATCTGACCCTTGTCGTCCTGGTCGATCCAGATGGACAGTTCGAGCATCGGTTCGCCCCGCGGGTTGAGTGTCTTGGTCTGCTTGAGGTCGTGTTTGTTCTTGGTCAAAAAAAGCCGGCCACAGGCAGAGCTGCCGTCTTGCCGGCTGGCGAGCAGGGTTACCGAACCGCCGGAGGCCATGGCAAAAATTTCGCTGATGCGCTGTATGGCCTGGGTCTTGTCCAGGTCGTACCGCGGTGCCAGCGAACAGACGGCGGCCTCGGCCAGATTGGCCAGCAAAAACTTCTTCAATCGCGTTTCGTCCGAGGCGGCCTGCACCAGTTGCGTGATCAGGTCCTGGGCGTTTGCAGGGGTGTTCGGGCTCATGGCTGTGGTTCCTTTTCGGTTGCGTTCTTTGCGCCGGCTTCAGACCATTTGTAGCCTCGTTGCACGAGGTAACCGACGATGTCCCGGTAGAGGCGGTGCCTGACGATCTTGCCGTTGGCAAAGTAGACCCAGGAGATGGCCGGCTGGTACACCACCAGGGGCGCTTCGTCCGGCCCTGCCGTGGCGCCCCGCACCTGCGCCGTCAATAGCCACTGTATGCACACGATGTCGCCTTGCTCAATTTGCTTGCGCACTCTGATCGCGACATTGCTGTGCACTTTATGAAACAACGCGAGCTTATCGCGCAAGCCCGTCAGGCCCCTGGCCGTGGGCTGCGGGTGGTCTATTTCTTCAAAACCAGCATCGAGCATGCCGGCGATCGATGTGACCTCGGCGGTGGTCCAGGTATTGATCAGTGCAAACGCACGGTTTTTGAGTTCGTTCATTTCAGCGTCCTTGTTGACAGGAAATGGGTGTGCAGCCGGTTAAGCGGGGGATGTCCGCCGTTGTGCACGCGCATGGCAATATCGTGGGGCATTCTAATTTCATCCGGGGGCCGATCACCAGCTTGCAAACCAGTTGTATACGTCCGTGGCTACTGAAACGACACCGCCTGCGATATCACTGGCAATGGATCCCAGGGCGGCTACCGGGTCGTGCATAAACGCCGCCGCTTTGGTTTCGAGGTAATCGCGAACATCTTGTGTGATGAAGTCACCCACGTCATTGATCGAATCGAGCAACTGATTCACATCAATAGTGATTGTAAAGTCAAACTGGACACCGAGAAGGAGCGACAGTTCACCGGTCAGACCAAGGCTGATAATGCCTTCTTCGTAGGTGACATGGGCTCCGGCTTCAAAGCCCACTTGCAAGCCAATGCTGACCGCTGCACCCAAGGTCGCATCAACACCGGCCAGGCCCACGGTGCCCTCGCCGTCAAATCCCACACCCGTGCCGGCGTAGAGGCCCGCTTCTCCGGTAACCCCTTTGTTGTCGAGCTGCAACGTGCCATCGGCACCGGCCTCGGCAAAGACCTTGGCTTCGATGCCGCCGCCGAATTTAGCCGTCTGGTACTGCGTCCATATCGTCTGCTCCACTGTTGCGGCAACCTGTGCGTAGACCTCGCCGGAGATGAGCAGTCCATCCGGGCCCGCGCTAAGCTCCCCGGAGGCAAGCACCTCGGCAATGGCGCTCATTTCCACCGCCGAGTAGGCCGACAGGTCGCCAATTTCTATCCCCCCGCCGGCCTTCACCGAAGCGGTAAAGGTGGCGCCTGCAGAGCCGGTAATGGTGATGGAGTTTTCGGTGATCTCAACGGTGCCATCGGCAAAGGCATTGGCCTCGACCGACGCACTGGCGCTGGCGGAGAACCTGGCAATACCCACGGTGGCACTGGTCGAGGTGCTTGCCTCCGCGGCAAAGCTCACCGAGTAGGTCGGCTCTTCTGTGCTCAGGGATGCCAGTTGTCCGGCGCTCATCAGTCCGAGCGTGGTCGGGGAGAGGGCCGCCACCTGGTTGGCGCTCAAGCCGGCGAGGGCCTCCGCGTTCAGGTTGAGCAGCGCGGCGCCAAGATTGGCAACCTGGGTCACGGTAAAGCCGCTGACCTGGGTTGCGTCCAGGCTGGCGAGTGCGTCTGGGGTCAAGGCACCGGCCCCGGAACCCAAAGCGCGCACCTGGAAGGGGCTCATGGCATCGATCTGCCCGGCGTCCAGGCCGGCCACGGCGGCGGCGCTCAAGCCCATCACCTTGGCGCCCAAGGCGCCAATTTGATCGGGTGTGAGCAAATTCACCTGGGCGGCGCTCAGGGCACCCAGCGCCTCTATCGTCAGGCCGCCAATGTGTTTGCCGATGTCTGTCAGCTCTGCCGCACCCAGGCTCCCCACCTGCTCCGCAGAGAAGGAACCGAACAAGGTGGCGCTGCTGATAAATGCCACTTTGCTGCCCAGGGCCTGCACCTGCGCGTCGGTGAGGGCCTCAAATTGGGTGACGCTGAGCGCATTAATCGCCGTCGCGTTCAGACTCGCCACATTGGCACCGAGAGCGGTCACTGCGGCTGCCGTCAGGCCGCGAATTTGAGTGGCATCGAGTGCCGCCAGCGCGGTGGGGTTGAGCAGTCCTGCTTTGCCACCCAGGTCATGCAGCTGGGAGGCCGTCAGACCCTCGATTTGCTGCGGCCCCAGCCCACAAATTGCCCCCGTTTTCTCTACATAACACCCATTATCATAGGTAACAGCAGAGAGCGCAGTGATATGACTACCCAGCGAGGTAATTT
>SESD01002013.1_pt1 | contig 10580 bp, 9 predicted proteins | sample 3171411 | NCBI WGS metagenome assembly SESD01 (sample SAMN06051880, study PRJNA518727) | freshwater metagenome | biome: subpolar coniferous forest; feature: holomictic lake; material: water; isolation source: holomictic Lake 442, 16.5 m depth | place: Canada: near Kenora, Ontario | collected...
AAGTATTTGCAAAGGCAGCGAATGTGATACTTACGCATTTACCAATTCAGTGAATGTACAAGGTTTATGCGGTGCAAATGATTGGCGAATGCCAACAATAAACGAGCTAAAAGGATTGCTGACAAAAACAAGCACCGTCAATCAGCCGCTTAATGAAAAACTCTACATTGACCCTAATTATTTTCCTAACACAATGTACTGGTTTTGGTCTTCTTCGCCTGATGCTTACGTTAGTAACTATGCGTGGAGTGTCACTACGACTAGCGGCTTTTCGTACAGCCTCAATAAGGGCAGTAGCAATAATGTTCGGTTGGTGCGTGGGTGACAGTTCTTTTTCCTTTTGTTTTGGCTTGTGGGTTTTGAAATTTAAGCAAAAAATCGAGGGCAAAAATTCGCTCTAATATAATAGAAATAAAAAAAACGAGAAAAGCCAATAAATTCAAATTATTGGCTTTTTTGCATTCGACAGATAGGGTTATAACGTTCGACAGATAGGGTCATAGCATTCGACAGATAGGGTTAAATGAATCTACAGATTTGTCGAATAAATGAAATAGCATGCTACACTACAAATCTGTCGAAAAATAATTGGAGTTTAAAAATGGCAACAAATTACAAAGAAAAAAGCACCATGATGATTGATAAATTAACGGGTGAAGTTTTGCGTGACAAAACGTTAATTGAATATGAAACAAAGTTACCAAGCGAACCACCTTACATCAAATTGTACACCACAGATTTAGGGAACTTGTTTAGGTTGCCAGTAGGAACGACGGGGGTTTTGATGTGTATTGCATCAATGGCTGATTATCAAGGCGTGGTTGTTTTGAATGGATATTTTAAAGAATCTATCGCAATACGTTTAAATGCAAAAGTGGGCAAACAGGGTAAGCCTTCAATCAGTGTTGTTAACAAAGCGATTACAGATTTATTGAATAAAGAGATTATTAGTCGAATCGGAAGTAGCACTTATCAACTTAATCCGAGTTTGTTTGCTCGTGGTAAGTGGCGGGATATTTACGAACAACGCAAAGCCTTTAAAGTAACGATTACTTACACAAGCGATGAAAATGGCGGCAAACGTGAAATTGTCACCGAACAACGTGATGCCGATTTACTTCAATTTCCAACGCCAAACGCGGAATAATTTACTCGCTTTAAATTTCTTCTAACACCCAAAAAATTAAAAACATTTCAGGCATTAACCCATGACAAACGCAACAGTGACTTTACTTGGCAATTACGATTTAAACGACAACACGCTTAACAACGCCGTCATTCAAAATGGCGTGGCGTATTTGCCAGCAGGTGAACAAGGTTTGTTTTTGGTTGATGTTAAAAATCCTAGCAATCCGAAATTAGTTAAGCAACTCGATTCGCTAGGCTATGTTTATGACGTGACGGTTTCAGGCAAAACAGCGTTTGTAGTGAATGAAACGGAAGGATTAACGCTTGTTGATGTGTCGAATCCAGCACAAGCAAAAATGTTAAGCACATTTACAGATTCAATTGGAAATGTGCAACAAGTCGCGGTGTCAGGTAATACCGCCTATTTGGTTGATTGGGAAAAAGGGCTTTTGACAGTTGATGTGAGTAATCTTTACGCGCCGCAATTATCGGGTGTTTTAGCTATTTCCCACGCCAAAAATATCGTGTTAGCGCGAAATAATACCTTAGCGTTAATCGTCAGTGATTCGACTGAATTGGTGATTGTCGATATACAAAATGCGACTTCACCTAAAAAATTAGGCTCGATAAAGCTGGGAAATGATATTCATGAAATCAGCGTGGTTGATGATAATGTCGTCGCTGTTGCCGCAGGTTTAGAAGGTTTAAAAATCGTCAACATCAGCGAACCATCTGCGCCAAAATTGGTAGGAAATTTGCCTTTAAATGTAGCAAATGCCGTCGCGACGTTAGACAAACAACACGTTGCATTGGCAAATGATGTGAAAGGTTTAGTGGTTGTTGATGTGAGCAATCCTGCTGCGCCAAAACCAACCGATACATTTGCTAATACAATCGGTGCCGCCACTGAAATTACGTTAGACGGTTCAAACATTTATCTGGTGAATAATTCAGCGAATAAATCAAATTTACAGATTTTGTCTGCCTATTCTTCAACCGTCAGCACGCCATCTAAAACGCCCATTTATACGCTTAGTGTTGATAAAAAAACGGTGAACGAAGGCGACACCGCAACGCTAACACTCACAACCCAAAATGTAGCTGTTGGAACAGAAGTACCGTTTAAATTTAGTGGAAAAATTACAGCCGCTGACATCGTAGGCGATTCGTTACCCGTATCAAAGTTTGTCATTGGCACAGATGGAACAGCAAAAATCCCCGTAAGTTTTAAAAGTAACGATGCCAAAGAAACGGCTGAAACGTTGATTGTTACGTTAGATGCCAACAAAGCTAAAAAAATAACCGTCACTGTAAACGATGCGACACCAACTGAAAAAGTAGCAACTCAATTGACTAAAAGTAATACCGCTTTTAATGGCACGGGCGAAATAGCAGACAACGTAAAAGGTTCTGAAATTGCCGACAGTATTTACGGTGGCAATGGTAACGACACATTAAAAGGCGGTGCGGGTAACGACAAAATCGACGGATACAACGACGATGATAAATTATTTGGCGAACAAGATAACGACACGTTGATAGGTGGATTTGGCAACGATTCACTCGATGGTGGCGAAGGCGATGATAGTTTAGAAGGTGGTGCTGGTAACGATACGCTTAACGGCGGAAATGGTGCTGATAAAATGACAGGTGGTGAAGGGGACGACTATTATTTTATAGACAATATCGGCGATACCATCAACGAAGATACGTCATCCAAAGGCGGCAAAGATACGGTTGAAATTAGCATCAATTTAAATCAGAAAGATAATTTCTCATTATTTACAGGTGTTGAAAACTACATTTTGAAATATGACCGTGATGCGGATATGGCGGGTGATGATGGTGATAATAAAATCACAGGTGGAATTGGCAATAACCATTTGTTTGGCAATGGTGGCAATGACACGTTAATTGGCGATGCGGGAAATGATACGCTGGAAGGTGGCAAAGGGATTGATAGTTTAGTCGGCGGTGCAGGTGACGACACTTACGTTATCAACAATACGGAAGACGAAATTGTCGATACACAAGGGACAAATACGGTTCAAAGTAGCGAAACGATTACGATTGTTTCTTATCCGTCGATTAACAATTTAGAACTCACAAGCACCAAAGCAATCGATGGAACGGGGAACGATAATGCCAATATCATTGATGGTAACGACAGCGACAATAAACTTGATGGTGGCAAGGGAAATGACTCGTTAAATGGCGGCGATGGAAACGATACGTTAGTCGGTGGCTCAGGAAATAATAAACTCGATGGCGGAAACGGTGACGCGGATGTGGCACTTTATTCGGGTTCAAAAAACGATTATTCAGACGTTAAATTAGTTGACGGCGTTTACAGCGTCACAAATATCAATTCAGGTGACGTTGATACATTCAACGGCATAGAGTTTATAAAATTCAGCGATACAGAATTAACGCCCATCGGTAACAGGTCAAATGAAGTTAAATTATCGATTGCAGATACCACCATTAAAGAAGGCGGAATTGCCTTCATCGAATTAAAATTAGACGGCAAACCGACGGAATCGTTTTCTGTCAAAGTCAGTACCGAAGATAATTCCGCTAAGGTAAAAACGGACTACACCGCTGTTTCTCAAGTCGTGACATTTGGCGTTGACGAAACTAGCAAACAGATAAAAATCCAAATTACGCAAGACAAACTGGTTGAAGATACTGAAAACTTTTTTGTTAATTTAACGGACTTGATTTCGGACAAAGTTCAAATAACGAATGACTCCGCGACCGTTACCATTACAGATGATGACTTGCCGACGTTATCTATTTCAGACAGTAAAATCAACGAAGGCGATGTGGGTAAATCATCGGCTGAAGTCATGGTTAAATTATCCAACGTTGTGACGCAGGACGTAATCGTTCATTACGAAACGATTGATGGCACTGCAAAAAAATCGAGCGATTACGCGGCAAGTGTTGGTGACTTAACCATTAGAAAAGGCGAAAACACAGGCAAAATTTTAATTCCGATTGTTGATGACAAGGTAAGTGAACCGCTTGAAAATTTCATCGTCAAATTATCCAATCCACAAGGCGCAATTTTGGGAGCCACAACCAAAGCCACCGTGACGATTACCGACAATGATTCTTCAGCATCATCAAGTTCAGCCATGCAAATCGAATTAGTTGGCGTTGAAACAGCGGGGATTTTATGAAATTTTTATCGCCCTTTTTGTTGATTTTATTGTTCGTCAGCACGTCCGTTTTTGCAGAACAAGCGATGCCGCCTGAATTAGTATTGCCAGCAGATTTAACCAAAAATGCTTCAAAACAAGCCATCAAATTTAGTTGGAAAAAAACTTCAAATGCAGTGGCGGCGAAGGTTTACGCCTACCGTTTGTTGATTAGTGAAAACAGTCGTTTCAATGGTTACAGTTATAGTTCTGGCAGTTGTAATAACAGTTGTATTTTTGCCGAAGTAGACAGCACAACATTTGATTACAGCACCGATTTACGCTTATCAAACAAAGTCTATTATTGGAAAGTGCAAGCGGTGGGAGCGGTAGAAGGCGCATGGTCAACCACGCGAACCATTCAAACTAAAAAAGACATTGTCATTCCAACGATTACAGCAGTGTCGGCAATGCCAAATCCTGTGATTCAAAATTACGCGCTCACTTTTTCAGCGACGTTGAATAATCCATTACCTCAAAATTACAGCGTCAAAGTTGATTACGGCAACGGCTTAACAACCATGACGGGCAGCATGACTTATAGCACCGCGAAAACCTTAACCAAACTTGGCGTACAAAATTTTACCGTCGGCGTTTATGACGAAAAGAACAGTTTAAAAGGGCAAACCGTCAGCGGACAATTTGAAGTCATTGCACCGCCACCGCCTGAAAATATCGCGCCGATTTTGAAAAAATTAACGGCGGCAAACAGCACCGTTTTAGGTGAAAGCTACGACATCGAATTGGAAGCCAGCGATTTTGATAATAATTTAAGTTCCGTGTTGATTGATTGGGGCGACGGTTCAAGTAATTCGCAACCCGTCAGCAATGGTTATGCGTCATTTTCACTTTCACATAGTTACGACACCGCTGGCACATTTTCTTGGAGTGCCGTTGCATTCGATAAAAAAGACGCACAAAGCGAAACGTTGACTCAAAAAGTCACCATTTCAAAACCCGTTGCGAAAGTTCCCAGCATTTCGGCGGTTTCAGCCACGCCAAATTCTGTGACATCAGGAAATTCGATTACCTTTTCTGCCACATTAAGTGCGACTTTGCCTAGCGGTTACAGTGTCAAAGTCGATTATGGCAACGGTTTAATCACGCTTTCTGGCAGCGGCACAAATTACAGCGTGTCAAAAACACCAACCAACACGGGACAGCAACTTTTCAGCATTGGCATTTATGACAGCAAAAGCGTTTTACAACCGAATTCAGCGATGACGGGGAGCTTTGAAATTACACAACCCGCGCCCGTCAATGTCGCGCCAACGTTAAGTTTTATCAGCGGCAACACGTCAGCAACCATGAATACCGCTTATTCAGTGCAATTACAAGCCGCCGATTCGGACAATAATTTGAGTTCAATCACTATCGACTGGGGTGACGGTGCAAGCGATTCCAAAACAGCGAATAATTACACCACGCTGACGTTTTCACACACTTACACCAGCGCAGCGACTTACAACTGGAGCGCGACCGCTTACGATTCGGATTATTTAAACAGCAACACGGTTTCTAAAAATGTGGTGGTTTCAAAACCTGTTGTAGTCGTTACCCCTGTTGATAATTCTGGCGCGTCATCAGGCACTGGAAAACTCAATGATACGGGCATTACAATCTGTTCTGATGAAAGTAAGAACGGTTTAGCTTGTCCTATCAATGATTACCCGAACCAAGATGCTCAATCGGGACGCGATAAAACGAAAAATGATAATTCTGATGGTCACGCTGGCTTTAGCTTTACCAAAATTAGTTCAACAGGTGCAACAGTTGCTGCGTCTGCAACAAGCTGGAATTGCGTTAAAGATAATGTCACAGGCTTAACGTGGGAAGTTAAAACCACAGACGGCGGCTTGCATGACCAAAATCATACTTACACTTGGTACGAACCCGATAATACTAAAAATGGCGGCGACGCTGGAACAAAAAATGGTGGTTCATGTAAAGGCAGTGATTGCGATACTAACGCTTACGTTAAAGCGGTGAATTCAGTAGGTTATTGTGGTTATAAAGATTGGCGATTGCCTACAGTTGAAGAATTACTTAGCATTGTCAGTTTGGATACTTACAATCCAGCGATTGACACAAATTACTTCCCCAATACACAAAACAATGTGTTTTGGTCTTCTTCGCCTGATGCTTACGGTAGTTACGGTGCGTGGAATGTCACTACTACGGACGGCTATTCGGGCTACGACTATAAGTACGGTTTCAATAATGTTCGGTTGGTGCGTGGGTGACAGTGTTTTTTCCTTTTGTTTTGGTTTAAAAAATTCGGAAGTATAGTGTGAACAATAATTATCCCATTTGGCGTGATGCAAATCGTTTGTTGCTAGAAGTTGAAAAGGCAGTCAAACATTTTCCACGCTATCACAAATACACTTTAGGCACGGAACTAAGGCGACAAGCGATGTTGATTTGTCAGTTAGTAGCAAGGGCATGGCGTGAGAAAACCCAGAATTTAGCCATGTTGCAACGTTTAGTCGCCACCGTGGATGACCTTAAAATTCAATTGCAGTTAGGAAAAGAACTGCAAGTATTCAAGAATTTCAGTGTATTTGAACGTTTGGCTGCGTTGACGGTAACGGTGGGAAAACAGAGTGGTGGATGGTTGCGGCACAGTCAATCAAAACAGCCAGAAGTTTCACGGTTTGCGTGAAGCGCGTGCTGAATCACTGTGCGTCTGTGGGGCTTTGGGGAATCAAAGCATGAAACAAACACGGCTGTTCTACCGAACGGATGAGCAGCTGTGGCGAACTTCACAGATTATGCGTGGTTGTTTTGGTCTTCTTCGCCTAATGCTAACAATAGTAACAATGCGTGGAATGTCACAACAACAAACGGCAATTCAAACAACAACAATAAGAACAATAACAATAATGTTCGGTTGGTGCGTGGGTGAGAGTGATACCCGTTTATTTTTGATGAACATTTTTGTTTGGCTTTCTGTGATTATTCACCACACCTTTTTTAGAAAGTTATGACTATTGAATTTAAAGAACTTTATAAGGCTTATCGTGATTGTCGGCGGTGTAAACGTAAAACCGTGAACGCACAACGCTATGAAATGTATTTATTGGATAACCTGTTTGAAGCCCAAGCTAGTTTAAATGCGCGTAGTTATCAACCAGCGCGGTGTATTCGTTTTATTGCCACGAAACCGAAAGCGCGTGAAATTCATGCGGCAGATTTTTCTGACCGTGTGGTGCATCATTGGCTGGTACCTCGATTAGAAAAGTTGTTTGAACCCGTTTTTATTCATGACGTGTATTCAAATCGAATAGGTAAAGGCGCACATAAAGCGGTTGATAGATTACAAAGTTTTATGCACAGCGTGGATAATCAAGGCTGGTATTTACAGCTTGATATTGCCAATTTTTTTAACAGTATCGACCGCCCCGTATTATTTAAATTGCTACAGCACCGTTTGCGAAAAGCGGTGCAAACGTATCAAAAATTTCCAGCTGATAAACGGGCTATTTCACCCGAAGAAGCCGATACTTTGCGCTGGTTATGTCGTGTGTTATTGCGTCATGATTCTAGTGGTCATGCGATTTATCGAGGTAATCCGACACTGCTGCATCGTGTACCACCACACAAACAACTCGGCAATATGGGCGAGCATAAAGGCTTGCCGATAGGAAATTTAACCAGTCAATTCTTTGCTAATGTGTATTTAAATCCCTTTGATCAATTTGTAAAGCACACGCTTAAATGCGGTCATTATGTGCGTTACGTTGATGATTTCATTTTACTTGCACCCGATAAAGAAACGTTATTGACGTGGCGTGAGCAAATCCTGCAATTTTTACAAGATACATTACAGCTTTCGCTAAAAGAAATTACTGAACCTAAACAAGTGACTACGGGTGCAGATTTTTTAGGCTATATCATTTATCCACATTATCGATTAGTCCGTCGTCGAGTGGTGGGTAATTTTTGGGAAAAGCTACAACAGTTTCAAACTGAACTGGTGAGTGGTTCAAGTACAGAGGGCTACTGTATTACGTTAAAAGCCGATGTGATTGAGCAATTACGCGCCACACTGGCAAGTTATCATGGACATTTCAAACACGCTAACAGCTACCGATTACAACAACGATTATGGCAATCGTTTCCTTGGTTGGATTTGTTGTTTGAAAAGCACAGCCCCCAGCCTTTCAGGCTGCCCCCTTCAAAGGGGGCGAAAGATAAAAAGCAGTTTGCTTTTAATGGTTTTCCCCCTTTGACGGGGGAGGCGCGAAGCGCGAGGGGGATGTGCTTTAAACCCCGTTACGAACCGTCCCGCCTTGAAGTCAGTCGTTATTACAGCCAAATCAATTATTTTCAGCATCAATATCCGTTTGCTCAATTGCATATTCAACGCGGCAAAATAACGGATGTTATTAAAAATACGCCGTTTGCGTTTCAAATTATCAAAGAAAATCAATCGCTACAAAAAGCTGTTAGACGTGTCAACGTGCGTCAAGTTGGCTACATGAAGGATGGTTTAAAACGCCGTCGTGTTCAGCAATTATTTATTCGTTCTGGAGTTGAATTATGTCCCATTTCAAAAAATCATTAACGTTATGCGTCTTAACTTTATTGCCTGTTGTTGTGTTCGCACAAACGTGTCAAACCGCCAGTATTCCCGCCACCACGCCCACCAATCGTTTTACAGTAAATAACAACGGCACCGTGAGTGATACCAAAACAGGTTTAATGTGGAAAAAATGTAGTGAAGGACAAAGTGGTACAGATTGTAGTGGTGGCAGTGCAACGACTTACACATGGCAGTTAGCATTACAACAAGCACAAACTATCAATAATGGCGGTGGTTTTGCAGGTTACAGTGATTGGCGCGTACCGAATGTAAAAGAGTTGGTTTCTATAACAGAAAAGCAGTGTACTGAACCAGCGATTAACTTAACTGTATTTCCCAATACGCCGTCGAACTGGTTTTGGTCTTCTTCGCCTACTGCTAGCCATAGTGACGGTGCGTGGTATGTCACTACAACGGACGGCTATTCAAGCTACTACGGTAAGAGCTATAGCAGTAATGTTCGGTTGGTGCGTGGGTGACAGTGTTTTTACCTTTTGTTTGCTTTTGATTTTTTGGAGGTCGCATGAATGAAATTTGAATAGGATGAAAATAAGAACAAAATTAACCTGCAAAAGCATGGTGTGAGTTTTGAAGAGGCAAGAACTGTTTTTGATGACCCACTGCAAATATCGAAGTTAGACCATCGTTTTAGCTATTTTGAAGAGCGTTGGATTACGATTGGAGCGGCTAAAAATCAACGATTACTTGTTGTGGCAAATTTGTTTTTTACCAACGAAGGTGAAGAAATAATTCGCATTATTTCTGCAAGACCTGTGAATCCTAAAGAAAGGGCAACTTATGAATACAATTGAAGATAGAGCGAGATTTGATGATTACGAAATGGCAGACGATTATGATTTTAGCCAAGGTATTCGAGGACGATTTTACAAACCCAAAAAAGTACGAGCGACGTTGCAACTTGATGATGATGTGCTGTTGTTTTTAAAAAAACGCGCAGGTGAAGAACACGTCAAATATCAGGTTTTTTTGAATAGCTTGCTCAGAAATTACATGACAAGTGGCATAAAATCAGCATCCTGATTTGAGAATTTTGCGTTTTTGTTTTGTTTTTGATTTTTGATTGGGGAGGTTTAAATTTTATGCAACCGATATTAGCTCCATTTAGTGCCAGCCTTTCTGAATTGAGAAGAAATCCAAAAGCGTTATTGGAAAAATCTCAAGATGAGACAGTAGCTATTTTTGAAAGAAATGTACCAGCGGCTTATTTGATTTCGCCAGCTCACTATGAACAACTGTTGAATCGTTTGGAAGATTATGAGTTGGGCGAAATTGTGAAAGCTAGACAAATTGAAAAATCGTTTGCTATTGAAGTGTCGCTCGATGACTTATAAATTGAAACTGTTACCAGCGCACAAAAAGAATGGGACAAACTCGACAACAGCATCAAAGAGCAATTCAAAAAGAAATTGGCGAAATGTTTAGAAAATCCCCACATTCCAGCGAATAGACTGCATGATTTTGAATGCGCTTATAAAATCAAACTGCGCTCAACGGGTTATAGATTAGTCTACGAAGTAGATGATGGTGAGATTGTTTGTGTTCGTTATTGCGGTAGGAAAGCGAAAAAATAACGCAGTTTATGACGTTGCGATGCAAAGAAAAAGTTAAGTTGTGCCTCTCAAGAATGAAAGACACAACCCAAA
>SESD01002015.1_pt1 | contig 10563 bp, 7 predicted proteins | sample 3171411 | NCBI WGS metagenome assembly SESD01 (sample SAMN06051880, study PRJNA518727) | freshwater metagenome | biome: subpolar coniferous forest; feature: holomictic lake; material: water; isolation source: holomictic Lake 442, 16.5 m depth | place: Canada: near Kenora, Ontario | collected...
TAGTAAATTCGATTATTAAGACATTAGCCATTGCATTCGTCTTAGCTAGTCCTGTAGTTTCAATTGCTGATGCGCTGTTTAAGGTGTCCCCATCGCCGGTATATCAGGCCATTAAGTCAATTTTGTTAAAAGATACTCTTGCACAGGTATCTCAACGCTCCGGTATTGTATTTAAAATTAATACGGCAATTGGAAATGATGATGTTCATCAATCATTGGCTGCAGATAGCTGGTCTTCAGCTGTGAAGTCCTTGCTATCTGACTATAACTATACACTCATAACTGAAGGTGCAGTTGTTAAAACTGTAATTATCACCGGACGGGCGGGCAGTGGTTCTGATCCAAGCCATATTGTTTCGTCGATTGAACCTGCAGAATATAATGCCCCTGTCATAATTGCTCCCAAAATAGTTTCTTTGCCCAAGCAATACAATAATTTCCCGTTGGGTTCTGTTATGGCAGTCAATTTACCGGTAAAAGAAATAATGGCTTTGGGTAATGGTAAAACAGCTAAGTTTGACTCACCCTTAGGTCAGTTTAATGTTACTCAAGATAATGCAGTCCAAGAAGCTGATGGCAGTAAAACTTGGGTAGGACATCTGGCTGATGAAGGTCAGGGCTATAGAATCATCGTATCAGAGGGACCTGCTGGAGTTATGGGGCATGTTACAACACCAGAGGGTACGTTTAATCTTGAGTCTGTCAACGGTCAAGTTTTTATGGTTGATACCAGTAAACTTAATCATGTAGGTTATGCGGGTGATACGGCTTCAACTTCAATGGATGCTTGGCAAAGTAATGCTAACGCCGCGCTAACCATAACGCAATTGAAGTCAGCTTTAGATGTCGCTAAAAATAAGTTAGATAATGCTAACAGTATGATCAATTACTATAATTCATTGCTTTCTACGTATAAAACAGCATCAGATGCGGCTGCTGCAAAATTGGCGCCACTTACTGTAACTTATAATGCGGCCTTGGCGACTTATAATTCTGCAATAGCAAAGTATAATTTATCTAGGACAGCGGCTAACTTGGCTGCAGTAAATTCATCAAACAGAGCACTTTCCGCTATTAGTGCAATTTATAAACCTGCCTATAACTTATTTATTGCTTATAAAAGTGCCTATAATTCAATAAAACCTTCCTTGGTTGTAAAACAAGCTGAAGCGGCATTAGCACTTAATAATTATAATCTTGCACTTAATGCATATAATGATGCTTCGCTTGCAGTCGTCGCACCTCCTGTTATCGTTGTTCCTACTAATATGGTTGCAAAAACAGGCAATACTGTTGTTGATGTTATGGTTGAATATACTACAACTCAATGGACTGCTACTTACGCTCAACAGCGGTTGGCTTATCTTGTGACTGCAAGTAATCAATCCTACATAGACTCTGGTATTAAATTGTCGCTTAGATTGGTATATGCTGAGCCTACCTCTTATACTAATACTGACGCTAACAGTGTGGCACTTGATAATTTAGCAGCAGGTCGTGGAGTATTTTCCGGGGTAGCGGCAAAAAGAGTTCAGTACGGCGCTGACCTTGTATATTTGTTCCGGCCTTTGAACGCAATAACTCAAAAAACTTGCGGTACAACTTATGTTGAAATGGCCGCCGGCCAGGCAGCTAACAAGTGGCTAGGCTATGGTACGATAAGTGATGGCTCATCCAAAGATGATATGACTAATTATTATTGTGCAATTAATACCTTTACGCATGAAATTGGCCACAGTCTCGGTCTGGTTCATGATCGGGAATATAGTAGTTTTACAGGGGCTTATGCATATTCTTATGCATGGGGTGTTGCGGGCAATTTTGGCACTATTATGAGTTATAAGATGCCTGTAATCATGTACTTTAGCACACCGGTTCTTGCTGCAAAAAATTCATCCGGCACTCCGCAAACTTGTAACGGTCAACCTTGTGGTTACCCTGAATCAGATGCCGCACGAAGTTCCGATCAAGTAAAAACTGTTAATTTAACAGCAGGAATAATTGCCGGTTTTATGCCGACTATGACGGCTAATCCATTAATTAAGTAATGTTTGAAAATCAGTTTAGTCAAAAAGTTTCATGCATCTGATTTTTAATTAGGATGGTGGTTATGAAATTATTTAATATAACTTGCTTAAAACTTGGTTGATAGGTGCGTTTATTTTTCTTGGTGAATTTTTTAGGATTGCTAAGGTGGTCGTGAAAAATTCATTATTCGATCAAAAAACTCATGTATCACCAGGGCGCCTAGTATTAATACGGTTCCAGTTATTATTTTCATCGTTAACGGTTCATGATTAACATAATGCCCTAATAGAAGCGCCATGACCGGAGATACCAGGGTAACCAGTGAAACTTTGGTAGCGGTTTGATGAATCAGTAAATAATAATAAAGTACAAAGCCAGCCGTAGTTGCAATCATTCCAAGGTAAATGATCGATGCAAGGCTAAGGGTTGAGATTTCAATTGGCCACTGGCCGTTAAGCTGTTTCCAGGTCATCAGATAAAGGGGAAGCGATAACAATAGCCCGCCAGTTACTTGAGATAAAGCAGAAATATTTGTGCCGATACGTTTTACCCAAACCGAACTGGCAGCTTGTAAAAATGTGGAAACCAGTACGCCGATGATCCCCAGTACTGCGTCATGCCCTAATTGTAATGCTGAGCCAAACATGACCCATAAACCACACATGCCCATGGAATAGGCCAGCAATTTCCCCAGGGTCAGGCTTTTTTCTCCTAAACAAACTCTCGCTAATAAAGCGGTCATTAAGGGTAAAAGACCGAAGATCACTGATACCCAACCGGAGGGAATAAACTGTGCGGCCCAATAAACCGCGAGCATCGCACCGTAAATTTGTAGGGCGATCGCCAGATAAGTTTGTAACGCTTTTCGATTACATGGTAAGCGTTGCTTTGACAGGCCTACTATTAAAACTAGGCAAACTGTGCCAATCGTCATGCGCCCGGTTACTCCAAAAAGGAAGCCCGAACCTTCACTGCTCCATTTGATTGCAAGCGGTGTCGTTGCCCACAACAAAATTATACACAGGTAGGCGAGTGGAATGCGCATCAACGTAAAGCACACCTTTTCAAGTGTCTATTCTATCTGCCGGAATGTAAGGAATAAGCCCTTTTTCAAAGGCGATTTCTTGTAAATCTCTGGTCAGGTGACGAACATCGACTAACATGCCATTGACATTTAACATCCAGACCATTGGATTGCTATCCAGATGGCTGAGTAATGTCCAGTTCGGATCGAGTGGGTCCATCCCCAAAAGATCGCGTATGAGTTTAGACTTTGCTTGGCCAGTACTTTCACCGACTCCCATTTTTTTATACAAATCTGTGCTACGAATATGGGGTGTTTGGCTTTTATCAAACAAGAAATTAACCATTCCTATCGCGTGAGTGGCTCCACAAGCCCATGTCGCCGCTTTCCCTGACTCTATTGGGGATGGGCGTTTTCTGCATAAAGCGGCAACTGCATATCCAATAAGCTGGGCATATTCTTCGTTCATGTTTTCTTTGGTAAAACTGTCGGTTATATCGACAATAGCCTGGTATTTTTCCTGAATTGGTTTGGGGATATTTTCCGATTTTTTAGCTTGTGCCATAGGGTTACTTAAGGATTAGTAAATGATTTATTGTACCTAAAGCAGTCATTCTTAAGTGAAAATTTGTTGACTGAATAAATTGATCTTCAAATTTATTGATAATATCCTTTGAAGTTATGTTATTTGTACCAGTATAAGTTGGTAGAGTAAATTAAAGAGATGATATTATTAGTTCTCAAAATCGGCATTTAAAATTTAAGATCGAACCAAATACATGAATATCGAAAACATCAACCAGGTAAAAAACTATTTGCTAAACCTGCAAAATCAAATTTGTTCAGCACTGGAAGGCGAAGAACCTGAAGCCCGGTTTATTGAAGACGTTTGGGATAGAGAAGAGGGGGGGGGGGGTAAAACGCGGGTTTTGACAGGTGGACAGGTCATTGAGCAAGGCGGTGTTAACTTTTCGCATGTCTCTGGTTTTAAGCTTCCTCCCTCAGCAACGGCGAAGCGTCCTGAGCTTGCCGAGCGACAGTTTCAGGCGATGGGTGTGTCGCTGGTTATTCATCCCAAAAATCCATACGTGCCAACATCCCATGCCAATGTCCGGTTTTTAATCGCGGAAAAACCAGGTGAACCGACTATCTGGTGGTTTGGCGGTGGTTTTGATTTGACGCCGTTTTATCCGTTTAACGAAGATGTGCTGCATTGGCATCAAACCGCTAGAGCTGCTTGCGAACCTTTTGGTAATGATATTTATCAAGCTTACAAAAAGTGGTGTGACGAGTACTTTTTTATTAAGCATCGTAATGAGACTCGAGGTGTAGGCGGTTTGTTTTTTGATGATTTGAATGAATTGGGTTTTGAGCAGTCTTTTGCTTTTATGCAAAGTGTGGGTAATCATTATACTCAGGCATATTTGCCTATCATTCAAAAACGTAAGGATACGCCTTATGGCGACCGGGAACGTGATTTTCAGTTATACCGTCGTGGTCGGTATGTCGAGTTTAATCTGGTTTACGATCGTGGCACCTTGTTTGGTTTACAATCGGGCGGGCGTACCGAATCGATTTTAATGTCAATGCCGCCCGCGGCGCAATGGAAATATAATTGGCAGCCTGAGTCTGGAAGTCCCGAGGCATTGTTGTATGAACGTTATTTAAAGCCACAAGATTGGCTGGGTGATTGAAATATAGATAAAATTTTTAATATAGGTTAAGGGATGTTTGGTAATGAGTTTACTATGAATAAACAAAGCAATAACTGGGTGCCTTGAGTGCTCTTTGTGGTGAGATGTTTTTAAGTTTATTCCAATGCTTATCGTCTAATGATTAGAACTTGCCTGAGATTAAATTGAAATCTATAATCGAACATTTTTTTAACGGCCGTTACAGTTGCGGTCTTTTTCTTTGAATTTTAAATAAATACATGACTAGCCACATTATGCCAACTTATGGTCGCTTACCCGTTATCTTTGAACGGGGTGAAGGTGCCTGGTTGTTCGATCAAGACAATAATCGCTATCTGGATGCACTCTCCGGCATTGCCGTTTGCAGTTTGGGACATGCTCATCCTGCCGTGCATCAAGCTATCTGCAAACAAAGTGAAAAGCTGCTGCATACTTCAAATCTCTATGGTATTGCAGTTCAGGAACAACTGGCTAATCTATTGACCGAAAAAAGCGGCATGGATAATGTGTTTTTTTGCAATTCGGGTGCAGAAGCAAATGAAGCGGCGATTAAATTGGCGCGTAAATACGGTCATGAACAGGGTATTGAAAAGCCAGCAATTATAGTTATGGAAAAAAGTTTTCATGGTCGCACTTTGGCAACCCTTAGCGCTACCGGTAACACTAAAATACAGCAAGGCTTTGCGCCGTTGGTTGAGGGCTTTGTTCGGGTGCCCTACAATGACATCAAGGCAATTGAGCAAGCACTTGAACAAAATGCCAATATCGTCGCCATTTTGGTTGAGCCCATACAGGGAGAGGGTGGTGTTAATATTCCCGCAGCTGATTATCTTAATCAGATACGCAGTCTGTGTGATCAGCATAATGTGCTGATGATGCTGGATGAAATTCAGACTGGCATTGGTCGTACCGGTAAATTTTTGGCTTTCCAGCATAATAGTATAACTCCCGATGTTTGCACTTTGGCTAAAGCCTTGGGCAATGGCGTGCCGATCGGCGCTTGTCTGGCCCGTGGCAAGGCAGCCAAGGTTTTAATTGCGGGGAATCACGGTTCCACTTTCGGCGGCAATCCTTTGGCCTGTAGTGCTGCGATAGCGGTATTGGCAACGCTGGATGCTGAAAACCTGATTGAACAAGCAGCACAAAAAGGTGCTGCCATCTGTACGGCGTTTAAAGAAAAACTTAAAGATAACGAACATGTGGTTGATATTCGTCACAAAGGTCTGATGATTGGTATCGAGCTTGATAGTCCCTGTGCAGAGTTGGTTCAGGCGGCTTTACAACAGAAACTATTGATTAATGTGACCAATGAAAAAACCATTCGTTTATTGCCGCCCCTAATTATATCGGTTCAGCAAGTGACTCAACTTGTAGAGACTTTATCGGCTCTAATACATACGCATACAAATATTCCTTATGAAGCCTAGACATTTAATCAGCCTGCTGGACTTATCAGGGGACGAATTCCGTCGCTTGATTGCCAGAGGTATAGTCTTAAAAAACCACCGTGATCCAGATTATCAGCCCTTAAAAGGCAAGGTACTGGCGATGATTTTTGAAAAGTCATCAACAAGAACACGTATTTCCTTTGAATCGGGTATGACGCATTTTGGCGGTACTGCTTTATTTTTATCACCACGCGACACGCAACTGGGACGTGGCGAATCATTGCACGACAGTGCGAGAGTGATTTCCAGTATGGTTGATGGCGTTATGCTCAGAACCGATAAGCATGAAACAGTCACTACTTTTGCGCAACATTCAAGGGTTCCGGTCATTAATGGGCTGACTGATTTACACCACCCCTGTCAATTGCTGGCGGATATGCAGACTTATTTTGAGCATAGAGGCGACATCAAAGGCAAAACCGTAACCTGGATTGGTGATGGTAATAATATGTGTCACTCCTATATTACTGCGGCTATGGTGTTGGATTTTAACTTGAATATTGCTTGTCCCGAAGGATACTATCCTTTACAAAGTATTGTCGACGCGGCAGGTTCACGTATTCGGTTCTTTGATACGCCGCTGGAGGCCGCTAAAGACTCAGCGCTGATCGTTACCGATGTCTGGGCCAGTATGGGTCAGGAGGATGAACAAAAACAACGTGAGCAGGCTTTTAAGAGTTATCAGGTTGACGCTGACATTATGAAAGCGGCACAAGCTGATGTGCTGTTCATGCATTGTTTGCCGGCACATCGAGGTGAAGAGGTCAGTGCTGAAGTGATTGATGGCGTTCAAAGCGTCATTTTTGATGAAGCAGAAAACCGCTTGCACGCACAAAAAGCATTGCTGGAATTTCTGCTATGCACCAATCATCTTTGAATTTAATTTTCTGAACGACCAACCATAGAGATTCAAGTGAAAAAAATACTTAACGCGTTTTTTATCCTGTTGGTAACTTTGAGCTCAGCTCAGGCTGACACTGTTTATGTTACTGATAATTTAAACTTATCACTTCGGAGTGAAGAAAATAATACCAGTAAAGTTATCAAATTGCTCGCTACCGGCACACCGTTGACCATCCTAGAAGAAAACAAAAGTACCGGTTTTGTTCACGTTCGTTTGCATGACGGAACCGAAGGCTATATGCCAGCCCGAAATACCATGAAGGAACCGCCCAGTCGTTCGCAACTGGATGTCGCAACCAAAAATCTGACAACCATGCAATCTGAAAATGCCACGCTTAAAGCCGAGCTTAATACCATAAAAGAATCCATTACACCGGGTTCAACACTTGAGCAGTCCCTGGCTAGAGAACGCGATCTGTTAAGCCGTGAACTCAGCGAGTTGAAAAAAACAGCGGCCAGTACTGTCGAATTAAAAAACCAGCGCGATGAACTTCAGGAACGCGTGGTTAATGTTGAAAGGGAATTACAGCAATTCAAACTTGAAAATCAAGCTTTGCAAGATACAGCCAATCAAGACTGGTTTTTATATGGCGGCATACTCGCTCTAATCGGTGTTATTTTAGGTTTTATTTTGCCTAAACTCAGCTGGCGTAGAAACAGAAGCAGTTGGGATTCATATTAATTAAGGTACAAGATTAAAGGTTCAAGGTTTAAAACCGCGTTCCTTTTGCTTTTTGCCTTTTATCTTTTATCTTTTGCCTTTTATTTAAATTATGAGCGACAAAAATACACGTCATTTCTCTTCTCTGGTTGTTGACGGCATGGAGCGCGCACCAAGTCGTGCCATGTTGCACGCTGTTGGTTTTAATAACGAAGACTTTAAAAAACCGCAAATAGGTATTGCTTCAACCTGGAGCATGGTTACGCCGTGCAATATGCATATTAACAAGTTGGCCGATGCGGCCGCTGTCGGTGTTAACAATGCTGACGGTAAAGCCGTTATTTTTAATACCATCACCATTTCTGACGGTATTTCGATGGGTACCGAGGGCATGAAATATTCGCTGGTATCCCGCGAAGTGATTGCCGACTCCATTGAAACCGTGGTCGGTTGCCAAGGCTTTGATGGTATCGTTGCAATCGGCGGCTGCGATAAAAACATGCCGGGTTGCATGATGGCGATAGCGCGTTTGAATCGTCCCAGTGTTTTTGTGTACGGTGGAACGATTATGCCCGGCTGTCATAAAGACAAAAACCTTGATGTGGTTTCCGTTTTTGAAGCGGTTGGCGCTCGAGCCAATAACCAGATTGATGATGCCGAACTGGCCGAAATTGAAGCCAAAGCCATACCTGGCGCCGGTTCTTGTGGCGGCATGTACACTGCAAATACCATGGCATCTGCGATAGAAGCCTTGGGCATGAGTTTGCCAAATAGCTCCGCTCAGGCCGCTATATCAAATGACAAACGTCTGGATTGCGAACGCGCCGGCGCTGCGGTTTTGGAGTTATTGAAAAAAGACATCAAGCCCCGCGACATCATGACCAAAGCCGCATTTGAAAATGCAATTACGGTAGTCATAGCGCTTGGAGGCTCTACCAATGCAGTCTTGCATATCTTGGCAATGGCCAATTCAACTGGTGTCGATATTAACCTGGACGATTTTACCCGTATCGGTAAACGCGTGCCGATGTTAGCCGATTTAAAGCCTAGTGGCCGTTATTTAATGACCGAGCTGATTGAGATCGGTGGTATTCAACCATTGATGAAAATTTTGCTGGATAAAGGCTTATTGCATGGTGATTGTTTAACCGTAACCGGTCTTACCTTGGCTGAAAACCTGGCTGATATCTTACCCTATCCTGATGAACAGGATGTGATTCATTCACTGGATAATCCGATCAAAAAAGACAGTCACTTGGTTGTTCTTTATGGCAATCTAGCTTCTGGTGGTTCCGTTGCCAAAATCACTGGTAAAGAAGGATTGGTGTTTACCGGCACAGCTAAAGTCTTTGAAGCCGAAGAGCAAGCCCTGCAAAGTATTTTGAATGGCGACATCGTTAAAGGTGACGTGATTGTTATCCGCTACGAAGGCCCAAAAGGCGGACCGGGCATGCGCGAAATGTTGTCGCCTACTTCGGCGGTAATGGGCAAAGGTTTAGGCAAGGAAGTTGCGTTAATTACCGATGGCCGTTTTTCCGGTGGTACCCATGGTTTTGTGGTCGGACATATAACTCCTGAAGCCTATGTCGGTGGTGCATTGGCGATCGTTGAAAATGGTGACACCATTACCATTGATGCAGAAACCAATGAGTTGAAGCTACATGTCAATGATGATGAAATTGCCCGTCGTCTTGAAAAATGGACACAACCTGCGCCGCGTTATACCCGTGGTGTGTTGGCCAAGTATTCCAAGTTGGTGAGTTCGGCTTCATTGGGCGCGGTTACGGATTTGTTAGATTGATGTAGGGTAGAACGTAGTTAAACCCATATTACATAAACCAGTTGTGTTTCAGTGCTTATTCACGCAGCGGAAGATGGGATTAACAGGGCATGTCGAAATCCGTTGTTGTATAGAAAGGTAAATGACGATGTTAGAAAATATTGTGTATTCCATTTTCCTTATGCATTTTTTTCGACCAAGAGCGTCTCAGATAGAAAAATTGCTGTCATGAACCTGAGAAAACAGCCAAATTACTGGCAATCACGAAAATAGTTATCATGGATTTAAAACACTCTTTCGTCAGCTGGTTTAGAGACTCATCTCCCTATATTCATGCCCATCGCAACAAAACCTTTGTCATTTTCTTTGGTGGTGAAGCGGTATTAGCTGATGATTTTGAGCATCATGTTCATGATTTTGCGTTGCTCAACAGTCTGGGTATACGTTTAGTTTTGGTGCATGGTATTCGTCCACAAATAGACCAGCGACTTGCCAAGCTTAATATTTCCGCCCACTTTCACAACCATTTGCGTATCACTGACGAGGTAGCTCTGCAATGCGTTAAAGAAGCCGCCGGATTGGTTCGTGTCGAGATTGAAGCGCTATTATCGATGGGGTTGGCTAACTCGCCAATGGCGGGTGCTAAAATCAAGGTGGCGTCAGGGAATTTTGTGGTCGCCAAGCCGATAGGTGTTATTGATGGCATCGATTATTGCCATACTGGCGAAGTACGTCGAATCGATAGTGCGGCAATTCATCAGCAACTTGATCAGGACAATGTTGTCTTAATCTCTCCGGTTGGATATTCGCCTAGCGGTGAGATCTTTAATTTGTCTGCGGAACAGGTTGCCATGGCAGTTTCTATTGCCTTAAAAGCTGAAAAGCTTGTTTTACTGACGGAACAAAGTTGCTTTGACCCCGATAATGGCGAAAAAATTCAGCAGATGACCACGGTTGAAGCCGATGTTTTCTTGCGGCATCATCCAGATTTGTCCAGCAGTATCAGTTTGCCGCTTAAAGCCGCG
>SESD01002016.1_pt1 | contig 10562 bp, 9 predicted proteins | sample 3171411 | NCBI WGS metagenome assembly SESD01 (sample SAMN06051880, study PRJNA518727) | freshwater metagenome | biome: subpolar coniferous forest; feature: holomictic lake; material: water; isolation source: holomictic Lake 442, 16.5 m depth | place: Canada: near Kenora, Ontario | collected...
CACTTATGAAGAGCAGATTGAAACCATGGCTTTTTTGAAAATGATCAACATGGGTAAAAAAGAGATTACTGAAGGGAAATTTCAGGCGGTTGAGAGTTTTTTTACTGAGATGGAGGGTGAGAAGTGAAGCCATAGAAATCAGTTTAAGCGGCGCAATGAAGTGCCCATCAAACAATTACCCTCCTCGCGAGTAGGCTCACTCACCTCAACATCAAGACCATACTTATCCATCAGGCTACCCTTCAACACCTGCGCCATCGCGGACAAGGCTATCACGACTAAAGTCCGCTCCACCGGTAAAATCAAGGTCTTCACTCAAGCGATGAGACCCATAACAGGCACGCAAACAGGTTCCTCCAATAAAGGTCAATTTGGCTAACAGACCTGACCCGCTGAGCACACGCAAAATATCGTGATGGAGCAACTCCTTCTCTACCACCATACGCAACGGTGCCAAGTGTTGTTGATTTTTGATGGCCTCATCGACCAGTTGATCAAACAAACTCATGAGCCACGCTCCAGTCAACCAACTCTAAATTTCGATGAGTAGCCCGCATATCACGCAAAGCCTGGGGCACACTGGCTCGCCACAATCTGCAACGAGAATCATAGCTCAACTGCCCTGCCAACTCTTCAGGCCGCTGCCTCGTATGAACAAATTCGATGGTGCCCCACCGACCACAAGCAAGCACCGTGCTGCGGCCAGACGACATCACCGATATCCAATTGACAGGCACTTGTGAAATGACGCCCGCATCACTGAGAACCGTCTCCAGACTCAGGTAGTTAAAACCATCGGCACGTAAGCGTGCTGCGGCATGAAAAAGCAACAAGCCACTGGATGGCATCACCTGAACATACAAATACAGCCCACGGCATACCCGATCCAAATATCCAGCCTGCACTGCTCGACTCAAGAGAGTTTTGAATGCACCGTCAGAAAGATCTGGCACAAGCACCCGCAACTCCTCGGGTGCGAACAGATAATGATCTGCACTCGCCAGATTTACCAGGTTGTACATGAGTCGGCGAACAGGTTGCATAAAGACATACTCATCGTTAAGTTACACTTAGTGTAACTTAACGATGAATTATGATCAGACAAATACTAAACGTATTCTTGGCGCTTATGAGCAAATAGGCATAACAATTGAAATAGAAATACGTAATAGCAGAACTCTACCACAAGTATGGTGAACTTCTTGCGAATAAAGAGACAAGCACTCTGAAATCGGTAGTGTCGCCGTGCAAAGAACTGATGACACACCATAGTTGAGTGAACGCTCTTTAATCACCTCCATGCAGGGTGACAGTTTTTCAACAGGAATTGCTTGAACTTCATCAAATATGACAATACTATCCGCTACACCCCTGCCTGTCACAATAGTTTTTCAGCCTTTTTGCAAGAACATCAAGCTCAAAAAGGCTTTGCATAAAAGTTACCTGATCAAGACAAAGACCCGGGAACCAGGCGATAAAGGTATTGAGTGCTTTGAGAGAGAGGTTTATCGTAAGAATCTTGTGAGCAATGCTCGTTTTGTTATATTTCTGTCATTAACCATGCAAATCATGGAGTGAATATCTATAATTGACAGGATGATTCTCAGGACTCTTCACCATAAGCTCCTTGCCGCCCTTGCCCAGTTTCCGGCAGTGGCACTGCTTGGGCCTCGTCAGGTTGGAAAAACAACCCTGGCACTCGAAATCGGCCACACCTGGCCGAATGCACATTATCTTGATCTCGAATCGGAAGAGGATCGGGCCAAAATGGCACATCCGGAACTCTATCTTTCTGACCATCAGGATCGGCTTGTGATTCTCGATGAGGTGCATCGTCTTCCCGCCCTTTTTCCCCTTCTTCGAGGTCTTATCGACAGTGCCCGCCGTGCAGGTCGTAACAACGGGCAATACCTGCTTCTGGGATCGGCATCCCTCGACCTGCTCAAACAATCCGGTGAGACTCTCGCAGGCCGGATTGCCTATCTGGAGCTTCCCCCTTTTGATGTTCTCGAGACAGGTGCGCTTCCCGTTGATGACTTGTGGGTTCGGGGCGGTTTTCCTGACAGTCTGCTTGCCCAAACATCTGCTGGAAGTTTTCAGTGGCGAAAGAATTTTATTCGCACCTACCTCGAACGCGATATTCCCCAGTTTGGCCCGCGCATTGCCGCCGAAACGTTACGGAGATTCTGGGTCATGCTCGCCTGGCAACAGGGTGGACTGCTCAATAGTGCCCAGTTTGCCCGAAATCTTGGTGTCGATGTCAAAACCATTAACGGCTATATTGACTTGCTGGTCGATTTGTTGCTTGTTCGCCGTCTGGCCCCATGGCATAGCAATATTGGCAAGCGTCTGGTCAAGTCACCAAAAGTCTTTGTGCGTGACAGCGGACTTTTACACGCACTGCTCGCCATCCCCGACAAGGAGAGCCTTCTCTCTCATCCTGTTATTGGGCAAAGCTGGGAGTGCTTTGTTATTGAAAACATTCTCGTGGCCGCCACTGATGATGTCCAGGGATCTTTTTACCGGAGCGCAGGAGGCGCAGAGATTGACCTCCTGCTCTCATGGCCAAACGGAAACCTGTGGGCGATTGAGATAAAACGCAGTATGACCCCAAAACTGGAGCGCGGATTTCATTCAGCCTGTGCCGACCTCAACCCTTCCCGAAAAATTGTGGTCTATCCCGGAAAAGAGCGTTACCGGCTTGCCCCTGATGTTGAGGCACTCCCGCTGCAACTTACGACACAACAGTTGTTCGATCTTGCCAAAGCGATATGAGAACGATACGAATTGTCGCTGAGAGAGCCTGTTCGGGATGCCGAAAACATCTTTACGATACTCAGATTATCTCCCAATCAAACTTGCTGACGTTTCTTGGCCTGGGCTCAAAGACGATGCCAATCAGGTAGCGTTCCCCTGCGTATTTTTCGTAATATTTCATTTTTTTGGTCTGCTCAAGGGGCTCCTTGTCGGTCACCTTGAACTCAAACAAAAAGGTTCTCCCATCGGCCTTCAGCGTCAGGTCAATTCTCCTCTTGTTGTACCACACCTTCGAAAACAGCCAAGTTATATCGTCTACTGGCAGGCAAGAATTGACAAAGCGACTCACCTGATAAAATGTTTTAAGCCGAAAGAGCCGGTAAGTGATGAACTTTTCAAGAGAATTTGCGACGGCCCGCTGTTGTTAACACATACATTGCAAACGCGCAAAAAAACATGATTGAAAAATTACCTTGTTTTTTGCTCTCGCTTATGCAATATTAAAGTTGAACTATATTATTGCACAGTATGATTGCACGTCATCTCATGCCGACCCTGCAAAGTCGGGCCTCACAATATCCGGTTGTAACGCTTACCGGCCCCAGGCAATCAGGAAAAACCACTCTTTGCAGAACAGCGTTTCCTGAAAAACCTTACAGCAATCTGGAGCGGCCCGATACCCGTCATTTTGCACAGCAGGATCCCGCAGGATATTTGGCCCAGTTTCCGAAGGGTGCCATTCTTGATGAAGTGCAGCGTGTACCTGAGTTGCTTTCATGGATTCAGGTTCGTGTTGATGAACACAACACTGCGGGTGAATTTATTCTGACGGGAAGCCATCAATTTGAACTGAACCGTCATATTAGTCAGTCACTAGCCGGAAGAACCGCATTGCTGAAGCTGTTGCCCTTGTCTGTTGCTGAACTGTGTGATGCAGGGCAACCCACTGGCGTTGACTATCTCTTGCATACTGGTGGTTATCCACGTATTTATGCAGATCACCTTGATCCGGCAGTCATGCTCGGAGATTATTTTGCCACTTATGTTGAACGCGATTTACGGGAGTTGCTACAATTACGCCAGATACGTGCATTTGAAAACTTTGTCCGTCTGGCAGCGGGAAGAGTGGGACAACTGCTCAATCTGCACTCTCTTGCTGCTGATGCCGGGGTTTCGAGCGCGACAGCAAAAAGCTGGCTAACCCTGCTTGAGGCCTCTTATGTTGTTTTTTTACTTCCCCCATGGTTTACCAACATCGGAAAACGATTGACAAAGTCACCAAAACTCTATTTTTACGATGTGGGTCTGGCCTCCTGGCTGATCGGAATAACGCAGGAGTCACACCTGCAAGCTCATCCCTTGCGAGGATCGCTGTTTGAAAATCTGGTGGTTCTTGAAATGCTCAAGGCTCGCATTAATGCTGGCTTGCAGACGAATCTCCATTTTTATCGCGACAGCAGCGGACTTGAAGTTGATGTTCTGCTGGAGTCGGGAAACATGATCAGGCTCTTCGAAATCAAGTCATCGCAGACCTTCAATCAGGAGTCGTTCATCCAGCTCAACAAAGTCGCAGCCATTTTTGGCGAACGTGTCGCGAAAAAAGTGGTGCTGTACGCTGGTCATGAACAACAAATACGCAGCAACGCCGAGGTCGTGAGCTATCTCCATTCCGGTGCTGCAGGAAGCAGCGACGAGTAACAGTGAATAATTTAGTTTCCGATCACCAATGGCTCACCTGAGGGATACTATGGCCATCCCCATGTATGTGGTGTGTGTTTTCGAACGAGTAACTTTAGATGCATCTTACTGAAGGGTACCAGCCAGAAGTTGCCTCCCTTGTTCTGTAATCAGATAACGCTGATTTTTACTGGTAGGTTTGTCTGGCAATGTCATTGCAATCCATTTTTTTTCAATGGCAGGCAAGACATTTCGGTTAAAGTTATTTGTGTGTATTGAAAGTCCCAGATAATCAAGTATTTCGTTCTTGCTTCTTGCCCTTTGGCAGTATCTCACTATTGCAACTTCGACACTATCTTCGACACTATCTTCGACACTATCTTCGACACTATCTTCGACACTCGCTTGCTCGTGAATGGGGAAAACTGTCAAAAAATAGGAACAGTGCTCGTCAGTCTCCAGTACAGGATCAGGTGAACCATTGTTTTTCATGGCTCTATTAATGGTTGGTATGCCAGTACCTCTGCCTTCAGTTAAATGAAGCTCTTTTAAAAAATCTCCAACTCTTCTGTTGCGGTAATCCCGGGCGACGACTCTTTGATTTTTTGCAAGAATGGTTGCTGTTACAGGTGGCAAAGGCCCCGGAAAGCTCAAAATCTCTATTTTATCATTCCAGATCTGTATTTCGATTGGTGCGCCGGATTCGTAGCTTTTGTGATAGACGGCATTGGCAAGCGCTTCTTCTACAGCGATGTAGGGGAAGTTGAAAAAACGTTCAGCTTCAGCTCTATCGGATATTTTTCTGACATGCTCTTCAATGATAGAGCCCTTGATGAAAGAGAGAGCGTCCCGTAACTGTATATGCAAAGGCCCTTTGAAATAACGTTCAGTGAAATCTTTTCCAGCTTCGTCTTTTCTGAGCACAACTTCTATCCAGCTCCTTGGAAAAAATCGATCGGGTTCTCTTGAGAAAAAAAGTAAACCGGCATTTATCGGCCGTAGCACCTCATCGGGCCCTCTGGCAATATTCATGAGCCGACATAGCTCTGAAAATGGCATTGCGCCGCTTTCCTCGAATAGTTCGCTTTTGATCTCATTCAGGAAGCTTCGAATCAATCCCAGATCAAGATCCTTGAGTGTTGCTGCAGTATGAATACGGTCGTCAAAAGGAATCCGGGATGCAAGTTCCTGAAGACGGCGAAGAGTATCTCCTTTGGCTCGGATGGAGCGTGAACCAGAACGGACGAAATGGTACCGCGATTGCTTGCCTTTGCCAAGGCTTTCCGGAGCGGAATATGGTGGAACATCACCAGCAGGACAATAGAGTAGCAAAATATGTTGTTCCTGAAAAACATAAGGCTGGATAAGGGGCATATAGAGTGGCTCAATCCTGTGGCAAAGTTGCGTGAGCTCTCCCTGAATGCTGTCAAGTTGATTGGGCTGGAGGCCTGCTGGAGGAAAAACAGGCAGTCCATCCTTTTCAGCAATTCCGATGATGATGTAACCGCCACCCCAATTATTGATATCATTGGCGAATGCACATATCGTATGCAGGATATCTTCAGGGTTCCATCCTTGTTTAAACTCCAGCCGTTCCCATTCAATCACCTGGCCATGGATCAATTCATCAATATTGACAGCAAATGCCATTCATTTTTTTGGGTTACATTTTTTTCTGAAACTTGCGCTCTCTTGGTAAACGGATATCCAGAACAGCATCAGGTAAACCAAAATAACCAACGAATCACCTGTTAGTTGCGATGGCTTGCCACCTCTCTGGAACCTGCCTCCCATTCGGCAAAGAGGGCGTTCAGCTCTTTGCAGAGTGCGTGGTAGCCGTCGAGAATTTTGGCGGTCTCATTCTGGCTTTTCTGGTAGAAATCTTCGTTGGCCATGATGGTTTCGATCGACTCTTTCTTTTGTTCGAGCTGGTTAATTTTATGCTCGACCTCGTCCATCCTCTTTTTGTCTTTTTTGGCAGTGGCGCTCTTTTTGGCCAGCTCTTTCTCTTTTTCAACGGCTTTTGCCGGAGCCGCCTGGCTTTTTTGCTTTGCGGCGGCTTCCAGCTTGCGCTCGGCTTCAATCACTTTTTCGGCGGTTTCAAGGTATTCGGCGTAGGTGCCGAGGTGGAGTTGCAGGGAGCCGTTTTTTATTTCAACCACTTTGTTGACCAGGCTGTCGAGGAAGTAGCGGTCGTGGCTGACAATGAGGAGAGTGCCGTCGTAGTATTCGAGCGAGTCGATCAGCATCTCTTTGGAGCGCATGTCGAGATGGTTGGTCGGTTCATCCATGATGAGCAGGTTGGAGGCCTGGAGCAAAATTTTTGCCAGCGCCACTCTCGATTTTTCTCCTCCCGAGAGCACCCTTATTTTTTTTTGGACGGCATCTCCGCTGAAGAGAAAGCAGCCGAGAATGTCGCGCACTCTTTTCTGTGCTTCGGACGATGGGGCTGAGTCCATCATCTCCATGTAGACGCTTTTGTCTTGCGAGAGGTTTTCGGTCTGGTGCTGGGCAAAGTAGTTGAGGGTGACGTTGTGCCCCATGCTCAGTTTGCCATCAAAGTCGATCTCTCCGGCCAGAATTTTGCAGAAGGTTGTTTTTCCTGCGCCGTTTGAGCCAACAATGGCAATCCGGTCGCCGCGCATCACCTCAAGGTTGATGTTGTTGAGTACCTGTTTTTTGGTGCCGTCGGGCAGCAGGTAGGCTTTTTTGATTCCGTCGAGCCGCATGACCTCACGTCCGGAGGGGTTGGCCTTGGGAAAGCGGAAGGAGATGCGTGCGTTATCCTCTTCAGGGGTGAACATGTTTTTCTCCATCTTCTCCATCTGCTTGAGGCGGCTCTGTGCCTGGCGTGCCTTGGTGGCCTTGTAGCGGAAGCGGTCGACAAAGGCTTTCAGCTCTGCCATTTTTTTCAGGTCATTGGTATATTGGCCCATCATCAGCTCGTACCGCTCAGCCTTCTCCTTTTCGTAGTAAGAGTAGTTTCCTTTGTATTCGTTGATGCGCTCAAAGGCAATTTCGAGGGTTTTGGTGGTGAGCTTGTCGAGAAAAAAGCGGTCGTGCGAAACAATGATGTAGCTGTGCTCGTAGTTGAGGAGATAGTTTTCGAGCCAGCGAAGTGAGTCGATATCGAGGTGGTTGGTTGGCTCATCAAGCAGGAGCAGCGTCGGGTTCTGGAGCAGCAGCTTGGTGAGGTGGAGGCGCATCTGCCATCCGCCGGAAAAGGCTTTTACTTTTTTATGAAAATCTATTTCGCTGAATCCGAGGCCGGCAAGCACCTTTTCGGCATTGGACTGCATGGTGTAGCCGCCGAGATGGTCAAATTCGTGCATGGCATCAGAGAAGCGTTCGATCAGGCTATGGTAGGCCTCGCTCTCGTAATCCTGCTCGGGCAGGGCGAGTTCGTGCTCCATTTGTGTAATTTTTCCCGATAACTCGAACAGTCTTGCGTTGGCCTGAAGCGCATATTGCAGGGCGGTTCTTTCGAGGTCGGCATCAAAGGAGATCTCCTGGGGGAGATAACCGATGGTGGTTTCAGCCGATTTGAGAAACTGTCCGTCAGTGGTGATAGCAGAGTCTGTAGAGGGGCCGCTGATAAGGCGCAGCAGTGTTGTTTTTCCGGTGCCGTTAAGGCCTACAAGGCTGACATGGTCTTTATCGCCGACGCGGAATGAGGTATCGGCAAGAAGTTGTTTTGATCCGACGGTGAGTGAGAGGTTACGGGCTTCAAGCATGAATAGGGAGAACTGGTGAAATGATCTGATATCATCGAAAAATTGTAAACTTGGGTGAAAAGATACAATTTTTCATCAAAGCTTTATGCTTCTTCATCCAGTTGCAAGGGAAGGATCGCGTATTGGGTGAAATAATGATAGAGTAAAGCACAAGGTTTTAACGCAAATCTCGTCGAAGGAGGAGACTGGTTATGATTATCGTTCAAGGGATGGACAGAATACTTTCGCTTATGAAATCAAGAATTAATCTGCTTTTGGCAGTGTCGGTTTTCGTCGTCGCCTCGCCGTTGCGTGCTGAGGAATCGCTGAGTTGGCGGCAGTGTGTCACTGAAACCAGGGAGGCTCATCCTGACCTCAGTTCGGCTTTTGCGCTCTTGCAGCAGGCTGAAGCCACAAAAAATATTACAGGCGGGTCGCTTCTTCCCCAGCTCTCCCTGGGCATGAACTCTCTGCAACGGGGTTCCTCGGGTAGCGGCTCTTCTTTGCTTTCCTCCTATTCATTGTCGGCGAAGCAGCTTCTTTATGACGGGCATAAAACGTCAAGCCAGGTGGCGAGTAATAATGAGGCGATCATGGCAGCTCAATATAATTATGGCGCAGTTTCAGCCGCGGTTCGTTTTGCCCTCAAATCTTCATTTACGGCGCTGCTCAAAGCACAGAACCTTGTGGGCCTTACCATTGAAATTGCTGAAAGACGACAGAAAAATGTTCGGCTGATCACCCTTCGTTACCAGGGCGGACGCGAAAATATTGGTTCCCTTCGTCAGGCTGAGGCCGATTTGGCCCAGGCGGAGTTTGAGGTTGCGCAGGCCAAACGGGGGCTGGTGTTTGCTCAAACAGCGCTTGCCTCAGCGCTCGGGCGCGATACCCACAGCGCTCTCAGGGTTCAGGGCGCCTTCAAGGCAGGTGATCTTTCCACAGAAAAGCCTGATCTTGCGCTGCTGGTCAAGAGGAATCCGCAGTTTCAGCAACTTAACGCACGCACTAAAGCTGCACGGTACGATTTTGATGCGACCAAAAGCACTTTTTCTCCCCAGCTCTATCTGACGTCATCGGTTGGGCGAAGTTCTCCTGATCGATGGCCTGTTGATGCTGTGGATTGGAACGCAGGGTTATCTCTGTCGATTCCGATCTATGAAGGCGGAAGTGGGGGAGCGAGGGTTGCCAGGGCCAGGGCGGTGGTTGATCAACAGAGTGCCCAGGAAAAAAGTGGCTTTCTTCAGCTTCTTGATGCTCTCGAACTGAGCTGGAAGAGTTTTCAGGATGCCCGGCAGGCGGTTGTGGTGCGCAAAAAATTTCTTGATGCTGCCGTTGAGCGCGCAACCATTGCATCAGCGCAATATTCAAATGGCCTCATCTCTTTCAACGATTGGGTGGTGATTGAGGATAAGCTTGTCAGTACCAAAAAAGAGTATCTCAATGCCGGAGCAGACATGTTGATTGCCGAGGCTCAATGGATTCAGTCAAAAGGAGGAGGGCTTGATGGTCAGCAGGAATAAGCTTGTGTGGGGAAGTGTGGTTGCGATTGCTCTCGTCGGGCTCGGCCTGTTCTTCTTTTTCAGGGGAAACAGAGCACCGGAGAAGAGTTTTGAAGAGATCCGTGTGCTGAGAGGCACTATCAGTTCATCGGTATCGACTACAGGTGTTGTGGAACCGAAAAATCGCCTGAAAATTCAGTCTTCGATCGGGGGGCGGGTAGAGGAGATTCTTGTTGCTGAAGGCCAGCAGGTGAAGAAAGGCCAGGTGCTTGCCCTTCTCAGCTCTACCGAAAGGGCGGCGCTTCTTGATGCAGCCCGGGTGCAGGGAAAGAGCGAAGAGAGTTACTGGAAAAAGGTCTACAAGGAGACGGCAATTATTGCGCCTCTTGACGGGCAGATTATTGTGCGCAGCATTGACCCCGGCCAGGCCGTGACGGCAAGTGATTCACTCTTTGTGCTCTCTGACCACCTCATTGTCAAGGCGTACGTCGATGAAACTGATATTGGCAGGGTAAAAGTGGGGCAGAAGGCGATTATAGGGCTTGATGCCTATCCCGACATCAGGGTAAACGGGGTTGTCGAGCACATCTATTATGAATCGCATCTGCAGAATAACGTGAACATCTATAATGTTGATGTTATTCCCGAGCGCATTCCCGATGTTTTTCGCTCTGGTATGAGTGCCAATATCGAAATTTTGGTTCAGGAAAAGCAAGGTGCGCTGCTTGTGCCTCTTGGCGCTGTACAGAGCAAGAGTGGCAAAACGGTGGTGCTTCAGAAACAGGGGGGAGGCAAGAAGGGAGTGCGCTACAGGGCGGTGCAGACCGGTTTGCAGGATGGACAGAACATTGAAATTCTTGATGGACTGTCGGACAGAGATGCTGTGCTTCTTCCCGATACAACCTTTGTTCTTCCC
>SESD01002017.1_pt1 | contig 10555 bp, 9 predicted proteins | sample 3171411 | NCBI WGS metagenome assembly SESD01 (sample SAMN06051880, study PRJNA518727) | freshwater metagenome | biome: subpolar coniferous forest; feature: holomictic lake; material: water; isolation source: holomictic Lake 442, 16.5 m depth | place: Canada: near Kenora, Ontario | collected...
AATAATTATTCTTCAAACTAGACACCATCACCTTTCCAGCGCGTGAACTTGGCGCGTGAACAAAGTTGCTTTCATTTACATAAATGCCGACGTGTGACGCAGATTTCCCCGACGTATTAAAAAACAACAAATCGCCCGAATGGATATTGTTATTCGGCACAGGCGTAAGTGCATTCGACATTTCTTTCACCGTGCGTGGTAGATACACGCCATTTTTATCATAAACGTGTTTCACAAAACCACTGCAATCAAAACCTTCTTCGGGCGAGGCTTTACCATAAATATACGGAGTGCCTTGTAAACTCAACGCATAATCAACCGCTGGTGTAGTGCCACTATGTTTTATCATCTGGCGTGGAGCAACAGGTTCTTCAGGTCGAATATCCATATCGCCCGCACAGCCCGATAATGCTGCAATCGCGGTTGGTAAAAGTAATCGCTTAAACCACGGTAAAGTATTTGTTGAAAAAGTAATTAATGTTTTCACGAAATAACCAAAATCAAAAATTAAAAATTAACGCGCTAACTTGAATAACAAGCAAAGCGTCCCGATTAAAAACGACTAAACATAAGGTCGAACATATTCGCGCGTAAAACTACGAATAGGCGTTTGTTTTTGTTGGAAATCTTTATATACATGACGCACATCAAGTGGCGTTATGTGTGTATAAAGTCCAACACCTGTTTGACGAATAAATTCATCACTTAACGTCTCAATAAAATTCCACCAACGAGAATTTGCATCACTGGCTTTTTCTTGTTTAATTTTCATGTTGTTCATCTGTTTCAAAAATAAAATTTAGGGTATGAAATCGTCAGTACAAAAAGCGGTGCTTGAGTTATGATTACAAAAGAATCTTTTCCCTTCGCTTTTTACTTTTAAAGTTATGACCTTAAAAATCGCGCTTATTCAAACTAACAGTTTAGTCGGCAATATCACCACCAACTTTAACCTAATTGTTGAAACTGTGACCGCAGTCCGAAATCGTTCAGACATTGATTTAATTGTGTTCCCCGAACTAATGCTCGTAGGATACCCACCCGAAGATTTACTACTTCGTCGTGACTTTATTTTGACAGCGAACAATGCTTTATTTGAGTTAGCAAACATCGCGCCAGACGTTGGAATTGTGGTGGGATTTCCAGAATTCGATGGGAAAAATTTGTATAACAGTGCAGCGGTGTTGTCGGAAGGCTGTATTTCTGCGGTGTATCGCAAGCAAAAATTACCGAATTACGGTGTATTCGACGAAGTACGTTATTTTACAGCTGGTGAAAAACCGTGCGTATTTGAGTTCAAAGGTCAATTTATTGGCTTGAGTATTTGCGAAGATGTTTGGCATTCTGACATTGTGCAAGCAACGAAAGACGCTGGAGCTGAAATTTTATTAACGCTGAATGCTTCACCGTTCCATGTTGGCAAAGCCCAACAACGAGAAGCGTTAATTTGTTCACACGCAAAAACAGCTCAATTACCTATTGTTTATGTGAATGCCGTTGGTGGACAAGATGAATTAGTCTTTGATGGCGCGTCGTTTGTCACAAATGCAGAGGGTAAAATCGTTTTTCGAGCGGAAGAATTTGTTGAGCAAATTAGCATAGTGGAATTTGAAAATGGTCAGCCTTTAAAGCAAATCCCCCAACCCCCTTCAAAAAGGGGGCTTTCTTTTGCTCCTCCCTTTCAAAAGGGAGGCTGGGAGGGATTTGCTTTAATCTACAAAGCGTTAGTGCGAGGAACGTCGGATTACGTTCGCAAAAATGGTTTTAAAGGCGCAATTTTAGGATTATCAGGCGGTATTGATTCCGCATTAGTCTTAGCGATAGCGGTTGATGCGTTAGGTGCGAAAAATGTTGAAGCAGTTTCGTTGCCGTCAAAATACACGCTCGAAATGAGCAACGATGACGCGAAAATTCAAGCTGAAATCATGGGAGTGAAATACCATTCGATTCCGATTGAACCAGCGGTGAAAGCGTTTACTGGAATGCTCGCCGCGACGTTTGAAAATACGCCCGCCGACACAACAGAAGAAAATATCCAAGCACGTTGTCGCGGTGTTGTTTTAATGGCGATGTCGAACAAACAAGGAAAATTGCTTTTAACAACAGGTAATAAAAGCGAAATGAGCGTGGGCTATGCAACGTTATATGGCGATATGTGCGGCGGTTTTGCACCAATTAAAGATGTACCAAAATTATTAGTTTATGAATTAGCGCGTTATCGAAATTCGCTTTCTCAAGTCATACCAGAACGTGTTTTGACGCGTGCGCCATCCGCTGAACTTTCGCCAAATCAACAAGATTCGGATTCATTGCCGTCTTATGAAATCCTAGATCCAATTTTGGCGCGTTACATTGAAGAAAACCAATCCGCTGATGAAATTGTTGCCGCAGGATTTTCACCCGAAGATGTGAAGCGTGTGATTTCGTTAGTCGATAGAAGCGAATACAAACGTCGTCAATCGGCTGTTGGAATTAGAATAAGCGAGCGGGCATTTGGACGGGATAGACGCTATCCAATTACTTCGGGTTATCGCGGCATTTAAGTTAGAATAGCCACAACATATTATTTTCCATTTTTAAGAGGAACTCCATGCGGAATTTGAAATTTTTACCCGCGTTGCTGGGCGGAATCATCGCTTTGGCAGTAGTTTTATTCGTCGCCTTTCATTTCATTTTTATCGATTTTTTCGTGGATTGGTGGTGGTACGATTCACTAAAACTCGAATCCTATTTTTGGCTACGCTTACTGTATAAATTTTTTCTTTCGGGTGGCGTGACATTAGTATTTTTCCTTATTTTCTTTAGTCATTTTTGGATTGCCTCACGTTATTTAGGTTTAAACGTTGATGAAGATTTGTTGATTGGCAATGAGAAAAAACGTGTCCAAGCCTTTGCCGATACGTTTATGAATGGTTCGGTAAAAATTTACACACCTATTTCACTCTTGTTAGCGTTAATTATTGCCTCGCCGTTTTATAGCGAATGGGAATCGACACTCTTGTATTTTTTCGGTAGCACATCAGGTGTGACGGAAACCGTTTATGAACATGACGTGAGTTTTTATATGCTCTCGTATCCGACGTATCAGTTGATTCAACAAGGTTTGCTGATTACAACATTACTCATTTTCATTATGGTTGGCGTGTTGTATTGGCTCGAACACACTTACATCCCAGATCAACGAAAAAGTTATCCAAAAGGCGCGAAAATTCATTTGACGTTGTTAATTGGTTTTGTCGTTGCATCGGTACTTTGGGGATTCATGCTTGAACGCTTTTCGCTACTTTATACAAATAATCACGAACCGATTTTTTTTGGTCCTGGATTTATTGAAATCCGTTATCAGCTACCGTTAATTTGGGCGGCGATGGCGACATTTTTGATTTTTGCGCTGGTAGCGATTCAATTTGTTCATTCTGAAAAACACGATAATCGCAAACCGTTGTGGATTTCGATGTTGTTATTTTTGGTCGTTTGGCAAGTACCAAATTTGCAATTTATCCCTGATACTTTGCAGCGTTTTGTAGTGAATCCAAATCCCGTCAAAACCGAAAAACCGTTTATGCAGCACAACATCGATGCAACATTGGGGGCTTATGATTTGAATAATGTCAAAACGGTTGAAATGACCGTGAAACTTGATGCCGCGCAAGATATTGAAACGTGGAGTTCACAAAAGCATTTTGAAAATATCCCTGTTTGGGATCGTGAATACATTATTTACAGTTATAAACAACTGCAAGAAATTCGCCCGTATTACAAATTTTTATCGGTAGATGAAGATCGTTATTTTATTTCTGACCATTTACGTCAAGTGAATATCTCTACACGCGAAGTGAATATATCTAAATTACCGAAAGAAGCGCAAAACTGGGAAAATCGTCATTTACGTTACACACACGGTTACGGTGCAGTGATTACACCTGCCGCACAAGATGCTGATGCGCCGTTGACATGGTATTTACGCGATTTAAATATGTACACAGATGTAAATTTAACAGTCGAACACCCTGATATTTATTATGGTCAAGAACAATACGATTACGCAATTGTCCCAAATAAATTAAATGTTATTGGCATTGCCAGCACAGAACCTCACGAAGAAAAAGCCTATCATGGTGAAGGCGGAATTCCATTTACTTCGACATTTAAAAAAGCGTTATTTGCGTTTAAATTAGCGGATGAAAAACTGTTTTTTTCGACCAACATTTCTAGCGATAGCAAGCTCAAAATTTACCGTAACATTACAGAGCGCGTTCATAAACTCACGCCATTTCTACATTTAGACAAAGATCCTTATTTGGTGATGACAAAAAACCGTTTTTATTGGATTCAAGATGCTTACACATTGTCTGATAAATATCCTGTCTCAAAACCAATGGTGAACGAAAGTTTGAATGGTACACAGCCCTTCAATTACATTCGCAATTCAGTGAAAATCGTTGTCGATGCGTTTGATGGTGATGTGGATTATTATTTGGTTGATAACAATGATTCGATTGCCAATGCGTACAATCGTGCGTATCCAAAATTGTTTAAGCCTTTAGAAACAATGCCTGCTGAATTAAAATCACATTTACGTTATCCGCGTGATTTATACACGCTTCAAATGCAAATGTACGCACGGTATCATCAAACTACGCCAGAGCTTTTTTACGAGCAAGCGGAAACGTGGGCATACGCCAATGTCCGTGAAAAACCTGTATTGCCTTATTATCAAACGATGGATTTTGGAAGCTGTAACGACACCGAGGAATTTGTGTTAATCAATCCAATGACTCCTGTAAATCGCAATAATTTAAGTATGATCGGCATGGCTAGTACGTTAGATAAAGTGAATTGTAGCGGCACTTACAAACCAAATATCACCGTGTTTAAATTTGGGAAAGATGTACAAGTAAATGGCCCTGAACAAATTGAAGCATTGACACAACAGCACCCAGAAATTTCAGAACAGTTCACACTTTGGGATCAAAATGGTTCGTCAGTTGAAATGGGACGTATGGTGATTTTGCCAATGGGCAATACGATTTTGTATGTGCAACCGATTTACATTGCGTCTACCAAAAACAAAATGCCTGAATTGACACGAATTATTGTTTCAATCGGTAACGAAACCGTGATGGATACGACGTTGCATTCCGCATTAGACCGCCTCAAAAACATTTTCATTAACAAAACACGCACGGTTGATGCCGCCGCGTCAAAACATTAAAAGGATTTATTTGTGCAGAATGAACGCATTGCAGAATTAAAAAACACCGTTCAACAACTTTTAGACGAAGCGAAAGCACAAGGTGCGACAGCGGCAGAAGCAGGTTTGAGTGTTGATGATGGTTTATCGGTGACAGCTCGTTTGGGTGTCGTCGAAACGATTGAACACCATTGCAGTCAAGGTTTAGGGGTAACAGTTTATTTTGGTAATCGAAAAGGCGTAGCAAGCACAACAGATTTATCACCTACGTCGATAAAAGAAACTGTTAGTGCAGCGTGTAGCATTGCGCGTTATACCAGTGAAGATGATTGCGCGGGCTTACCCGATGCCGATTTATTGGCAACCGAATTTCCTGATTTAGATTTGTATCATCCGTGGGATTTATCTTCTGAAAAAGCAATTGAAATGGCGATTGAATGCGAAGATGCGGCGCGAAACTATCACGAAGATATTAGCAATTCCGAAGGCGCAACGATTAGCACTCACAAAGGTTTGAGTGTCATGGGAAACAGTTTGGGCTTTTTGCAAGCACGTTTGAGTTCAAGACATTCGTTGAGTTGCTCGGTGTTAGCGCAACGTGGCGACGAAATGCAACGTGATTATTGGTACAGCGTGGCGCGAAATGCAGAGTTTTTAGAATTACCAAAAGAAGTCGGCATTATCGCAGCTGAACGTACATTGCGCCGTTTGGGCGGACGTAGTTTAAGTCCGCGTCAATGCCCTGTTTTATTCAGTGCAGAAATTGCCAGCAGTTTGTTAGGTTCGTTTATTGGCGCGATTTCGGGCGGCAGTTTGTATCGCAAATCAACGTTTTTACTCGACGCGCTGAACACACAAATTTTCCCGTCATTTATTCACATTCACGAGCAACCGCATTTAATCGGCGGCTTAGGCAGTGCGATGTACGACAGCGAAGGCGTGATGACGCGCCACCGTGATTTGGTGCGAGGTGGAATTTTGCAGGATTACGTTTTAAGCACTTATTCGGCAAAAAAATTGGGTTTGAAAAGTACCGGCAACGCAGGTGGCGTGCGGAATTTAACGCTTACGCCAACAGGTGGTGATTTTGAATCGATGTTGCAATTGCTCGGCACAGGTTTATTGGTCACGGAATTGATGGGGCAAGGCGTGAAAATGATGACCGGCGATTATTCACGCGGCGCGGCAGGTTTTTGGGTTGAAAATGGCGTGATTCAATATGCCGTCGAAGAAATTACGATTGCAGGGAATTTAAAAGAGATGTTTAAAGGCATTGTTGCGGTCGGTAACGATGTCGATTTGCGTGGCAATACGCGCACGGGTTCGATTTTGATTGAACAATTGTCAATTGCGGGCGAAGAATAATTTTTAATTTTAGGGGACGAAATGAACAGACGTAATTTTATGCGCTTAGGTTTAGCGGGCGCGGGTTTAATGACTTTGAACGCCACACCTTTATTGGCGGCTGAAACAAAAACAGCTGGAATTATTGGTGCAGGTGGATTGTTTTACACGAAAGAAAATGCAGGACGTTGGGCAGGAAAAATTGCTACGCATTTGCCAACGGTTGAAATTGAAAAATCGACTGTGAAAGTCACTACCGCTCACGAAATGAATGGTTTTGAACATTACATTGTGAAACACGTTTTGCTCGACAAAAATTATCAGTTTTTGGACGAACATTTTTTCAATCCAACCACCGATAAAATTGCACAATCAACGTTTAATTTACCGAATTACAGCGGCACGCTACACGTTTTGAGCTTGTGTAATAAGCATGATTTATGGCTTACAACGACTAAATTATAAAAATTAAAAAGGAAAAACCAATGACCAGATTTCCAGCCGAATGGGAAAAACAAGCCGCCGTTTTAATCGCGTGGCCACACGAAACAGGCGATTTTAGTGACCGCCTCGAATCCGTCGAAGAAACTTACAGCATCATCGCAGACACGATTACCGAATATCAGCCATTACTGATTGTTTGCCGTGACGAAGCCCATCAAAAACACATCGAAAAATTGGTTGAACGAAAAGAGGACATTCAATTTATTCACGCGCCCGTCAACGATATTTGGGTACGGGACACGACATTTTTGACCGTCGAAAAAGAAAGCGCGTTGAAATACTTAAATTTTCAATTTAACGGTTGGGGCGAAAAATACGATTTTACTAACGACAATGCCCTGAATCATAAATTGGCGAATGCCAAATTTTTCAAAGGCAAAGCGCATCACGATATTGATTTTATTTTAGAAGGCGGTAGTGTTGAAAGTGACGGCGAAGGCACAATTTTAACGACTGATCATTGTTTGCTAAATCCAAACCGAAATAGCGCATTAAATAAAGAACAAATCGAAGCGCAATTAAAAACACATTTGGGTGCGAAACGGATTTTGTGGCTCAAACAAGAAAATTTAGCAGGCGACGATACCGACGCACATATCGATACTTTGGCGCGTTTTTGCACACCGACGACGATTGCTTACACCAGTTGTGACAATCCGAAAGACCCGCATTTTGAAAGTTTGCATCGCATGAAAATGCAGCTCGAAATGTTCCGTACAAACGACGAAGAACCTTATAGTTTGGTGGCATTGCCGTTACCAACACCTATTTTTGATGAAGACGATGAGCCGTTGCCTGCGAATTATTCAAACTTTCTCATCATCAATCACGCGGTTTTAGTCCCCGTTTACGATGATGAAAACGATAAAATTGCGTTAGAACGTTTGGCGAAAGTTTTTCCCAAACATAAAATTTTACCGATTCCGTGTCGTCCATTGGTGCATCAATACGGCAGTTTGCATTGCATGACGATGCAATTTCCAGAGCAAGCACGAGGCTGATTTATGGCGAAAAAGTTAATCGTTTCAGCAGTTCAACAACCATGCGATGACGACGATTACGGTGTGAATTTAGCATTTTCGATTGCTAAAATTCGTGAAGCCGCCGCGCAAAAAGCCGATTTAGTGGTCTTGCCTGAATTGCATTTAGGCAAGTATTTTTGCCAAACGGAAGACCATTCGGTATTTGATTTAGCACAACCGATTCCGTGCGAAACGACAGATATTTTTTCGGCATTGGCGAAAGAATGTCAGATTGTGATTGTCGCAACGATTTTTGAACGTCGTGCGGCGGGGCTTTATCACAACACTGCCGTGGTTTTCGACAAAGATGGTAGTCTTGCAGGTAAATATCGCAAAATGCACATTCCAGACGACCCTGCGTTTTATGAAAAGTATTATTTCACGCCAGGTGATTTAGGGTTTACGCCGATTCAAACGTCGATTGGCAAATTGGGCGTGTTGATTTGTTGGGATCAATGGTATCCCGAAGCCGCACGTTTAATGGCTTTGGCAGGCGCAGAAATGTTGATTTATCCGACCGCGATTGGCTGGGATAAAAACGATACAAAAGAAGAACACGCCCGCCAACTCGATGCTTGGATTACTGTGCAACGTGGTCATGCTGTGGCGAATGGTTTACCTGTGATTTCGTGTAATCGAATTGGTTTTGAATTCGCACCAAATTCTGAAAATGGCATCGATTTTTGGGGAAATAGTTTTATCACGGGAGCGCAAGGCGAATTTTTAGCACAAGCGAATTCATCGGAAACGAAATTATTGATTGCAGAAATCGATAAAAAAAAGAATGAAACAGTGCGTCGAATCTGGCCCTTTTTGCGTGATAGACGTATTGATGCGTTTAGTGATTTGACCAAACGTTTTATTGATTAGTTTTGTTTTAAATTTCGTAAAATTTCCGTTTTCGCCAAAATGTTGCGCGGCTCATCCCTAAACTTTTTGCTGCCGCATTTACATTTTTAGTTTCAATTAAAGCGCGTTCAATCGCGCTTTTTTCATTTTGAATCGGAATAGTTTTAGCAGAAATAATCGGCGGTTGAATTTCACGAAATTCTGGCGGCAATTCAGTCGATTTCAAAATCGTTCCACGCCCAACTGCAAACGCATATTCCACTACATTTTGCAGTTCGCGAATGTTTCCATGCCACAAATAATCCAATAACAAACGCATAGCTTCAGGTTCAATTTCTTCAATTTTGCGGCGATTTTCAGCATTATGTTTTTCAATAAAATGCCAAATCAATAAACTAATATCTTCACGTCGTTCACGCAATGGCGGCAAATAAATCGGTACAACGCGCAAACGATACATTAAATCTTCACGGAATCGCCCATTTTTCACTTCTTCGCGTAATGCTCGATGTGTTGCGGCAACCAATCGCACATTGACTGGCATTGAAATCACACCACCCACAGGTAAAAAATTGCGTTCTTGAATCACGCGCAATAATTTTGCCTGTAATTCCATCGGCAATTCCGCAATTTCATCTAAAAATAACGTGCCACCATGAGCGCGTTGAAATAAACCATGATGATCTTTCATTGCGCCTGTAAACGCGCCACGCACATGACCAAATAATTCACTTTCAAGTAAATTTGCTGATAATGCAGCACAATTTACCGCTAAAAAAGGCGCGTCGCGTCTTCCACTTAAATTGTGAATCGCTCGAGCCACTAATTCTTTTCCAGAGCCACTTTCACCACGCACTAAAACAGTCGCTTCAGTTTCTGCTGCGGTTTGAATAATTTGAAACACGTCGTGCATAGCAGGTGAACGACTAATTAAGCCATGAAAATTTTGAACATTATCAATTTGCATTTTTGTTCCATTTGTTTCGATTTTTGTTTCACAGAAACAGCTTTTTGTTTCATTAAAACATTAAACGTGTTCAAGGTAAAAAATATAATGCTTAAAAAGCACGGTGTGATTAGACTTGACGATATTGGCACAAGCCATGCAATGTTTTACTTTAAAAATTATCTAGTTAGAGGATTGATTATGAAAAAAATTATTATCTTACTCGCGTCATTATTTGGCATTTCGTCAGTTTTAGCTGATGTGCCAGCTGTTTCACCACAACAAGCCGCACAAATGCAATCAGAACAAAATGCCGTCATTATTGATGTGCGTGAAAATGACGAATGGAACGCGGGACATATTGATAATGCGATTCATATTCCATTGAATGATATTCAAAACCGCTTGAGGGAATTAGCAAAATATCAAAATCAACCTGTGATTACACAATGTCGCAGTGGCGCACGTTCAGCTAAAGCGGCAGATATTTTGGCAAAGTCAGGTTTTACCAATGTTCACAATATGGACGGTGGTTTGAATGCGTGGCAAAAAGCCGATTTGAAAACCACTCAGGCAAATTAACATGAAAAAAATTGCCTTGATTAGTTTAGCGTTAATTTCAACAAACGTTTTGGCTGTTGAACCTGCCAGCGAAGCGCGTTTAGATGAAGTTGTTTCAAAAGGCGTTCATGTGAT
>SESD01002018.1_pt1 | contig 10552 bp, 9 predicted proteins | sample 3171411 | NCBI WGS metagenome assembly SESD01 (sample SAMN06051880, study PRJNA518727) | freshwater metagenome | biome: subpolar coniferous forest; feature: holomictic lake; material: water; isolation source: holomictic Lake 442, 16.5 m depth | place: Canada: near Kenora, Ontario | collected...
CGCTTGCTTCTTTCACACTTTTCCTTCATCCCTTAGCCATGAAATTAAAATCGAGCTGTCCCATCCTTCTTCTCCTTACCTCTCTTACCCTTCTCTTTCCCGACTGCTCCCCCGCTCAAACCTCTGGTTCACGCACCTCCCCCAGCAAAACCGTTAACCCACCCAAAAAAGCCGTCCGCTCCGACGAACCGTGGAAAGATATTCCTCTACTCCTCGATCGCCCCGAAAGGAAATATCAGGTCGTCGCCCTCGTCAGTGCCCCCCAAATCTTTCTCTGGGATACCGAAGACGCCATGAAAGAATCCATGCAGAAACAAGCGTGGAAAATAAAGGCCGACGCCGTAATCCTCGATCGGGTCGATTCCAGTTTTCGCTTCACCGGACCCTGCGGCGGGGCCAACGGCCGCGCCATCCGCTACCAGTAAATCCTCCGCCAACTCACCAACCAGCCCCCTACGCCATTAGGGTTGGGCTCTCCCCCACTCCGCCCAAGAGCTCGTACTCGTTGTTTCTCTGCCGCGGCTCGTACCCCGCCTCGCGAATCAATCTCCGCATCTCCTCCAAACTGAGCCGAAAACTCGTCCCCGCACTCGAAACCACATTCTCCTCCATCATCAAACTCCCGAAATCGTTCGCCCCAAACTTTAAAGCCACCTGACCCATCGCGGGACCCTGCGTCACCCAGCTCGACTGCACATTCGGAATGTTATCCAGAAAAATTCTTGAAAGTGCCTGCATCCGCAAATACTCATGCGACCCCGCCTTCTCCACCTTCAACACCGTGTGCTCAGGTTGAAAAGTCCAGCAGATGAAAGCGGTGAATCCACTCGTCCGATCCTGCAAATCTCGTAGTCGTCCAAGATGCTCTATCCGCTCTGCCGAAGTCTCCACGTGCCCAAACATCATCGTCGCACTCGAACGCATCCCCATCCCATGGGCAATCTCCATCACCCGCAACCAGGCCTCCGTTCCACACTTCCTTGGGGCAATCTTCTGCCTGACCCGATCCACTAATATTTCCGCTCCCCCCCCAGGAATACTCCCCAATCCCGCCTCGCGGAATAATCCAATCACTTCATTTAAGGGCAGACCAAAAACCTCCGCAAAATGATTAAACTCGGGCGGAGAAAATCCATGAATGTTCACTTGGGGATATTTCGCCCGCAGATGCCGCAACAGATTTAAATACCACTCCAGATTTAACTTCGGGTGGTGGCCTCCCTGCAACAGAATCTGATTCCCTCCCACCGCTAGCAACTCATCAATCTTCCCGTCGATCTGCTCCTGCGAAAGAACATAGTGATCCGCATCCTTCTCCGTTCGATAAAAAGCGCAAAACTTGCAGTACACATCACAAACGTTTGTGTAGTTGATGTTCCGATCGACCATATAGGTCACCACCTCCTTGCCCCGTCCCCCATAGTCTGCCCCCTTCGCCTGGTTCCTCCGCTCATCCGCTAATTTTCCCAACCGCGCCAAGGGCCAATCGTAAATCTCCAAAGCCTCCTCCGTCGTTACTCTTTTCCCGTCTCGAATCGTAGCTTCCAGCCGACTCATCCCTAACTTCTGCCTCAACGGGAAATGTCGCCCTGCCCCAATAATTGAAAGCCACCCCGACTCAACACCTGCGCCCCCAACTCATTGTCATCTAAATTCAGACAAAGGGCGGGCTTCGCCTCGGGTCTCACCAAAAATGCGTACGTCGTCAGAATATTAATTTCCGCCTCCAACAACGAAGAAAATACCTTCGGCAGCTCCGTCGCCGCTGCCAACTCCACCGCCACCACCGTAGACTCAGTATGCGCCACCGCTTGCTCATGAAAAATCGCCCGCGCCTGATCCGGATCATCCACCACCATTCGCACAATCGAACTATCCGTTGTATCCAAAATCGTCAGCGCCACCACGTGCACTTGCCGACTATGCAGAATCCGAATCAACTCCAGCAACCGACCCGCTTTATTCGCTAGAAAAATCGAAAACTGGCGAACCGGATCCACATGCTTCCTTTTTGTAGAGATCGCTGTGGCCATAGCTAAACCATACTCCCTTCTCCTATCCCCGCCAACCCAGGATCACTTTGGCTGTGTTCCTCCCACTTGCCCCAAACACCCCGCCCCCAGGGTGGGTGCTCGCCCCTGTTAAATACAAACCCTTCATCGGCGCCCGATAACAGGAGATTTCCGGCAAAGGCCGAAACATAAACATCTGATCCAAACTCATCTCGAAATGCATGACGTTTCCTCGCAACAGCCCCAGGTCCCTTTCGATATCCAGAGGAGTCTGGATGTAACGCCCGATCATCTTCCCTTTCATGTTCGGTGCATATTCGCAAACCAGATCATACAACTTATCCGCCTCCCTCTCCCGAATCCCATCCCAGCTCTCCCCATTCCGCAGCTCGTAACTATGGTACTGGGCCCAAGTAAAAAGCGTATGCTTCCCCTCAGGAGCCAAGGTGGGATCAATCGCCGAAAAAGTCATCGCTATCACACTCGGCTTCGCTGGCGGCTGAAAAGCCAGATAGTCCCGGTAACTACTCTCCAGCATATCCTGATTCCGACATAGTAGCTGCATCGCCGCATGGTACTCCCTCGGCTTACTCCCATTCTCAGTCTCCCGCCCATAAACCGGCAACTCCTCCACCGCATGCCGCACCACCATCCCAAAACCATTTCCAATTCGCGCTTTTCCCATCCGCTCCGTCAAATCTTTCGGACCCTCCTTCAGTAAGTCACAAAAGAATGTTTTTAAATGACACGCCGCCACCACTTCACCCGCCGCGAAAACCTGCTCCCCCGCCTCGACCTCCCACCCCTTCCCCACCTTCCTCACTTCCTTCACCGCCTGCCCCAAAACAACCTCTCCCCCATGCCTCTGCAGACACTTGACCAAAGCCGTCGCCAAAGCCCCACTGCCACCCTTCGCCCGTTTCGCCCCACACCGGTGAATCATCGCATTCCAACCAAACATATCCCCGGTGGCTACCTCCGCCGGCGCCGGTCCACTTTGCGCTGAGAGCCAAAGCATCGCCGTTCGCAAATGCTCGTTTTCAAAAGTCTCCTGAATCACTGACCCATATGGCGCCATCAACTGCCGCGCCGTATCCAAACTCGACCAAAGCTTCCGCGACTTCGGCCGAAAAAGATTCCGCTTCAGAATCGTCCCAAAAAGCCTCCCTGGAGAAGGCGGCGCCAAGAAAGTTTCAAATACCCCCTCATTCAACTCCGTCCACCGCTCCACATACCGTCGATAGGCCTCCGCATCCCGCAAACTAAATTGGGCAATACTTTCACAAGTCTTCTCCACCGAGCGATGAAAGGAAATCCCCCGCCCTGTTCCCTCCACTGGATAGTACGCCCACGGATCCATCTCAATATACTCCAACCCTTCTCTCGCCAGATTTAACTCCTGCAAAATTGGAGTCAGATGAATCATAATGTGCACCGAAGAACCCACATCAAACCGAAAACCCGCAATCAAATCCTCCCGCGTACAGACCGCTCCTCCAGGAAGATCCCTCTTCTCTACCACCACCACCTTCAGTCCGGCTTTGGCTAAATAACAGGCACAAATTAACCCATTGTGCCCTGCCCCCACCACCACCACATCCGCTTGCAAAGCGATCCTACCTCGTCCCCACCAAAGCGGGGGCCCCATGACCGCCTTTTATTTTTTTAACAAAACGCACAATCCTCTCCGCCGCCACCTCAATCCGATCCAAGCCTGTCGCATAACTGCAGCGTACGAATCCTTCCCCTCCAGGACCAAAAGCTTCACCTGGCACCACCGCCACCTTCTCCTCGTCAAGCAACCGCAAGGCAAACTCCCTCGAAGACAGCCCCGTACTCCGTACATCCACAAAAAGATAAAAAGCCCCCGCAGGATTCGTCGGCCTTAATCCCGCCTCCTCTAGCTTATTCCGCAAATAATCTCGGCGGATCTGGTACTTCGCCCGAGCTTCGCTCGTCGTCGCCTCAGCCCCGCGCAACGCCTCCACCGCCGCTTCCTGACTGGGAGTCGCCGCACAAAGAATCGCATATTGATGAATCTTCATCATCGCTTCGATCAACGGGGCCGGTGCACAGGCATAGCCAATACGAAATCCCGTCATGGCAAACGCTTTACTCAAACCATGCAAGAGGATCGTCCGCTCCCTCATCCCCGGTCGGGTGACGATCGATTCGTGCGCACCCTCATAACTTAGCTCTGCATAAATCTCATCACTAATCACCAGCAGATTTTTTTCGACACAAACTTTCGCCAGCGCATCCAAATCTTTGCCCCTCATTACCGCACCCGTCGGATTTGTCGGAAAGTTGAGCAAGAGCACCTTGGCCCCCGCCGTCGCCGCCTTAGCCACCCCCTCAGGATCCAACCGAAAGCCGTCCTCCGCTCGGGTGGGAATCCCCCTACCCTTCCCATGCGCCAAGCTAATCGAGGGCGCATAGGAAACATAACAAGGCTCATGATACAACACCGTCTCCCCTGGATTAATCACCGCCCGCAACGCTAAATCAATCGCCTCACTCACCCCCACCGTTACCAGAATTTCTGACTCGGGGTCGTAACTCGATCCGCAGATTTTCTCCATGTACTTAGATATCTCTCCACGCAACTTCAGGCTCCCTAGGTTCGACGTGTATCCTGTCCGCCCATTCTCTAAGGCAAAAATCGCCGCCTCCCTCACCGCCCAAGGAGCCGAGACATCGGGCTCCCCAATTCCTAAGGAAATCACATCCCCACGTTTTTGTACCAACTCAAAGAAATCACGAATTCCCGACCTCGGAATCGCCTGCACGTGCGTTGCCAGAAACTCACTCGTCTTTTTCACGGCGAGACCGCCAATCTTTCGATCTTCTCATCCTCCAAAAAGAGAACCCCCGCTTCCTTGTAGGTCTTCAACTGAAAGTGGGTCGCAGTGGAAATCACCCCTTGCAAAGTGGAAAGCTTTTCCGAAACAAAGCTGGCCACCTGCCGCAAATCGGGTCCCTCCACCACAATCAAAAGATCATACCCACCGCTCATCAACTGGCAGGAGACCACCTCGGGATATCGCGCCACCCTTGCCGCAATCCGATCAAACCCACCCTCCCTCTCAGGCGTAATCTTTACCTCAATTACCGCCCGCACTCCCCCATGCCCAGTCTTGTCCGAATCCAAAATCGCCTGATAGCCAAGAATCACCCGCTCCTTCTCATATTTTTGCAGGGCCGCCGTAACTTCCTTTTCCGTCTTCCCTGTCAATTGCGCCAACTCCCCTACGGAGCTACGCCCACGCTCTTTCAAAACCTGTAAAAGGGGGTCCATAACTGGACAGGGAGTAGAAAAACCCAACCCTACGGAACCAGGAATATTTTGCCCGTGTAAGGGCACTTCACTTCTGTCCCAGGAGCAAAACCTTTCACGTCGACCAACCCCGCATAGGGCGCATAAGGACTTCGCACCATCCCCGCCTTGCCCGAAACTTTTTCTCCCTTGGGGTAACTTGCTTTCCCTGGCGCACTCTTTTCCGTTCCTTGCGGAGGAGTCCACGGCTTTTTCTCATCCGCCGCCGCCGTCGGCGAAGTCTTCGCATCTGCTTCCGCCCCAGGCTTCGCCTCAGTCGAGGCTGGTGTCGTCGTATCCCCGTAAGTCGTCGTCACATTCTCTGCGTCACCAGGAATTGTACAACCCGCCAGAAAAGTCCCCCCAATCAGAGCAAGATAAGCAAAACCAGAAGAGATTTTCATACAACAAGATACTATCAGATTTAGGCGGGTTCGGCAATCTTGCGGAAAGTCACCTTCAAACGAGCCTCCGCCTTTTTCCCTGGCTTTAAATCAATATGCTGCCCAAAGAGGATACAGTTTCCTTGGCGAATCGGCCCATCTGGACCTTTTTCCACATCAAGCAAAGGGTAACTCCAAACCGAAGGCAGATTCTCTGAAGCCATGCGGACTTCCAACCCATCCACCGAACGAGCCGAAACCAAAGACACCCCCTCCTTTTGCCAGCTCTCCCGATCACTCTTTTTCTCCTCCCCACACTTCCATGATCCACGACCCGACTGATCAGGCCCTAGATTTAAGTTCAGCTCGACCGCAAAGATCGTCTCCAACGGCAAAGTTCCCGTGTTCGTTATTTGATAAGCAACTTCAATCAACCCGCTGGAGGCATCAATGGCAAAGGTCTTTTCCAGCAAGCAGGGTTGGCGCGTTCCCATCCGATACAAGCCCCCATCCCGCTGCAGCCCTAGGGTTACGCGACTCCCCGTCTGTCTCATCTGGCTAATCGCAAAAGGCTGCAGAATAAAATCTCCCAACTCGGGATAAGTATTCGTAGCCAGTTGCCCCACGGTTGTCCCTCGCGCAAAGAAATGCTCCTGAAAAATTCGCCGCTCATACCAGTCCGTAAGGGTCGCTTCCGACCCATTGACCCCTTCATCTCTCCGTGTCAGCACATCCGCCAGATTTCTGCCAAACTCAGGTAAGCCCACTTCCAAACAGGCTCCGCCCAAATGAGGCGCGAAAAGTAGGCTCAACTGGGGATGACTCGCCAGCACTTCCACCTCCCCGTCCGCATTGACGTCTTCCCGCGTCAATTCCGTCTCCCCTTGACCAGAACGCAACTCCGCCTCCGCCGCCAGTAGCTCACGCCAAATCGCCGCCCGCAAATGAGGCAAATGCAACCCACCCCGTGTCCCGTGCCACAAAGCCGTCGAGCACTGCGCCCGCCACAATCTCTCCACGACCGCCCGCCCAGCTCCAGACTTTGTTTTGGCCTTCACTTTGCGACCCAAAAATAAATTCTTCCGATACATCAAATTCAACTCTTCGTAACGCACTCGAAACGAGGCCCATGACCCACCCCGAAAGAAAGGCAGCCACTTTTTTGCGTCGTAGCGTTGCGCCAGTTGACCCCGCTCTTTAAAAAACTCTTTTCGAGCCACCCCAGGTAAAGACCATCCTCCTAATTCCGCTGGCGTTCCCGGTGGCAAAGAAACCCTCCCTCGTGGAGCTTGCCGCTTCAACTGAGCTTGCCCCGTTAAGGTGTTCACCCAATTCGAGGACTCCTCTAATTTACGACAGAGCTGCTCCAAGTACCCCATCGCCCCCGCAGGAAGTTTGGGCCATGTCTCCAGATTTGTCGCCAAGGTCAAGGTGATGTCCTCAGAACGGTTGGCGATCCGCCGTAAGTGAGCAAACAACTCATCCAAGGGTGCGTGCGGGATCAAACGCGTTAAATCTGGGCACGTCGGCAATACGAAAAGCATCTGCCCTGCTTGATCCGTCACATAGTGCCCATTGAGCTTCGCTGGAATCACGCCCGCCTGCAGAAAGAAAGACCCCTGAACTGGCGCATACTGCAACCCCGCCCTGCCCAGTACGCCACAAAGCGAAGGACCCCACACCCCCTCCGCCAGCCAAGCCCCCGCCAACTGCGCACCCAATCGCTCCTTCAGCCATCCGCCCATCTTACTCACTTGCCCATCCCGATCCTCCTCAGGCCAGTCGACCAGCACCGGCTCATAAAAACCACCCGACAACATCTCCACTCGCCCCGTCGCCACCAAACCCTTCAGCTTCTGAATCAACTCAGGATCTCTCTCCGCCAACACTTCCAACAACGAACCACTGCAGTGCAGATTCACCGCCACCCCTGGATGCTTTTCTAAAACCTCAATCATCGGCCGATAAACCTCGGCCGTAATCTGATCCACCACCTCAGGCAAATTGCCCACTGGCTGATGCATATGCAGACAAAGTACTAAGTTAACGTTTTTCATAATCGCGCTTTAGATATACCAGTTCTTGAGGTCGGTGGCACGCACGGGTCCAGTAAATTCTATCAGCCCCCGATCCGGATAACGCTCCGCCTCCACCCCTCCCCGCATCACCCGCACTAGAAAACTAATCTCCTTACCGTCATCTTCCCAGCCGAACACCCCCAACGGCACTTTAAGCTGTAGGCCCTGACCATTCACCGATTCACTCTGACACTGCACCGGCACATAGACCATCCCGTCCTCCGCCCGCTCCACCGTTGTCTGCCAACCCTTCTCCCCAGCCTTAGCTCGCAACCGAATCGCCACCGGTTGATTGAAATCAACTACCACCTCGTCCCCAGGACTTCCTTTTGCATCCAGCCTAAAGAAAAAGTCATCACGACCTACCCCATACTGAATCGTCCTCACCCGCCGATCCCCCTGCGCCATCGCCCCCGCATCCCGCCAGGCCTCATACCGTCCCGCCCCAACCCAGTCCAAAAAACTCGGCGTCGCACTCAATCTGGGCTCAATCACCCCCAGCGGTGGCACCCCCAAATGCAAGTCTGCCGCACAGATGGGCAGACTCAGCGCTGGCGGAGGAGTCGATCCACACCTTCGATACACGCTTTGCAATCGTCCTCGAAAAAGCGCGTCAAAAATCAGGTCGCTATCCGTTTGAAAATCAGGCCCGTACCACCAAAACCAATCACTCCCCTCCGCCACATAAATATCCTCCCACGCCGCCGCTTTAACTTCCGCCGTCAATTTCCCTTTCGCCTCCGCCTGCTTTAAGAATTCACGAGTCCGCTTGATCCAACTCCAACCCAGGTTCTCCTCGGGATCCCCAATCCAGATATCGAAGTTTGCACTGATCCACGATCCCGAGTGCAAACGCCCTGCGGGCTTTCCTTCTTTACCATCTAGGTAGTCCCCCAACCTCTGGGTTCGCAATCCAACCGCCTTCTCCAGTCCACCATAAAAAGCATCCAGAAAAGCCTCTCCACTATCAGGAAAAGATTCCCACGCGTTCTCTCCATCCAAGGCCAGCAAGACAATCCCATCCTTCGCCATCACTTGAGCAATATGCTCCAGGTGAACTTTTAAATAGTCCGCCGCAACCTTTGGCTCAGTCCGCGAAGCCGTAAATCCAATATAATCAGACAAGGGCCTCTCTCGAAAAAGCGCCTTCATCGTCACTCCGCCCTCCTCCACTCGCCACGCTTGAAAAAGCTCCACGTGATCCACCTTTTTTCCTTGGGCCTCAAGACCTCGGAAAAGAACCAGCTCGTCCGTACAAAAATACTCAAAGCCTGCCTGCACCATCAAAGGCACCACCTCAGGACTTACCGACCCCTCCGACGGCCACAAACCCCGCGCCTTCCGCCCGAAAACCCGCGTGTGCAACACCTGCGCTTTTTGCAACTGGGCCAAGGCATCCTCCGGTGCCTCCATCCGACTTGGCAATCTCGCTCCTGGCATCGCCCTCTTCGCACTGTCAGTATCCACCAGCAAAGGAAGAATCGGATGATAAAATGGCGTCGTGGTTAACTCCACCTGCCCCGACTCCGCCAATCCTCGGTACTCTTGCAAAATTCCTTGGAGCATCTCCTGATGAATCTGCAAAACCCGCAACTTATCTTCCTCCGTGAAATCCCTGTCTTTGACAATCAAAGCCTCCAACTCGGGATATCTCTTTCGTACCGCGAAACCACACCAACCCAAATTAAACCAAACTTGCAGATCACGCAGATCTCCTTCCTTAAAGCGTTTCGCATTCTGCGGAGACTGGGCCGCCCCCGCCCGCCTCCCTCGCAAGTCGAGCAACTGCCGATATCTCGGAAAAGGATCCACACTCGTGAGCCAGTTCACTTTGAAAAAGTTCTCCAACAACTCCTGCCGATCCGCTTCGGTCAACTTGTTCGCTGGCTTCTTCGCCAACTCTCCCCACCGATCCCGTACCTTCCCCTCCGCCAACTGTTCGATCTGCTCCACTAAGACTGGGGTTAAATTAAAGTTAAGCTTCACCTGCGGATGCCGCCGCGCCATCTCCGCCATATCCGCATACCCACGCACGGTGTGCAGCCGCACCCACGACATCAGTGCCTCCCCAGTCGCCGCGTCTACGTAAGAAGGTTGGTGCAAATGCCAAAGCAGCGCCACGTCACCCATGCGTCATTCCCTCTCGTAATACATTGGCCGCATCCTCGGGCAACGTGGGATTAATGTAGACCCCCGTGCCGAATTCAAAGCCCGCCACCCCCGTCAACCTCGGCAGAATCTCGATGTGCCATCGGTAATCCGAGTCGATTGTCGACCATGCGTCGGGATGTCGACTTCGACGAAAAGGAGCCGTCTGGAGAATTAAATTATAGCTAGGCTGATCCAATACACTGGCATAGGTCGCCAAGACCCGCTGGATCCCCTCAGCCAAAAGCAGCAACTCCCCATCACTCGCCGTCTGAAAATCGGCCGACTGCCTCCGTGGCATCAAACATGTTTCAAAGGGAAAGCGACTGGCAAAGGGACAGAACGCCGTGAACCCATCGTTTTCAAAAACCACCCGCTCGCCCGACTTCCGCTCCGCTTTTAAAATATCCTCAAAAAGGCTTCTGTCCTTTTCCGTGTAATAGGCCCGCGCCGCCGCCAGCTTCTCCTTCACCACCTTCGGCGTCACCGGCATAGCAATCAACTGAGAGTGCGGATGAGGCATCGTCGCCCCCGCTCGCGCCCCGTGATTTTTAAAAACTAGCGCGTAGTGCAACCGGATATCCCGCGAAAGATCGATCATCCGTGCCCGCCACG
>SESD01002019.1_pt1 | contig 10550 bp, 8 predicted proteins | sample 3171411 | NCBI WGS metagenome assembly SESD01 (sample SAMN06051880, study PRJNA518727) | freshwater metagenome | biome: subpolar coniferous forest; feature: holomictic lake; material: water; isolation source: holomictic Lake 442, 16.5 m depth | place: Canada: near Kenora, Ontario | collected...
CCGCCTTGCTGGTCGCGGGATCGATGCTGCGGATGACTTCCAGCGGCTTGGTGTTGGGGCACGGGTGCTGGCCGTAGTAGGCCGGCGCAGCCCAGCGAACGGCATTGGCGAGCACCTTCTGCACATTCGCATCGAAGAACGTCGGGTAGGTTTCGTGGCCCGGACGGAAGTAGAAGAGCTTGCCGAAGCCGCGCTCCCAGGTGCAGCCGCTGCGAAACACTTCGCCGCCCTCGAACCAGCTCACGAAGATCACCTTGTCCGGCGTCGGGACGTCGAAGCGCTCGCCGTACATCTCCTCGTGCGGCAGCTCGAAGTACTCGCCCAGCCCCTGCGCCACGGGGTGCGACGGCTCGATCACCCAGAGGCGCTCCTTCTCGCCGACCTCGCGCCACTTGAGCGAACAGTTGGTGCCGAGCATGCGGCGGAAGATCTTGGAGAAGTGCGCGGAGTGCAGCAGGATCAGCCCCATCCCTTCGAGCACGCGCTTCTGGACCTTGTCCACAACCGCGTCCTGCACGTCCCCGTGGGCCACATGCCCCCACCACGTCAGCACGTCGGTCTGCGCCAGCACCTCGTCGGTGAGGCCGTGCTCCGGCTCATCCAGCGTCGCGGTGCGCACGCTCATGTCGGCGTTCTTTGCCAGCCCCGCCTGGATCGTTTTGTGCATGCCGTCCGGATAGATCTTCCGGACCGCCTCGTTCTTTTTCTCGTGGCGAAACTCGCCCCACACTGTGACGCGGATTGTCTTGGCAGCCATGACTTTTCTCCCCCGGGTCGACCGCACCGTCTTTGGCGCAGCGAATGAATGGTTACTATCACGCAAACAGCCTGCGAAAGCCAATTCAAAATGGCCGGCAGCGTGGTCGGTTAGCGACAGGGGCGTCGGGAAGGTGATGCGTTGCCTTCAACACTCTGCGGTTGGGTGGAATGGGATTCATCGTCCTCGTCCTCAGCGAGCACCGCGAGCGGTCCTCGTCCGTCGTACGCGAACGCCAAAGGAGTGGCATTCGATGACGATGGACGAGGACGATTAAGGCCAAACGCTCCTGACTCGCTGTGCAGGCCTGCGATTTGTCTCCGTCAGTCGATCCCGATAGCGATAGCGCTACCCCGCCCCCTGTCGCGAACCGATTACCCGGTGCGCAAGACCGCGCCTGGACATTCTCACACCTCTAGAGGTGTGAGAATCAAACGCACATGCATCCATGCAGGCACGAGTATGGCACACAAGGGGGATATTCTTTGCCGCCGCGACTCCGGCGCGATCACAGGATCAGCAAATCCCTCGGGGTCTTCGTCAGCACCTCGCACCCGTTCCGGCGCAGCAGCACGCGGATATCCCACTCCGTCATTCCCGGGCGGATCCACGGCAGCACGTGGGCGAACAGCTCGTCGTTGATGCGCAGGGCCGTTCGAATCGCGGCCAGCTCGCGCGGGCTCTTCACCATGCGCAGGCGGTTGATCACCTCCTGGCACGAAGCCCACTGTGTGACCCCGGGCAGCGCCTGCTTCATCTTCTCCAGCGCGGCCGGGCTGACGTTGCCGTCATGCCCCATGCGCCGCCATGCGCCGCCGCAGCCGCGCCAGCCGCGCCGCGTATTCGGCCGTCGGAAACGGGATGGTGGGACGGGAGAACGTCGCGTGATCGGTCATTTCGTGATCCTCGGCATCAATCGTGTGCCCCGCCGACCCCTGCCGGCTGGCCCGGGACTTGCATCTTCACCCGCACCGCTGCCGCGCGCGGTCCGCGTACGGCAACCTGCTTCGCCACGCGATAGCCTGGCACCCAGACAACTTCGTCGTCCACCACCAGCAGCGGAAGCAGGTCGCGCTTCTCCGCCGGAACCCGGGCCTCCACGAAGAGATCCTGCAGCGTCTTGCTGCCGTCGAGCCCCAGCGGCCGGATGCGATCGCCGGGGCGGCGCGTGCGCACCAGCAGCTTCTTCCCCTGCAGCGCCTGTGCATCGAGCGAGCAGGCCGAGGGCAGCACGCCCACGGGTCCGCCCGTTCTCACAATTCCCCTCCCCTGCCGCGCCATCACGCGCACACCTGCCACGTCCACAACACCCGGCACCGGCAGTTCGACGGCATCCTCCCGGGGGAGACGCGCGTTCCGCCGCGCGGCGGCCGGACCACCCGCCGCAGCAGGCTCCGCAGCCACCAGCCACAGCCGGCCATCTCTCCCCTGCACCCGCACGGCGCCGGGCAGCGACACCTGCCACACTTCCTTTGCGCCCAGTCGCGTCCGGATCGTCTCGACTTCATCCCACCCCGCCGCCCCGGGGTATCCGGCCGCCAGGAGCCACTGCCGGAGGATGCGGCGCTGAAGCGCAACCGGAACAGCAGCGTGCGGCATGCGGAGTCCACACGCCGCGCTCCGCACGCCCGCCAGCGCCACGCTCCGCTCGCCGCAGGCCGCACTCAACTCCTCCAGCAGCGCATCCTCATCCCGCAGGATCGAGGCGGATTGCACCAGCATGGCGCGGATGGAAGGCGACCAGTTTTGCTCGAGCCAGGGGATGACGGCATGGCGCAGGCGGTTGCGCGGGATGCGCTCGTCGCGGTTGGACGCATCCTCGCGCCAGGCCTGCCGGCGCGCACGCAGCCAGGCAAGCAACTCGCCGTGGGTGCACCCGAGCAGCGGGCGCACGTACCGCACACCAGCCACGGCGTGAACCGGCCGCAGCCCGGAGAGCCCGGCGGCGCCGCTGCCGCGCGCCAGTCGCAGCAGCAGCGTTTCGGCAACATCGTCCGCCGTGTGGCCGGTGGCAATGGCATCCAGGCGGCGGCGTTTTTCCGCTTCGCGGAAAAACTGTTGCCGCGCCGTTCGCGCGGCCATTTCGAGGGAACAGGCGGGCGCTGGCCGGTGGCGGGTGGACGGTGGAAGGTCTTTCCCTGCACGAACTGAAATCGTACGCCGCCCCTCGTCCTCGAATCCCGCCTTTGCCTGAACACACGCCACCCCGAGCCGTTTCGCCAGCGTAGCCACGAATCGCGCATCCGCAACGGAGGCTGCGCCTCGCAGCCCGTGGTTCAAATGCAGCACCACGGGTGTGACGCCGGCCGCACGGCAGATGGGGACCAGCAGGCGCAGCAGCGCTACGGAATCGGAGCCGCCGGACACGGCCACGCCCAGCCGCCGCACGCCGGCCAGCATGCTGTGCCGGACGACCTCCGCCGCCACCTGCGTGTCAATAACCGTTGTGTGGTTGTCTGGCATTGTTTCCGCCACCGGGCGTCCCGCAGTTGCCATCGACCGGACGGCGGGGAGCACCGCCCTGCAAAAAAAGGCAAGATGGGCCTGCACGTTGTCGCGCACCCGGCCCGCGCCGCCTGGCGCGGGCAAAACTGAAGGTGCGCCGGCCTGCCGGCGCACCTTCAGAAAGCGACAGCGGCAAAGACCGGATGTCCGGCGAGCTTGTCGCGCCCCTTGAGGAACGTCAGCTCGATCAGGAAATCGATCTCAGACACCACGCCTCCCGCGCGCTGCACCAGGCGGGCCGCGGCCGCGGCTGTGCCGCCGGTGGCGAGCAGGTCGTCAAGGATCAGGACGTTCTCGCCGGGGCGGAAGGCATCGACATGCACGGAGATCGCGTTGCTGCCGTATTCAAGGTCATAGCTTTCGTCGTAGGTCTTGAACGGGAGCTTCCCCTTCTTGCGAATCGGAACAAAACCCACGCCGAGGCGCTGGGCAACGGCACCGCCGAAGATGAAGCCGCGCGCATCGATGGCCGCGACCTTCCCGATCCCCTTGCCGTGGTGGCGAGCCACAAAGATCTCCACCGCCTCCCGGAACAGGTCCGGGTTGCCGAGAATCGGCGTGATGTCCTTGAAGAGAATGCCCGGCTTGGGAAAGTCCGGGATGTCGCGGATTGCAGCAGCCAGTCGTGTATTCATGAGCAACGGTTCCTGTGTGATTGCGTTATGTGTGAATGTACCCGATTCCGAGCGCAGCTGCCAAGCAACGGATCAACCCAACGCGTTCGCCCGGCGCAAGGCGTCAGTGCCGTAGGGGCGCAAGTTTTACCCTTTCCGCGGTCAAAGACTCTAGCAGCCTGTCGGATTTAGCCTTGTATAGACACAAACCGTCTGCCGACCAGGCTGCTAGTTTTGGAAACCCGCCGCCAAACGGCAGATCCGCGTACAAGTAGATGCCAAAGGTCTGGCAAAACAGCTAAAATTCTGGTTTTGATGCTGTGGGCCTGTCCGTTTGCGGCGGGTTTCCCGACTAGGAGACTGTCGGCAGGGGGCGGGTCGCAACCAAAAGTCTAAATCCGACAGTCTCCTCAGAAGCGGAACACCCGCCGCCCATCCGCCAGCCGCCGCTGGTCATCGAACGTCACACCCTCCTCTGCCAGCAACTGCAGCTTGCGCCGGATCCGCGGGCCGTCGCGCGCGCCGCTGAATCCGCCGATGCGCAGGTCGGCGGCGATCACGCGGTGGCACGGCACCCCGGGCGCAAACGGGTTGCGGCGCAGCGCCTGCCCCACGGCCTGCGCCGACCGGCAGCCGAGATAGCGCGCCAGCAGGCCGTAGGTCGTCACGCGCCCCGCGGGCACGCAGAGGATGGCATCATAGACGCGCTGCTGGAAGGGGGTGGTTGTGCGTGCAGTCATGTTCGTAGCGCCCTCTGTCTCCTCGCCCGGCCCAAGCTTTTCCGGGACGGAAAATCTAAAACAGCCTCAGCTGCTCCTCGCCGCTGACCACGCCGGCAAAGGTCCGCCCCTTCATCTCCAGGACGTCCTCCACCACCGGCCGCAGCTGCTTATCCTCATAGTGCTCGTAGTCCATGTCGGCGTGCGGCAGCCCGGCCGGCACGGGCCCGCGGCGCGTCATCACGTAGGCGATGGTGCCGCTCTGCTGCTCCGGCGGCAGCAGCAGCGCCGCCCGCACGTGCGGCGGATGGTTGTGCGTGTAGGCGGCCGGCGGCTTGCGCAGGCGGCGCCGGTACACCAGCTCCGCATCGAGGCGGCCGGCGCGCAGCTCCCGCACCTGCTGTCGCAGCCACTCCTCGAATGGCTCGCCGCGGAAGATTCGCGACAGCACCTCGCGCTGCACGCGCTGCGCCAGCGGCGTCCAGTCCGAGCGCACGCACTCGAGCCCGGTCACCAGCAGCTCGGTGCGCCCGTCCGGCAGCACCACCAGCCCGGCGTACCGCTTGGCCGCGCCGTCGTGGCGGCTGTCGCCGTCGGCGTCGTCCGCATGCGACGCGTGGGCGTTGCGCGCGGCAGGAAGGTAGAAGTGGCGGCAGTAGCGCTGAAATTCAAGGTCCAGCGCGGAGACCACATGAAATTCGCGCTGCAGCTTGTCCGCCAGGAAGGCGTTGACAATGCCGGCCAGGCGCTCGCCCGCCGCGTGCGGCGCGGCGGCGTCGCCGGGCGGCAGTTGCACAAACAGGCTGTCGGTGTCGCCGTAGAGCACGCGGTAGCCCTGCTGCTCGAGGTGCTCGCGCGCCGTGCGCAGCACCCACTGGCCCGTGGCCGTGATGCCGACCGGCAGCACCGGGTTGTAGAAGCGGCAACCGGGCGCGCCCATCACGCCGTAGAAGCTGTTCATCAGGATCTTCACGGCCTGCGCCAGCTCGGGGTGCCCCCCGGTTTTTGCCCGGGCCCGCACCGCGGTCAGCTCCTCGATGTAATCCGGCAGGATGTGCTCGGTGGCGGAGAAGGTTGCGCCCGTGGGCGTGCGCACCGGGTCTTTTTCCGACATCAGCCAGGCATAAGGGCAGATCTTGAACGTGCGGATGATCGACGGGTACAGGCTGCGGAAGTCGAGGATCACGACATGTTCGTGCAGCCCGGGCTGCGAGGGGAGCACCAAGCCGCCGGGCAGCGAGTCGCCGGCCTCCACGGCATCCCGGTCGGGCGCGACAAACCCTTTGCGGTGCAGGCGCGGCAGGAAGAAATGGTCGAACGCGGCCACCGAGCGCCCCAGCCGGTCGAGCAGCAGGCCGCTCACGAGGCTGCGGCTCACGAGCAGGTCCACCAGCCCGGTCCGGTCGAAAATGGCGTTCACCAGCTCTGCGTCGCGCAGGTTGTACGCGGCCAGCTTCTCCTTGTCCTCGCGGAACAGACGGTCGATCTCCGCCTGCTTGTCAACCCGCTCGAACGACAGCGTCTTCCCTTCGCCCAGCACCGCGTGCGCCACGGTCTCGAGCCGGAAGTCGGCGAAGTCGAAAAATGAGCCCTTGAGCGCGGGGATGCCGTCCACCACCACCCGCCCGGGCACGTGCGCATTCCCGCGACCGGCGCCCTCGGAGAGGCGCAGCGCGCCCCGGCCGCGTCCGAGCGTGAAGGGCATCTCCAGCTCGTTGCAGCGGTCCTGCAGGAAGGGCAGGTCGAAGCCGATGATGTTCCAGCCACAGAGCAGGTCCGGGTCGAGCCGGCATACCAGCTCGAGAAATGCCGCCAGTGCGCCGGGCGTGTCGTGGCAATAGTGCACGTGCGAGTCCTTGTGATGGCGGCCGTGCGCGGCCACGAACACGTGGCGCTCCTCGCGCGCGCCGTCCTTGAAGTGGCATCCGATGCAGTAAAGCTGGTCGGCCGAGCCGGTTTCGATGTCGAAGGCCAGGCGCGAGAGGCGGGGGCGGTATTCGGCGCGCTGCATGCGCGGCTGGTCGTACAGCCGGTAGCCATCCGCGGCCTGCGGAGTTCCGGAAAATGCGCAGGAGGCGTGGATGAACCGCTCCATCAGGTGGCGATCAGAGGGGGCGATGTCGCTCTCGAACATGGACATGCCCCGGTTGCGCAGCCGGTCGCGCGCCTCGAACAGGTCGTGCTGCCGCAGGAAGTAGAGCGCCTCGACCGGATGGCGCTGGAAGTTGCGCAGTGGCAGCGAGCGGCGCTCCGCCATGGGGAGCCCTTCCGGCAGCGCGATTCCCTGCGTCACAAAAAGCACCGGCCGCACGTTGACGCGCAAGGCAAAGGGGCCCTCGTCGCCCTTTCCCCAGAACGTGGCGAAGCAGCCGCCGGCGGTGTCCTGCCACTCCTGCGTCAGCAGAAAGCCATGGCACCAGTCGCCCGCCATTTTTTCCTGCACCTCACCCATGCCTCGATTTTCGCAGAAAGAAGGCGAAGGTGGCAGCGAAAAAGTGCTAGCAGCCGGGTCGGTACAAAATTTATGCCGGCGCAAAACCTACGTCCGACCAGGCTGCTAGTCCACAAACACATGCACCTGCGGCAATTGATCGCGCATCAGCCGCACGGCCGGCATGAAGGCACCCAGCGGCGCATCCGGCGGCGCAAACACGAAGAGCGTGTTGATGCGCTTCAGCGTGGCCAGCTGGTCCACACGGTCGGCATCAGCCGGCTTGCCGGCCCGGGCGAACTTCTGCTTCACATCCGCGACCTGGGCGTCGATCCGCTCCCGGATCCTGCCCGGCAGATCCTCCGGGCGGTCCAGCGGAAACTCCGTCGGTGTCAGGTCCGGGGTGAACTGTCCCTCCTTGCTCCAGTCCTCCAGAATCTGCACCAGCGTGCAGTTCCAGGCGCCCGCCCGGCCGCGGGTGATGCGCAGCTCCCACGGCTGCGTCGGGCGATCGATGCGCGGGCGCCACCGCTCGTCCGGGAGAAAGGCCTTGTAGTAGAGCTGCCCCGCGGGCGGCGCCTCGATGCGCAGGCCGTCCACGCCCTCGACCATGGCCAGCACGCGCGCCAGTTCGCCGGCTGCCCCGAGGGTCAGGCTGTCGTCGAGGGTGACGCGGACAAACGGATCGCGGCCAGCCCTGGCCAGCGCGGCGATCCGCTCCAGCGCGCCTTTGACATCGTTTGTGGCTGTTCCCAAATCCGGCTCCGCGCCGCGGGTGACACAGGCCAGGCCGGCCAGCCCGTCGCCGGCAGCATCGGCGCGACGGCGCGCATCCAAGGCGATGTCCACCACGCGCGGCACGCCGTTGGAAAGCGGGTCCGGCGTCAGCCGCACCATCAGCAGCGCCCCCCCTTCGAAGCTCCCCTCCGGGGAGAGCACCAGGTTGCCGTAGACCTCGCCCTGCGCCCACCGGTTCGGCACATCCAGGACCACGGCGGGCTCGTTGTAGGTGGAGATCAGGGCGCCGGGCGAAGGGTCGTCCGCCCGGCACACGTCGCCGCTCCAGCACGACCCGACATAGACGAAGTTCCGGGGCGCACACGCGCCGGGGCGCTTGTCGCGCAGGCAGTTGAACAGCGGCAGGCCGTCCTTTGCGTCGCGGCCGAACGGGCGGACCGCGGCCCGGGCGCGCTCGCCCCTGGGCCAGAACTGACAGGCGGACGGCTTAACCGGCCGGCCGCGCGGCAGGCCCACGAACTCCAGCGCACGGCAGATGTCGGCCGCCCGCGCAAACGAGACGCTCAGGGCCTCGTAGTCCTTTTCGCTCTTTTCGCCCACGGCCAAAAACTCGGCAATGCCCCCGGCTTCGAGACCCGTAGCCTCGACCACGACATCAACCGCCTGCGCACCGCGGTCTGCCACCAGGCCGCGGGCGACCCAGACATTGGTGTTGCCCCCCTGCTGCTTCTGCTGGGCCAGCGTCCAGGCATCCACGGCACGCTCGTTGCCGGCGCGCCAGGGCTTCGGCTCCGCGGCGGCTGGCGACAGGGCCATGAGCCCGAACACGGTCAGTACGCAGCAGATATGGCAGGTGGTCATCGTTGGCGCTCCTATCAGGCGGCAGGCGTCAGGCCCCGTTCTGCGAGAGTCGAGTGCGAAGAAATCCGGTGCGGACACAGAGAAAGAGAGCACAGAGAGAAACACTCGCGGCGGCGGCCGGGGCTCGCCGGCCGCAATCAGACATTTCTCTGTGATCTCTGCTCCTCTCTGTGCTCTCGGTGTCCTTGACGTGTGCGTCCGTTGGGTTGCGAGCGTCAGTCAGCCTATATACGTTTCCGCGCCGCGGCATCTTTGAAACCTTGTGCCGCGCGGCCGATCACCGCCTCATCCACGCAGAACGTCAGGCGGAAATAGCCGGGGAATCCAAAGCCGCGCCCCGGCACGGCCAGGATGTTTTCCGCCAGCAGCTCCTGCACAAAGGTCTGGTCATCGCCACCGGGCGCGGCCGGGAAGAAATAGAATGCCCCCTGCGGCAGGGCGAATTCAATGCCGGCATCAGCCAGGACCCGGGCCATGGCGCGGCGGCGGCGATCATAGATATCCAGGTCCACGCCGGTGTCCAGCAGCGCCTCGGCCAGGGCCTGGCCGAGCACCGGCGCATTCACAAACCCCAGCGTGCGGTTGGCCAGGGTCACGGCGTCCAGGAGCAGCTGGGCTCCCGGCATGGCGGGGTTCACGGTCAGATAGCCGACGCGCTCCCCGGCCAGCGACAGGCTCTTGGAGAACGACCCCACCGCCACGGCGAAGGGCGACAGCGGCAGCACCGGCGGCACAGCCACGCCATCGTAGGCGAGGAAACGGTAGGGCTCATCGGACACCAGGAAGATCGGCCGCTCGCGGCCGGCATTGTGACGCGCCAGCAGCGCGCCAAGCGCGAGCAGCGTGGCCGGGCTGTAGATGCACCCGGCCGGGTTGTTGGGCGAATTGACCAGCAGCACGCGGGTCCGGGGGCCGATGGCCTGCTCGAGGCCGGCCAGATCCGGCTGGAAATCCGGCGGCGTCGACCGGACCGGCTTGAGCACCCCGCCGAAATGGCCGCAGTAGGAGCCATACTCGACAAAGTACGGCGCCGGGCAGACCACCTCGTCGCCGGGGTCGAGCACGGCCCGGAAGAAGGACGTGATGGCGCCGGCTGCCCCGCACGTCACCAGCACGTGCTTCGCCTCCAGCTCGACCTGCTGTTCGGCGGCGAGCTTGCGTGCCAGCTTCGCACGGAGCGAGGGGATCCCCGCATTCGGCACATACCCCAGCCCCAGCGGCCGGGCCGCCCGGGATGCGAGGGCGTGGAGCACGTCTGTCACGGCAGCCGGAGGCGGCACATCCGGGTTGCCCAGGCTGAAATCGAACACGCGCTCCGCGCCCAGGCGCTGCTTGAGCTCGATCCCCGTCTCGAACATCCGGCGGATCCAGGAGGCGTTGGCCATCTGGCTGCGGATGCCGTCGTTGACAACTCCATTCATACGTCCATACACCTTCGCGACACGTGCCGCTCAATTTTCATGCTGTTGCTGCCGGCTCGCCAGCAGCAGTCGGGATTCTCTCTGTGGCCTCTGCGCTTCTCTGTGCTCTCGGTGTCCGTGCCGTGTGCCTTGCGTCTGGCGTGTGCGCCGGAAGGCCGGCCGGTCCCTTGCCTCTCCGTTCGAGGATCCCCCGGATCACGCCATTCGGCTGCTTGAGGATGCGCGAGCCGCGCGTGATCTTGCAGAGGCTGATCCCGAGCTCCCCGGCAATGCGGCGCTGGGGCACGCCGGCATGCAGCCGCTGCACGAGCCGCCAGCGCAGCGCGAGGTCGTGCAGCTCGGCCGGCGTGAGGATCTCGTCCAGCAGCCGGAGCATCTCCTGCCGGTCCGATACGCCGGCAAACAGCTCCGCCACCTCCCGGATGTCGTTCCCATTGACCGCACCAGCGCCCTTGGCCATGACCGCACCTCCATCGCATTCGCCGGACCGTCCCTTTATACCAG